>Ga0307423_1000538_pt1 | contig 25498 bp, 31 predicted proteins | sample SalMarWE160310MG_FD_202154 | JGI IMG/M metagenome (GOLD analysis project Ga0307423, IMG submission 202154) | Salt marsh sediment microbial communities from the Plum Island Ecosystem LTER, Massachusetts, United States - WE1603-10 | ecosystem: Environmental > Aquatic > Marine > Intertidal zone >...
AAGACCAACACCACCGAGTCGACCTCTTCGAAATGCTCATCGACCGCAACCACAAGGCCGCAACATGACCCTCGATTACCCCCATATCCCGAAATCGTTTGACACGATTACCCACATATGTGCCGATATCGAGTGGGTGGGCAATGTGATGGTTATCGCGCCCGATTTGGTGTTCTAGGACGGGAGTGTTCACGGGATGTGGGGGTTTCTAGGGGTCGGGTTGCCCGGAGGTTCGGAGATGCCACGATCCACCTCTTGAGCAGTGCAGCAGGCGGGCAGGGCCGAACGTGCTTACCATCCAAACATCGGTGACCCAATCCGGGATCTTCGGTGGTTCTTCCGGAAGCTCGGCTTGTCCGCTCATTAAAATGCCAGCGCCGGTCGGCTCCCAAGGGTCTACCCACACAAACAGGTGGCTTTCTCCACTGATGCTCCGGAGGCCTTTTTCTTTCTTCCGCTCTATCACTTCCTCCGCGAGGTCATTGATCAGGTTTGGATGCTCCCACGCCCACGTCCACCCGCCCTCAGATAGGTGCACCGTTCCGGCGGGCTTGTTGTGGTTCCACGGTATGGCGTGGTCGACGCCAAGAGTGCCAAGCACGCCCTTGATTTGGGTTTCGTGACGGATAGCTTCAAGAGCGTGTCGCTGCTGGATCTGGCGGTTCGTTGCGGCAAGTGCTCGCTCGGTCGCGTCGAGCTCCATCAGCACGAGGGCATCGACGAGACGATCCCGGTTGAGTTTGCGCAGGTCAGCGCCCTTGTTGAACATCACGATCCAGTTCTGTTCCAAGCGATCGGACTCAAACGAGGGACCGTCTTTGCGGAGTCGCCCCCTGAGTCGCTCTGAATCTTCGTCAGTTGCGCGTGTCACCTCGACGCCGCCTTCGATCACACCATCGCGACAGATGACGAAATCGGGTAGAGGGGGATCGACACGAACTAACTCGCCTGAGAGATGTTCGCCCAGCAGGACGCGCGCCAGCTCCTCATCGTCACGAGGCTCCTCGGAATCCCCGCTTGGACACTTCATCCGCAACCTTTCTGCGTTCGCTGGACGCTAGCGGAGCTGACCAATCCGGTGCCGCGTCATGGCCAGTTATGTCATCCAACGGTTGCGTTGCGTGATCGGTATGACGTGGCGCCATTGCCTGGGGTTGAGTAGCAATGGAACGGAAGATCGGGTCAAGCGGGCACCACGCTGCGTGGCAGCCTCCCTGTCCCGGCCCCGATCTTGGAAGTGCCGTTCTGCGCAGTGTGGTTGGCTAAGCAGTGTCTGCTGGTCGGTACGTGAGTAGCCACCCGCCCAAGGCGACGAGGCTGGTCCCGCTCACGAACTGACCGCCGCTGTCAGGGAAGATGCCACCCCCGACGAAGGTAAGTAACAGCAGCGCTGTCCATCGCAACGGGTGTCGGACCGTCAGCATCGAAACGGCTGCCAAGAGAATTGCTAAGGCTCCGATCATGCCGCCGTAAGTGAACAGCAGCTCCCCGAACTCAAGACCGAGCACGTCTTCAAGGAAGTTCCCGATACCCGACACCGCAGTGCCGATGCCCGCTACAAGCAGCAGCAAGGAGCCACGCCGAATCGGTGTTGTACCCCACCAGAGAGTGAACGCAATGCCCGTGACGATCCAAGTGACCGTCGTCAACACTGCTGCGGAGTAGTCGAGAAGCGAAGAGGGATTCCAATAGACCGGATCCGCCCACTCGATGGCAGCCCGGATCACAACGAGGACCCCAGCAGCGATAAAACAGACACCCGGGCACCTCGGGCTCAGTTGGCGGCTCTCTGAACGTTCAGAATGCATCCGGGCACTCTACGATCCGCAGCCACCCGGGTCACGCCCATATCCGGCAGATAAGTGAACCTCGAAGATGACGATTGTCACCGTCGGTGTTTGACAGCCCGCTCCGCTACCTGCCGATATATGCGCGCATTGAGGGGACCGGCAGTAGGGTGCGAACCCAATGAAACCTCGTCGATTCATCTGGGTAGGATCGATCCTCTTCGGCGTGACCCTCATCGTCCTAGGTCTAGGTGTCCTGACGAGTTGGGAAATCGAAGCCTTCAGGGCAACCACACTCGACCGTGACTTCACCGGGCTTGTGTGTGGAAGTCCGCTCAATAATCCTGGATGGCATACCGGCACGCCTTGCCACGGAGCGGTCAATCGACAGACGGCATTCGGGCTTGTGATTCTCGGGCTAGGTGCCACCAGCACCGTCGCGAATCTGGCGTATCTCATGATGCCAAACCGCACATAACCGGCAATATGCCCGTGATCCCGTTATCTGGGAACAACGTTGGGTGGTTGAGCGGGCAAGCCGTGACAGTGCTTGTACTTGAGTCCGGATCCGCAGGGACAGCGGACGTTGCGACCGACCTTCGGTGTGGCGTCACGGTGGCCGGCTAGCTTCGATGCCGACTCGACTCGCTGCGTCAGTGTCTGAAGCTCGGCTTCCCAACGGCGGAGCTGCTCTCTTCTACTGCGGAGCCTCTTCTCAGCCACAGCCATCTCGCTTTCTCGACTCGCAACCTCAGCCTCTCGACTGGCCAGTTGCTCACGTATCCGCTGTGCCAAAACCGGAGAATCGTCACCCGAGGCATCAGCCGCACTTGCCAGCTCCCGGTCGATCAACGCGACTATCGCTCGACCCATCGAGATCCCAGCGGCAGCGCACAATCGCTTCCACGTCGACCACTTAGCCGGCGACACCGGCACCCGGACCATCTGGAACCGCTCATCTCGGTCGAGCTCTGCCAGCAGCCTCTGATCAAGGTTTGCTAAGGCGCCACGATCGACCCCCATCATGTCCTCCCGTGTCTACGCGTATACATGAGCAACTGTGTTGCAGATGCGTGTGGTGTTGACAGGGGTATGGCGCGAATCGCGATCGCGATCTCAATGCCGCGATCGATGGAGGTGGCGGACGGAAGTGGGTTGTTTGACATGGGTTTCCTCCTATGGATTGGCCTGTTCCGTTCATCGTGCGGTAGGACCCTGTCAATCAACTGCCAATCGGGCGAGAGGCCGATTCGGCACCGTGTCGTCACGGCCGCCCGGGTCACGCCGCAACCTGGCTGCAGCGGCTCAACTGCGCCAACCCTGTTCGAAACCCTGTCAATAACCCTCCAACTCCGGAATGGCAACGAAATGACCACTCAATAACAGGGTGCCGAGGCAGCATTCGACCATGGAACAGGTCAAAAGGTTGCTCACGATCACGGAACTCGCTGACTATCTCGATGTACCGCCGGCGACGATCTATGGCTGGCGCAACCGTGGGGTTGGTCCGCCGGGATTCCGGGTTGGCAAGCACGTCCGCTTCCGGTGGACCGACATCGAGCGCTGGATCGAGGACCGGATCCGAGAGGAGGTTGTGTAGAGCCAAGCGTCACGACTAGTCACGCGGGGCCTTGTCGTACCCGCTGGATATCGTCGATCCCGAGAGCTGAGGAAGGTGATTGCGGCTCATATCAGAAGGCATCCGAATGCCAAGGATCGGTGGCAGGTCCGCTATATGGACCCGTCCGGGAAGGAGCGCGCCAAGAACTTCGCACGCAAGTCCGACGCCGAGCGGTACCTGGTCTCGATCGAGACCGACAAGCTGCGCGGGGATTGGGTCGATCCACGGCTCGCCAAGATCACCTTCGAGGAATGGACCGAGCGATGGTGGGGGGCTACATCACACCTCAAGACCTACACGCGGGATGGCTACGAGAGCCTCCTTCGGGTTCACGTGTTTCCTCGCTTTGCTCGGGCCTCCCTCGGGAGCATTCAGGCCGTTGAAATTCGGGAGTGGTTGGCAGACCTCGATCGTTCGGGCCTGTCGGCGTCGCGAATCCGGCAGGCGTACTTCCTGCTGGCGCAGATTCTCCGCTCGGCCGTCGAGTCCGGTTATCTGGCAAAGGACCCGTGTGTTGGGGTGAAGCTGCCGCGCATGCAGGTGTCCGAGATGCGATTCCTCGCTGCAGAACAGGTCGAGGCGCTGGCCGCAGCCATTCGTGAACCGTACGGTGTCCTTGTCAACACCCTTGCCTATGGCGGTCTGCGATGGGGCGAGGCGGTAGCCCTGCGACGGGAACGATGTGAGCTGCTGCGTTCCCGGCTCCATGTGGCGGAATCGCTCTCCGAGACCTCCGAAGGGCTTCTATTCGGTGCCACAAAGACATATCAGCGCCGAACGGTGGTGATACCGGGATTCCTCCGGGATCAACTGGCCGAGCATCTGGCGACTCACGTCGAAATCGCCGAGGATGCACTTGTCTTCACTTCCCCAGGCGGCGAGCCCTTGCGCCGAGGCAACTTCAGCCGGCGGGTGTGGAAGCCCGTCCTCGAGGCAGCGCGTCTTGACGTTCGACCGCACGAACTCCGCCATACCTGTGCCGCGCTGCTCATCGCCGAGGGGGCGCATCCCAAGGCAGTGCAGGCTCAGCTCGGACACTCGTCGATCCAGGTCACCATGGATCGGTACGGGCACCTGTTTCCCTCTGCCGCTGAGGAGCTTGCTGGTCGTCTGGATGCTGTGCATCGACGGACACAGACGCCCGAGACGCCGGGGATTTCTATTGCATGAAAGAAACAATTGTTCGATTTATGACGGGTATTTGATATGATGTGGATATGGATTTCGTTCGACCCGTCGAGGCAATCGTTCCTGGTGTCCAGGGCCGGGTGCTCTCGGTGCTGGCGGAGACAACTGCCGACCTCAACATGAGGACAATCGCTCGTCTCGCTGATGTCAGTCTGGCGCAAGCCTCGCGCGTGCTGGCGCGGTTGGTCGAGCTCGGCGTTGTGGAGCGGCGCGACGTGCCTCCTTCGTCACTCTTTCGTCTGGTTCGCCAGCATGTGGCCGCGGGTCCGTTGCTTGCTTTGGCGAGAGGCCGGGATGCGTTGATAGACGAGATGGGGCGCCTCGCGGCCGGGCTCCCTGTGGTGCCGATTTCGGCGATTGTCTTCGGATCCTTTGCGCGAGGCGAGGCAGATATCGGCAGCGACATCGACACCGTTCTTGTCCGCCCCGCCGGCGTTGATGAGTCCGACGAGTCGTGGTGGGAGGCGATCGAGCAGTGGCGGACTTCAGTGCGCCGGACCAGCGGCAACCAGGTTGAAGTCCTCGAAGTCGGCTCCGACGAGGTCACAGCCTTGCTAAACAGCCGGCGGCAGGTATGGCGCGACATTCGGCGCGACGGCCTAATAGTCCACGGCTTGAGCCTTGTCGAGCTCGAGGCGAGCCGCCGGCGAGGATCACGATGAGGTGCTCGTACTGCTGAAGACGGCCGCCAAGGATGGTGCCGAAGTTGAGAAAGAGCTTCGACGGCTACTTCCGTTGAAGACCACGGCTGAGTACGACCCCGACAATATCTCGCTCCCGACGGCATTAAAGGCAGTTAAGCGGGCGCAAAGATGCGTCGCAGTCGCCCGACATGTCGTGGCGTCGCTGAGGTGATTCGCGGCTTGTCGGCGGCGGCTTCCAACGAACTCTGACGGACACTAGACGGACAGTACGGGCTCTGAGCGTCGCTGTGGGCGTCACCCGAAATGCCGATATCCGTTCTCACACAGCGAATACCTGAGGCGCCCTCGGCAAGATTCGAACTTGCGACACCCGGTTTAGGAAACCGGTGCTCTATCCCCTGAGCTACGAGGGCGAGATATCAAGAATAGCCCGAATTTACTGCCTTTTCGGGGTCCTCGGGCAGGTCCAAAACGTTGTCAGATGTGCGTTTGGGCCGCACCTGGGCCGCACTGTAACGAGCATCCATCGATTCTGCGAGGCTATCGAGGTCATCTTCGAACAGGTGTGCGTACCGATCGAGGGTGATCTGCGCCGACGAATGGCCCAGCATTCTCTGCACCGCTTTTACGCTTGCACCGGCTGAGATCGCCAGACTGGCAGCCGTGTGTCGCAAGTCGTGTGGCACCAGATCGCCAAGGCCGACGTCCGCCACCGCTGGCTTCCAGATCCTGCGCAAGAAGTTCGGGGAGCGGAGAGGTTGACCGGTCGACGATGTGAACACAAGATCACCGCCCGACAGCGTTGGAGCCAACTCGTCCATCAGAAACCTCGGTATCACAACCGTTCGGGAACGATGCGACTTCGGAGTTCCCCAGAGGAGCTTGCCGTTGACCAGAGTTGCCGACTCCCTCACGTACACCCGGTGCCGCAACACATCCACGTTGTCCGATCTGAGAGCGACCGCCTCACCCCAGCGAAGGCCACCGTAGGCAAGGAGCTTGACCAGCTGGGCACCGCCATGCATCCTCTGCTCCACCGCATCGGCCAACTTGGTTACCTGCGCCGCGGTCAGATACCGCTGATCCCGTTCGGCCGTCTTGGGGACCTTCAGCACAGAGTTGCCTCTTCCGTATCATTGGTTGGCATGAACCGACGACTCCTCGTGAGTTTCGTTGTTGGTGCGCTTCTCGCGGGATGCAGCAGTCCGGTGGCTCTGCCAAACCGTTCTGACCCTGCGGTGCAAGCGGAAGAGGCACGCCTCGTCGAGCTGCTCGAGGCGACCGATGACTTCTGGCCTCCGCAACCTCGGCAATGCTCGGTTCGTCTCTTGGGACGAGAGGGAACAACCTCCTATGTGTGGGCGTATTGTGAGGGACCCGAGATCGATGCCGATGGCCAACTAGAGCGCCCCGCTGGATCATTACCTCTACGTATCGACGGGAACCTGGTGTCGGAGCCCGAGACGGAAGCCTCTACGTCGAAGACGTAAGGGAGTTGTTCCCTGCCGATCTGGCAGACGCCATATTGGACAGAGACCAACGGATCTTCCCATAGAGAATGAACACCGTCTCTGACACCCGCCAATCGCCCCGATCACCAATATCGAGCAGGAGCGAGCAATTCGGACAATGCGCTCTATAGGCACCTCCGCGAGCACGGTCTCGAATACTGGGGGTGATGGGCCCCTCATCGTTCGGAGAGTTCCTCCTGCTACGTGGGTTGTCGTACACACATAGCCATCATGTGTATGCAATAACCTGCGCCGGCCTCGGCGGACCGCAGGGAAGCTTGCAGCGAAGCTCATAGCCGGAGGGCCGGCGGTTCATGCTCCGCACCGGCATGAGTGTCGACACCAGCAATCACAGCATCAGGGTTGGTTCCCTACGATGGTCATAGCCATCCCTCCTCACTAGACGGACAGGGGTGGCACGCACTTGCCGGGAAGGTGGACCAGAGACCACCGGACCTGGTTTCAGCAGGACCGGAATCGGGTCTCCCACCCGACCGGTGAGTGCCGTCCCCGGGGCTCGTCGGCGCGTCATTCGAGAGACAACCATCGAGGCGTCAGCCGGTTCGTGAGTCAGACCGAACCCCGGGAACTAACCAACCGTAGACTCAAGCCGCTGGTGACAGCCATCCACCACGATCAGCGCACCAACCAATCCTCCCTGCCGGATATGGGCGGAGCATTCCCGGTTCTTGTCGCCCACCTGCGGGTGTTCGATGGTCTATCAGGGAGAAGGTCTGATGAGGGGCCACGGCACGGCTGGAGGACTTCTAGAGGGCCGGGGCGTGTCGTGGAGACATCAACACCGAAGGGGGTGGAAACAGGTCACATGCGAATCGACCGTTTGCTGCTCGTGCGTTGCCCATCGATCGGGCAACCGAGGTGTATGAGGACCGGTGAGCGGCACGACGAGTCCTACGGTCGCGACAAGGAGAACCAGATGAGAAGGACATTCGCACTCACTATTGCGATCGGGTTGATGGCGGCGCTCGTGCTCGTTGTGTCGGGGTGCGCTAGCGACCCGACCACATCCGACGAAGCGTGCGCGGTGGCCGCCGCAGAGCGACACGACAGGCCGACGCGACTCAGGCGGCGATCATATCGATCCTCGAGGACCCGAACGCGTACGGTACCCGAGAAGAGGTGCTCGATCGGTTGGAAGACCTTGCGGCTCCGGGCACGGAGATGGACGATGTTGTGTTTGGTCCTGCCGCCTGGCGCGCCGCATGGGACAACACGCTGTTTGGCGGACTCGATGCCACGATCCATACCTGGAAGCGCTGGCTGTCGGAAGACGGCTCGCAGGGGGGTTCCCTCTGGACATGGTCCGGAACGGCCCGCAACGGGGAACCCTTCGAACTGCCCGGGATCAGCCTCGAGACGTATGACCGGGAGGGGCTCGAGACGTCGGCGATCGTGTACTACCCGCTCGAGAGCGCCGACGTGCGACGTATATTCAGAGAGGGCGGATGACGGACTCGAGGAACGCTTGATCATCGATGATGCGCTATCCGTAGACTCGACGGAGGAATGTGGTCTTCGGTGCTGGGGACCGCACCGCCGGGGTCCCCGATCTTTGTCGAATCGGAATACGGCGGCGACAGCACAACCGCCAATGAGAACGGCGACTGGGAGCTCCGGGTTCACTTCCCCGACGCTCCCGGCGGTGTCGAGTTCACGGTCAAAGTGAGAGACGACACCGGCCAGAAGTATCTGTTCGGGTTCAAGTACCTTATCTAGACGCAGAGCCTCAGGCCCCGTACTCCGTTAGCTGAGTCAGCAAGGCGATGGCGTCGTCGGTGTTGAGGCCACCGGGGTGGGTGTATACGAGGCTCCCGGAGGCGTCATAGATGAGGTTGAGCGGCATGCCGCGCATCCCAAACGTGCCCATGCTCAGATCGGACCCGTTGGAACCTCCAACGTCCTCGGCAATCGGCCAATTGCCGGCGATACCCCACTTCTCGGCGTCGGCGAGGCCCTGTCCGTTGTCCTGGGAGTTCACCGCAACGAAGTTGACCTGGTCGCCGATCTGCTCAGAGAGCGTCAGCAACCCGGGCACCTCTTCCTCACACACCTCGCACCAGGAGGCGTAGAACGAAACGATGGTGGGCTTGCCCTTGAAGTTGTTGATGGCGACCCGTCCATTGCCGTCGAGAGCCGGCAGATCCCAGGCTTCAGCGCTGGTGTCGGAGGCCTCCGCCGTCGACGTCGAATCAGAGCCCGGCCAGTACGCGGCCACGAGGAGGGCAAATACCACGACGACGGCGATTCCACCGCCGATGATGCGGGTACGCCGCTGCCGCTCCTGCTGGAGCCGCTTTTCTTCCGCTGCCTTTGCCTGTGCGGAGCGCCGTCGCGCCCTGGTCTGTTGTGCCATGGCAACTGAAACCCCTGGCCTATCAGATACATTCCAAGAATCGCATGCGCTTATTGGTCGTCGAGGACATCATCTGCGTTGAACCACTCGATGGTGTCGAAGTCCTCCGGAGGTGGAGGAGCCGCCGGCACATTGCGCACCTCCGGCTCACCTGCTGGCAACGCGGGTTCGTCGGTAGTGTCGAAACGCTTCGGCGTCCATGCGCGGTAGCGCTCGATGATGGTGGTGTCGTGATCATCGGGGGTCCAGGTGTGCACCAACCGCTCTCGCAGATCCGTCCACGTGGCCGTCGCGTTTGGTGGGTGCTCGCGGAGATACTCCGGCACCTGCTTCGCCCAGCCCACGGCTCGCAGCGTGAACATCATCACCGTCCCGGTAATCGACACGACCCCGATCGCGGCGATCAGCACAACCGGTCGGGGGAGGGAGAGCTCGAAGAATCTCTGTGACGCCCCGTTGAAGAACAGCAACATCAGGAACACGATCATCGATCCGATGAGGATCTTCTTCCACGGCAACAAAGGCCTGCTGACGATCGCCAACGCAAATATGCCGACGGCAGCCAGCACCAGCGTCGCGATTGTCCTGGCCTGCTCGAGGGTCACGTTTTCGGCAATTGCCATCTCGTATGCCCCGTATGTGGCGAGCCCGGCGGCGAGCCCGGTTGGCAGTGAGAAGCTGAGCACCCGGCGGACAAACCCGCGTCTGGCACGGTCGGCTGTTGGTTCCAAAGCGAGGAAGAATGCCGGTACGCCGATGGTGATGCTGCCGACCAACGTGAGGTGACGGGGGAGGAACGGGAAGGGGCTACTGGCGATACCGACGGCGAGAGCGATGAGGACCGCATAGACCGTCTTGGTCACAAAGAGGTTGGCGACACGCTCGATGTTGGAGATGACCTTGCGACCCTCGGCGACGACGGCAGGGAGAGTGCTGAAATCGCCGTCGATGAGCACCAACTGGGCGACGGCACGCGATGCTGCACTGCCACCACCGATGGCGACACCGATGTCGGCATCCTTGAGAGCCAGAACGTCGTTGACTCCATCTCCGGTCATGGCGACTACGTGGCCGCGGGACTGCAACGCCTGGACCATCACCCTCTTTTGATGCGGGGTGACTCGGCCAAAGACGCTGTTCTGTTCGACGGCATCGGCGAACGCCTCGGCTTCACGCGGCAGATGACGGGCATCTACAGGATTTGCCGACCCCGGCACGCCCACCTCTCTGGCGATGGCTGCGACGGTGTCGGGGTGGTCCCCTGAGATCACCTTGGCCTGGACGCCCTGCGCGGCGAAGTAGCGCAGTGTGGCGGCGGCGTCTGCCCGGATCTTGTCACCGAGGGCGATGAATGCAGCAGGACGCAGCTGGCGCGGCAGCTTGTCCCCGCTGAGCGGGTAGTCGGTCCACGCCAGCAGGACCACCCGATGCCCCTGCTCTGCGATCTCCTGGGCCTTCCGGTTCACGCTCGAGTTACCAGGCATGACGATTTCCGGGGCGCCGAGCACCCAGGTGCCCTGGTCGGCAAATGACGCCGCGCTCCATTTCCGCGCTGAGGAGAAGGGCACTGCGGAGACACGGTGCCACGTCTGCTGAGCCGGGAAACGCTCGGCGATCGCCCGGAGGGTGGCGTTCGGGTCTGGTTCGGCAGCCACCAGTGCGGCGAGCGCCTTGTCGGCATCGAGATCGCCGAGGGTGATGACGTCCCGTACTGCGAGGGTGCCTTCGGTGAGAGTCCCCGTCTTGTCGAAACAGACGGTGTCAACCCGGGCCAGGCCTTCGATTGCAGGGAGCTCCTGGACTAGCACGTTGCGTCTCCCCAGCCTCACGACACCGACGGCGAATGCCAGTGAGGTGAGCAGCACCAGTCCTTGCGGGATCATCCCGACCGCGCCTGCCACGGCTGAGCTGAGGGCATCGACCCAGCCGGTATCGAGCCGCATCTGGCTCCAGAGGAGCAGCAGGATCATCGGTCCGACAATCCACGAGACGCCGCCAATGATCCAGTCAACCCCATCCCGCAGCTCAGAGCTGACCAGAGTGAATTCTTTCGCTTCGCTGGCAAGCGCCGCGGCGTAGGAATCCTCGCCGACTCGCTCGGCCCGGAACCAGCCGCTGCCGGCGACTACGAACGATCCGGAAAGGCACATCTTGCCGTCTGTCTTTGGCACGGCGTCGGACTCGCCGGTGAGCAGCGACTCGTCGATCTCGAGCCCGAGCGACTTGGTCACAGGGCCATCGACAGGAACCTGGTCGCCTGTGGCGAGGGCAATGAGGTCATCCTGAACGATCTGGTCGACCGGGATCTGGACCTGTCGCCCGTCACGGAGCACGCTGGCAACAGGTGCCGTCAGTAGCGCCAACCGATCGAGGGTGCGCTTGGCTCGCAGCTCCTGGATGATTCCGATTGCGGCATTGGAGACGAGCACGATGCCAAACAGAGCGTCCTTGGGTTGGCGAACCACAAGCAACACGATTGCCAGCAGGACGGCAAGCAAGATGTTGAATCTCGTCACTACGTTGGCGCGGATGATGTCCGCGGTGGTGCGGCTGGTCTTCTCGGTGACGACGTTGACCTGCCCTGCTGCAACACGCTCGGCCACCTCTGCCGAGCTCAATCCCTGCGGGTTCGTCGCGACATGCCGCGTGTCGGAGGTCATAGCAAGAGACTACTCCAGCCACGTCACCGCCTCCGTTCGAAGGCCGGGGATTGGAGGCGCTCGATTCGAGGTTTACGGATAGTGGCCGATGAACTACAATCGTGTAACTTCCCGAACTACAATCGTGTAACTTCCTGTACAACGCTGGACCAGGAGTAAGGGGCAGCCGGTATGGCTATGGCGGTGCAAGTCAGTCTGATCGGAACCGAGCGTGTGGTTGATCGGGCATTGGCAATCTATCGGGCACATCTCGAACGGGCTATCGAGCTGCCGCTCGGGGAAATGGTTGATCGAGAGGTCTCCATCGACGTCGCACGGCTTTCGGTGGTAGCAGCAGCAGATATTCGGGTTGCCGAGATCATGGTCGATGAGACTGTGATGTGTGAGCAACTCACAACGGCGCTCTGGTCGCTCAACGACCAGGGATGGCGGGCCACGGTCGTCGTTCCCACCGCCCGTCTGGGGGAGGCCCACACCGCTCTTCGTGGTGTTCCGGGCCGGCTCCAGGGGTGGTGGGAAGACTCGACCGCTATCTGCTTCGGGGGACCCGAGATCCCGTAGCAGAGTTTCAGCAATCTCAGCCGTGCTTTGGCCACTACGCTGTTGGATCTGATGCCCGTTCCGCTGCACACACAAACGGTGATTGCCTTCATCTGGGACTTCGACCGCACGTTGATCCCGGACAATATGCAATGGCCGATCTTCCAGGAATACGGTGTCGATGAGGAAGCTTTCTGGCGTGAGGTGGACGGTCTGCTCTCCTATCACCAGGCTCTCGGCGAGACGATGGGAAGGGGTCTGGCCTATCTCATCCACATTCTCAGCTACGTCGAACAAGGCATCTTCAAGGGATTGACCAACGCCAGGTTGCGTGAGCTCGGCGCCAAGCTCGAGTTCTGCGCCGGTATCCCCGAGTTCTTCGAGGAATCACGCAACCACGTGCGCGATGTCGTCGACTTCGCCAAGGAAGACATCAGTGTGGAGCACTACGTGGTCTCGACGGGTATTCGTCCCATGATCGAAGGCTCGGCGATCGCACCGTACGTCGATGGAATCTGGGCTAACAGTTTCATAGAGCACACGGCACCTGCCGGTTTCCTCGATCAGCTTCCCGTCCCCGGCAAGGCAGGAGACATCAAGTACGTCTCCGACTACATAGGGCACACCTCGAAGACAAGAGCGCTTTTCGAGATAAACAAGGGCGTCAACATCACTTCCACAGTCGACGTGAATGCGAGGATGTCCCAATCGCAACGTCGGGTACCTCTGCGCAACATGATCTACATTGCAGACGGGCCAAGCGACGTGCCGATGTTCTCCATCCTCAACAAGGAGGGAGGCAAGACACTCGGCGTCTACAACCTGGAGCCCCGCAACAACCACCGCCAGGTCAAGCAACTCCAGGAACAAGGCCGCATCCAGGGGATGGCCGAGGCCGACTACCGGCCGGGCGAAGCCGCGTACCTCTGGCTCATGGACAGCCTTGACCAGATCGCATACGAGATAGTCGAGAATCGGAGGCAAGCGTTTGCCGCAATCAAGAATCCACCGGGGCACAGTTGATCATGAACATTGAACGAGTCGGAGTTGTTGGCGGCGGCCAGATGGGTGCCGGGATCGCCGAGGTGTGTGCCAAGGCCGGCGTCGATGTAGTCGTCCACGAGGTGAGCGAAGAGCTTGCGGAGGCAGCGCGCAGCCGGGTCGAGAAATCGCTCGGCAAGGCAGTTGAGCGCGGAAAGCTCGACGCCACCGATCGAGACAACATCCTTGCCGGCATGCGCTTCGTATCCGACCTCAACTTGATGGCCGACCGGCAGCTCGTCATCGAGGCCGTCGTAGAGCATGAAGGCATCAAGACGGATCTGTTCGGGAAACTCGACACGATCGTCACTGCCGCCGATGCGATTCTGGCCTCGAACACATCGTCGATACCGCTGACCCGTATCGGGCAGGCGACGAGTCGCCCCGGTTCTGTGGTCGGCATGCACTTTTTCAATCCCGCTCCGGTGATGCCCCTGGTCGAGATCGTCCACAGCGTCACCACCACAGACGACACCGCCGACCGTGCCGCCGCATTCGCCAGGGACGTACTCGGCAAGGTTGTGGTGAGGAGCAAGGACCGGGCCGGCTTCATAGTCAACAAGCTGCTCTGCCCCTACATCTTCGAGGCGATTCGCATGTTCGAATCCGGTTTCGCCACGAGGGAGGACATCGACGCCGCGATGGTCAACGGTGCCGGCTACCCGATGGGCCCGCTAACCCTCAGTGACCTGATCGGCAACGACACCATGCTTGCCGTCGCTGAATCGCTATACGCCGAGTACAACGAGCCACGCTATGCGGCGCCACCGTTGCTCAAGCGGATGGTTGAAGCCGGAATGCTGGGACGAAAGTCGGGCCGCGGCTTCTACGACTACGGCTGATAGCGAGGCAATCAGCCAGAAATGGGCCTGGCGCCGTTTCCTTCGAGCACCTTCTGCAGCGAGTTCTTCTTGACGAGCCCGGTCGTACGCCAGCGGGGAGTGATCTTCCCGCTCTTGGCTCGGGATGCCCCGCCGTCCTTCTGGGAACGCTGTCTGGCCTTCTTCGATTGCTTGGCGGGTGCGGTACCGAGCAGGACGAACGTCGGCGTTGAACGCACATTGAAAGCCTCGGCCGCTCCCGGCACCCTGCCGACATCGACCTTGACGATGTGAGCGCTTTCCCCATACTCCTGGGCAAGCTCGTTGATGATGCCATCCATCACCTGGCACGGTGCACAGCCGACCTGCATGAAATCGAGCAGGACCGGCTTACCGGACTTGAGCATCGGCTTCAGCTCGTCGAGAGAGCTGAGACGATGCGCTTTTGCTTTGCGTGTGAACAGAGCCATAGGACCTTCGGTGGGTTTATCTAAACAACCAGCACAACGATTCAGTATTCCCACAATACCGGGGCTCAAGACGCCGAGGCCGGTGTCACCGCACCCGGCACGATGCTTTGGCATGGTGGAGATGGGAGAATGCCAACATCACAGTAGACCAAGTGGGTATGGACATATTTATCGAACCCGGTGCCACTGCCGGGTTGGCAAGCCAGATTTACGAGGCGATCCGGAGCGGGATTCTGGAGGGTCGGCTCGGTTCGGGCGACCGGTTGCCGCCAAGCCGGGAGCTGGCCGAAACGTTGGGGGTGTCGCGTTCGACCGTGACAACCGCATACGGTCACCTAGCAGCCGAAGGTTTTCTCGAAGGGCGGCGAGGTGGAGGCACCGTCGTTTCCGAGTTGTTTGGCCCCGATGCGGCGGGTGGCGGGTTCGAGCAGTTCCTCGATCTGCCCCATCCCGATCCCGAGCAGAGCGTTGCACTCGATCTCCGGCCGGGAACCCCCGATCCCCGGTTGTTCCCTGTCGCCGAGTGGAAGCGGTACACGCGGTGGGCGATCGACCGTCACGAGGCGACCTACGGAGACCCTGCCGGTGTCACCAGCCTCCGCCTGGTCCTTGCGCGATGGATCGCCCGCTCCCGAGGTGTCGAAGCCAACTTCCGGCAGTTGGTGGTGACCTCGGGAGCCCAGCAGGCCTTCTTCCTACTGACCGCTACCTGTGTCGATCCAGGTGACATGGTGGCCGTTGAGGACCCCGGCTACGATCGGTTTCGCCGGCTGGCCGAGGGACGTGGGGCTCGCATCGCCCCGGTTCCCGTCGACGGCGATGGCATCGTCGTTGCCGCGATCCCGGCAAGCGCCAAGCTGGTTTACGTCACCCCATCGCATCAGTTCCCAACCGGGGTGACGATGTCGATGTCGCGGCGACTGGAGCTTCTCGAGCTGGCGAGGGATCGTGGAATGGTGATCGTCGAAGATGACTATGACTCCGAATTTCGTTACGCCGATCGGCCGCTCGAGCCCCTCTACCGGCTCGACCGATGGGGGCTTGTGGCCTATGTGGCCAGCTTCTCCAAGACGCTGTCGCCGGCCCTGCGTCTCGGCTACGTCGTGGTTCCCCCGGATCTGCTTCCCGCCGTGCTCGAGCTGAGACAACAGATGGACTGGGCCCCGGCACAGGTGGCCCAAGAGGCCCTGGAGGGATACCTTGCCGATGGGGAGTTCGACCGGCACCTCCGCAAGACCCGTCGCAACTACCAACACCGCCACTCGCTGGTGATGGACTTCTTGCATCGCGTCGAGGCCAGAGGTTTGCTGCACCCGGTGGTTTCCCACGCCGGCCTCCACGTGGCGGCACGTCTCGGCGATCGCACAGACGAGTCCGACATTCGAGCCTCCCTTATCGATCGTGGCGTTGCGGTGGGTGGCCTGTCTGGCTACTACGCGGGACCTGCAACCGCTCATGGTCTCGTGTTGGGATTCGGCCGGGCAGACACGAGGCAATTGACCGAGGCACTTGCTGTGATCGATCGCCTGTTCACCGCGACCTAGTCAACTTGGTCTGGCAAAATACCCGTGATTTGGCTCTTGTTCCATACCAATTCTCCTCATACGGTGGCCTTCGTCAGCGTCACAGACCAGAGAAGAGGAACAGACCATGGCAGACACATCGACCCCCGCCACGATGAGGGCGGTCCGTCTCCAGCCACCGGGCGGAATCGGCGGCATCACCTGTGACGAGGTGTCAACACCGGAGCCGGGAGAGGGCGAGTACCTGGTCCGGGTCCACGCCGCCGCACTCACTCGCGATGAGCTGAGCTGGCCGGTCGACCGTCTCCCTGCGGTCCCTTCATACGAGCTCTCCGGGACTGTGGTTGTCGGCGGGCCCGGTGCGGTCGGGTTCGAACCGGGTCGGGCGGTCTTTGCCATGACCAGCTTCGATCGCGACGGCGTTGCCGCCGAGTACGCGGTCGTGCCGGCGGCCGAACTGAGCCCGAAACCCGCGTCGCTCGGCCACGTTGCCTCCTCTGCCATCGCCCTGCCAGGCCTGAGTGCCATGCAGGGGTTGTTTGACCATGGACGGTTGGCGAAGAACGAGCGTGTCCTCATCCACGGTGGGGCAGGAGGAGTGGGGTCGTACGCGGTGCAGCTTGCCCGACTCCACGGTGCCTATGTGATCACCACTGTTTCATCTGAGCGCGTGAGTGCGGCTCGCGAGCTCGGGGCTGATGAGATCATCGACCACACCACGATGGACTTCACCGCGATCGACCCGGTCGATCTGGTATTTGACACGAGCGGCGGCGAGCGTTTGGCTCGATCGGTGGAAGTGCTGGGAAACAGAGGTCGCCTCGTGTCGGTTGCCGAAGACCCTCCCGAGGAGGCGTGCCGGCAGCGCGGGATCGCCGCGACCTGGTTTCTCGTGAAATCCGACCAGGCCCAGCTCGGAGAGTTGGCCCGACTGGCCGACAGCGGCGCTCTCCACGTCAGTGTCAACCGAACCTTCCCGCTCGTCGACGCCCGCGAGGCGTTTGCGTTCATACTGGAGTGGGGAGGGACCGGTAAGGTCGTGCTCACCGTGATAGAGGATGAATCATGAGCTTTCGACCCTTTGCCGATAATCAGCTTGCGGAGTTCATCCGAGGCCTCGCGGCGCTACCCCCGATGACCGCGGGTGGTGACCCGGTGGAGATGCGACGGATCACCGAGGAACGCTCGGCGCAGCGGCCTCCCGGGCCCGCGATGGTGACGCACGACCTGCACCTCGGCGGAACGCTTCCTTGCCGGTTGTATCAGCCGGATGGTGCCGTCGATGCGCTCGTCATCTTCTTCCACGGCGGTGGCTGGACCATCGGTAGCCTCGAGACCCACGATCGAGTCTGCCGGCTTCTCGCCGAAGGGGCGCGGGTCCCCGTCCTCGCCGTCGACTATCGCCTGGCACCGGAGCATCCGGCGCCGGCCGCCATCGAGGATGCGGTCTTTGCTCTCGAGAACGCGGCTGAAGCGGTCCGGGCGTTCGGCGTTCGACCCAACGTCGTCGCCATCGTCGGTGACAGCGCCGGTGGCACGCTTGCGGCATCGGCCGCGCTGCGAGCGCGAGGCCGCTATGTAGCTCCCGATCTCGTTGCGCTCATCTACGGCAACACCAATCTGGCTGCCGCCGACGGCTCGATGATCAGCAACGGCCACGGATTCGGCCTCGAGATCGAAGACATCGAATGGTTCGATCTCCAGTGGGTGCCGGACCGGGACCGTTGGTCCGATTCCGACGTGAGCCCACTGCTGGCAGAGGACCTTGCCGGTTTCCCCGAGACAATCATTGTCACCTGTGAGCTCGACCCGCTACGCGACCAGGGCGAAGCATTTGGGGACCGCCTCGTTGAAGCACGTGTTCCCGTTACGGCCAGGCGCGAGCCGGGAATGGTTCACAACTTCCTGTTGTGGGACATGGTGTCCCCGGCGTGTGCCGATGCCGTCGCCCGGGTCGCCGATGACATCCGTGCGGTCATCAGCAAGGCTCTCGCCTCGAACACGTCAACTTGAATGGACGCCGACGACGTGGTTTGCGATCGCGTCTAGACGAGGATGAGCGCCACGAGCCCGGCGATCATGCAATAGGCACCGAAAGGTGAAAGCCCGGTCTTGCCGATCAGTCGTAGCAAGAAGGCGATTGCGGCGTAGCCCGAGACGGCGGCGACGGCAACGCCGACGAGGACACTGCCGCTGATTCCTGTGCCTGAGTCGATGAGCTCCTTGCCTTTGAGTAGGCCGGCGCCTGCAATCGCCGGGATTCCCAGCAAGAACGAATAGCGGGCTGCCTCGATATCAGTCAGGCCCCGCACCAGCCCGGTGGCGATGGTGGAGCCGGAGCGGGAGACCCCCGGGATAAGCGCAACGGATTGGCCGAGACCGATCAGGATCGTGTCCTTGACCGATACGTCCTCGACGTCCCGGTCACCACGCTTGACCCATCGTGTTGCGTACAGCACGGCGCCGGTGAGCATCAGCGCAAGCGCCACGACTTTCGGGCGACCGTCGATCCAGCTGAGCTGGGATTCGAAAGCAAGGCCGATGATCGCTGCCGGGATGGTGCCGATCACCAGCAACATCAGCAGCTTTCGCCCCTTCTCGGTGAAGGTGACCACCTCACGCGCCTCGGCGCGGAAGTAGATGAGCACCGCAAGCAGTGTGCCCAGGTGAAGCGTGGCTGCGGTAGCAAGGTCCGGCGGGTCCTGACCGAGCAGGGCAGGGACCAGCACGAGGTGACCACTCGACGAAATGGGTAGAAATTCGGTGAGGCCCTGGATGAGGCCCCAAAAAGCGGCTTGAAGCATGACGGCGGAGATTAACCACCTTTTCCCCCAACGGGTGCAAGCGAGCCGGCCATGACGACTAATGCGCTATTGGTCGTACCGCCGACATCGCCCCTGCGGACATCGTTTGACGGTGCGGTTCCTAGGTGAGTAACTTGCCAACGAACGTTCGTTGGCAAGGAGGAGAAATGACGGTCAGCGACAACCTGATGGCCCCTGATGTCATCCACGATCCTCACAGCTATTACCACGCGTTGCGTGATGCCGATCCTGTCCATTGGAACGATCGTTGGGGTGGTTGGGTCGTGACCCGATACGAAGATGTCATCAAGGTGCTGCGCAACGCCGAAGCATTCTCCGCCGACCGTATGGGCTTTCTCGAACGTGAGCTCACCGATGAAGAACGGGAGCCGATCACTCCCATATTCGAGGTCCTGTCGAGCTGGATGGTCTTTGCAGACCCGCCGCTGCACACCGATCTCCGCGGCCTGGTCAACCGCCAATTCACCCCGAAGGCCATCGATGGGTATCGCCCCCAGGTGCGAGCGATTGTGGACGATGTCCTCGACGGGATCGAGGCGAAGGGCGAGATGGAGGTCGTGCGCGATCTCGCCTACCAGATCCCGATGACGGTCATCCTCGACCTGATGGGTGTACCCGATCTGAACCGGATCAAGATCAAGCAATGGTCCGAGGAACTGGGCCTGTTCTTCTTCATCCGCGCCGACGAGCCGCGTCGCCGCCACTTCGCAACAAGGGGTGTCAGCGCTCTCGCCGGGTACATGGAACGGGTCGTCGAGGAGAAAGCAAAGAACCCCGACGACAAGCTGATCAGCCTATTCCTCGGGGCGGAGGCCGCGGGAAAGATCACCCGTCAGGATGTCGTCGCCAACTGTGTGCTCCTGGCCTTTGGAGGACACGAGACAACGATGAACTTGATTGCAAACGGGACGCTGGCCCTCATCCGCAATCCCGACCAATGGCTGCGGCTGAAGAAGGACCCGTCGATGATCCGCACCGCAATCGAGGAGTTGCTCCGCTACGACGGCTCGGTCAAGACGACGGTGCGGTGGGCGCGCCAGGATGTTGAGGTCGGCGGTGAGACGATCAAGGCCGGTCAGCGCGTACTGATCGGGCTGTCGGCCGCCAATCGGGACCCTTCCCAATATGCCGATCCCGACAGTCTTGACCTGACTCGAGACCCGAACCTGCACGTGGCGTTCGGCCAGGGCATTCATGTCTGCGTTGGCGCCCCGCTGGCCCGGATGGAGGCCCAGGAAGCATTTGCGGCGCTCACGGAGCGATTCGACGTTCCCGAAATCGTCTCCGAAGACTACGAGTACTGGCCAACCATCATCGGCCGGTCGCTGCAATCACTCCGGGTCAGGTTCTGAGCATGGCCGAGCTCGAGATAGTGGCGGATCACAACCGATGCGTCGGATCCACCATGTGCGTTCAGCTGGCCCCGACCGTGTTTGCCCTGGACGATGCCGGCCAGTCGACCGTGACAGATCCTGGTGGAGCCGCCAGGGACGAGATCATCGACGCTGCCTCGCAATGCCCGATGGAGGCGATCACTGTTGTCGATGCAAGGTCTGGAGAGGAGCTCTTCCCCGGCTAGGTTCCAACTGGTGACCGGGTTTGTTCACCCCGCGGCCCAAACCGGCGTGAAGCGCCAAGTGTTGCGGGATCCCCCTAGGGGGTAGACGAGCCGACCATCATCACAGGGGTGGTGTTGGGATCAATCGTCGCCACCAGTTCTGCCTGGGCGGGAGGGAATGCGACCGGGGCGCGGAGCTCGAAACCTGAGTCGGTGGTTTCCCCGACGACGAGGCCGTCTGCTATTTGACCGTTCCAGGCGATGCGGATCGGGGTGCCGGGGGCAACCCGCTGTGAGACCGGCAGCGAGATGGACCACCAGCCATCGGGCATCGACGGTGTGACGACGAGCGCCGGGAGAAGCGGTGTGTCTGCCGGGATCCCGGTTGCGGCGACGCCCGCAACCTCCCCGACCCACTCGGGCAGCAGACCGGTTGGGACGGGCCGCCAGGCGATCTCCGTAACCAGTTCACCGGATGCCAGTCGTGCTGCGGTGAACGGGTATACGACCACCGGTTCGGGTCGTATGTCCAGGTAGATACCGCAGCAGACGACAAGACCGGCAACTATCCAACGCAGATACGGCGGGCGTCGAAGCCAGTACATGAGCTGAACGTATCGGTTTCGACAGGGCAAAAGAAGACCCTCCCCGTGTCCTCCCTCCGAAGAGGGAGGGAACCTCGCGCAAGCAGGGGGAATGGTGGGGGACCTGCGCTCGGCACACGGGGAGGGGACCTGGTGAACTCGTATTGACGCTAGTTAGAGGCGGTTCGCTATGTGACAACCCCGCGTGGGATCGCGGATGGAACCGGCCGTTTCTGTGCCTCCTACAGTTCTCGGTCAAGTTTGCGATCTTGCTGTTGCTTCCAGTCTATCGGTGCGCGCGCTGAGTAGCCAAGGTTATTGCTCGTCGCACTTCCTTTTGGTGCGTCGAGAACACCCGGTCCGGTGCTCCTAGACTCGTCACACAGTGGAAACCGTTGTTCGTTTAGTCATTGCCTACCTCCTGGGCAGCGTGTCAGCCGGGGCCATCGTGCCGCGGCTGATGGGTGTCGACATCCATCAGCACGGCAGCGGTAACCCGGGGGCATCCAATGTCATGAGAACTCTTGGCAAGAAGGCCGGTGCGGCCGTGATGCTGGTGGATGCCGGAAAGGGGCTCGTGGCTGGGATCATCGGGGTTGCGGTGAGCCCGGTGCTCGGGTTCTGGTGTGTGCTGGCCGCGGTGGTCGGCCACGTCTTTCCGATCTGGTTCAAGTTCCGGGGCGGCCGCGGAGTGGCAACTGCCATCGGAGGTGTCCTGTTCCTGGCCCCCTGGTTTGGTGCCATCCTTGCCATCGGCTGGGGTGTCACGGTGGCGCTTACCAAAACGGCATCGATCGCCTCATTGGCGGCCATGGCCCTATACGTGCCCGGCTACGCCATATACGGGCACCGAGGTTGGGCGCTTGGCGCAGCAGCGCTGACAGCGTCCGTGGTGGTGGTGCGCCATTCCGCAAACATTCGCCGGCTCATCGGCGGCCGTGAACAGACTGTTGAGACACAATGAGACCTCTTCCCGAAGCCCAGCGTGACGTGTTGGCATCTCTGGGCACGCTGCCAATCGAGCGAGTCGATCTTGCCGACGCCCTCGGTCTGGCCCTTGCTGAGCCGGTCGTGGCCGGTGAGGACCTTCCCCCGTTCGCCAACTCTGCGATGGACGGGTATGCGGTTATTGCCTCAGATGTCGCAGGCGCTCCGGTCGATCTGCCCGTAGTCGAAGATGTTGCTGCTGGGAGTGTTCCAACTCAGAGAGTCACCCCCGGTACCACGATCAAGATCATGACGGGTGCGCCTCTACCAGCCGGCGCCGATGCGGTCGTCCCGGTCGAAGACACTGAGCCCGGAGAGGGCACCGTCCGCATCTTGACTTCCGTGCCTGTGGGCGAGTCGGTGCGCCCCGCTGGTGGTGACGTTCCCGCGGGCACCGTGGTGCTGATAGCGGGGGAGCGGTTGACGCCGGCCCGAATGGGTGTCTGTGCCGCGCTCGGTTATCACAGGCCGCTGGTGCATCGACGACCACGGGTTGCCATCCTCTCCACTGGTGACGAGGTTGTCCCCCCGGACACCGGGGCGCTGGAGCCGGGCAAGATCCGCGATGCCAACCGCTTCACCTTGCGTGGGGCTCTCACTGAGTTGGGCGCCGATGTGCTCGACTTCGGCATCGTCGGAGATGATCCGATCCAGCTGAAGCAACGGCTGGCCGCTGCCGCCGCTCAAGGTGACGTCGTCGTTTCCAGCGGGGGTGTTTCGATGGGCGAATACGACGTCGTCAAGCACCTGCTCACGGAACTGGGCTCCGTTGAGTTCTGGAAAGTAGCGATGAAACCAGCCAAGCCCTTTGGGTACGGCACTGTTGCCGGCAAGCCATTCTTCGGCCTCCCCGGCAATCCGGTGTCGGCGGCGGTCGCTTTCGAGCAGTACCTGCGTCCCGGTTTGCTGCACATGATGGGTGCATCTCTGCTGTTCCGGCCGCGGATGAAAGCGATTCTCGAACAGGACGTAAGGACGGACCCGCTGAAGATCGTATTCCTGAGGGTGAGCCTCACGACGGGGGAGGATGGGATCTTGCGGGCCCGTCTCAGCGGCGGGCAGGACTCCAACATGCTCACCGCACTTGCTGCGGCCGACGCCCTTGCGGTGATCCCTGTCGGCACGGCAGGCGTCGCCACCGGAACGATGGTCGACGTCGAGATGATGCACATGCCGGAGTCGCGCACGGCGGCGGAGGTAATCAATGGCTGAAGGGTTTACACACCTCAACGAAGAGGGCGACGCCAGGATGGTCGATGTCGGTGCCAAGGACGCAACGTCCCGGGTCGCTGTCGCAGAGGCTCACATTGTCATCTCCCCCGAGATCAAGAAGCGCCTGTTCGGAGGCGATTTACCCAAGGGCGATGCGCTCGGGGTGGCGAGGATCGCCGCCATCATGGCCACCAAACAGACCGCGTCGCTGATCCCGCTGTGCCACCCGATACCGATCGATGGGGTGGACGTCACCGTCGAAGAAACCGGCCAGGGTGCCCGTATCGAGGTCACCACGCGGACGTCTGCAAAGACGGGGATCGAGATGGAGGCGATGACCGGTGCCGCCGTGGGAGCGATCGCCCTCTACGACATGATCAAAGGTCTCGACCGTGGGGCCGAGGTCACAGCGGTCCGTCTGCTGCACAAGAGCGGCGGCAAGTCCGGTGAGTGGAACCGGTGAAGGCCGTAGTCGTCACCGTCAGTGACCGTGTCTCGGCAGGTGTGGCCGAAGACGGGTCCGGGCCTGCCGCCGTTGCCCGAATCGCCGACTACGGGTTCAAAGACGCCGCGCTCCGTGTCGTTCCGGACGGCGTCGAATCGGTCAAACGCATTCTCGAAGAGCTCGTCGCCGGGTACGACCTGATCCTCACTACGGGTGGTACCGGGTTCTCTCCGCGGGACCTCACACCGGAGGCAACCCGGTTGGTCATTGACCGGGAGGCACCGGGCCTCGTAGAGGCGATGCGTGCCTACACTTTCGGGAAGTTCCCCCATGGCATGCTGTCTCGCGGCGTGGCCGGAATCGCCGGGTCGACGCTGATCATCAATCTTCCCGGCTCGGTGAAGGCGGTTGAGGAGTCGATCGACGTGATCGGGCCTGCCCTGGGGCATGCGGTCGAGTTGCTAACAGAGGGCAGAAGTGACCACAATGTGTGATTACCTGTATGGGACGGACGGGCCGAAGATACTTGGTTACGCACGAAGCGGTGCCTACGCTCAGTGGCGGACGGAGTAAGGACTAGATGGACATATTGGCCTTCCTCATCATCGGGGTCGTCTGGGCGGCCTTTTTGCTGCCTGCATTCTTCGAGAGCAGCAAGAGTGCCTCACTGAGGTCTACTCGTAGCTTTGCGCGTCACAACGACCTGCTGGCAGCGGTCGCCACGCAATCCACCGCGGCAGTGCGGGCAGCACGTGTGGCTCGACGTCGCCGTAGTCGCACCGTGGCCATGCTCGGTTCCGGAGCGCTTGGTTCTCTTGCCGCATCGGTGATAACCGGGAATGAGTTGTGGCTGGGTGTGACGATTGTGTTCGATATCTTGTTGGCGGGGTTCGTCACCGCGCTTCTCCAGGCCAAGGCCGACCGGTTCCGTACGGTGGCGCCGGTTGTAGATCTCGGTCTCGGCTCGTCGCCCGCGGTGCGTCTCGGCTCGTCGCCCACGATGCCAACCGAGATTGAGGCTGTACCGACAATCCGCATTGTCGGAGCTTGATAGCCGGTGGCAGAATCACTCGACCTGGGCGCGCTCGAAGCTGAGGTCCGGGCAGAGCTCGACGAGAAATTTGCCGCACGGGAGCTTGCTCTCAAGAACTGTCGCAAGATCATCCAGGCATCGTCAAAGGCCATCCGTGCCCTGCATCGTGGTGATCTCGAGGATGCGGACGCGCTGCTGGCATCGGGTCGGGCGCTCATCGAAGAAGCCGAAGCACCACTCGCCGATCACCAGGGCATCTACCACGCCGGGTTCTTCTATGACGCAGTCAAGGAGTACGCCGAAGCAGAACTCACCAAGGCATTGATCCTGCACAAGCCTTTGCCGCTGCCGCACGATCTGGGTCTCCATGCGGTGCCATACCTCAAGGGCCTCGGCGAGGCGGTGGGTGAGCTGAGACGCCGTCTGCTGGATCAGCTTCGTAAAGGCAAGCTGTCAGAAGCCGAGCGCACCTTCGAGGACATGGAGACGATTCATTACCTCCTGGCTGCTCTTGACTACCCCGACGGCATGACCTCGCAGCTGCGCAGGACCACCGACGTGGCGCGCTCCCTGATCGAACGCAGCCGCGCCGACCTCACTACGACCATCGTGCAGGAACGTCTCCGCAAGCAGCTAGAGGCCCGATAAGAGCGTTTTGGCGTCGCAACGCGGAG
>Ga0307423_1000539_pt1 | contig 25428 bp, 28 predicted proteins | sample SalMarWE160310MG_FD_202154 | JGI IMG/M metagenome (GOLD analysis project Ga0307423, IMG submission 202154) | Salt marsh sediment microbial communities from the Plum Island Ecosystem LTER, Massachusetts, United States - WE1603-10 | ecosystem: Environmental > Aquatic > Marine > Intertidal zone >...
CGGGGAAATCCTGGGGGTAGTTGGCGTCCTGCTCCTCGCGCCAGACCAGGCCGTCCTTCACATAGGCATCGAACAAGCAGGTCGAGACGCAGTTCACGCGAAGGTGCGAGACGTGGACGACGTCGTCCCAGGTCCACTCTTCGCGGTAGACGTCTTCCCAGCCCCTATAGCTGTACGGATGGGAGAGCAGTTGGCCGAGTCGCTTCTCGGGGTCAATCGGCGCGAGACGACGCAGCTCCAGAGGAGACGAGACAGAGGCGGCAGACACGAAGATCCTCCCATCGAGGGCCGGGGCCCCGGCCCGGGTACGGCAGCAACGACTCTAACCTGTCTCCTCACCGTGGAGCAAAGAAGTAGGGGCCTCTCATGTCCAGCTCCGTCATCAGCGCCATCATCGCGCCGAGGTACTCGGGCACCTTGGACAGGTAGTCGGGGGCGAGACGCCTGCGGAACAGATCGGCGGAGAACATCCCGGCCCAGGTCCGGACGGGAAGGATGCCTTCCTCGGAGCCGGGAGCAGTCTGGGACCAGCCGGCGACCGTCTCTTCCGACCGGAAGAGGTTCATACGCTCTCAGTTGTAGGGCGGCTTCTCTTCGCCCCACTTCGGCATCGGCACGTTGATGTGGCCGACGACGGTGTCCGGGGAGATCTCGAGGATCTCCTCGTCTCGAAACCGGAGCAGGATCGGTTCAGCGGTGGCGAGATCCAGCGTGTCGATACGAACCTCACGTCCCGGGACCAGCCAGCGCACGGCCAGCGACTCGAGTCCTCACTGCCCGTACCACTTCTGTACACCTTCGATGCTGACCAGGTACTGGGTCGGTATGTTGGAGAAGGGTGCAAACGAGCCGATGTAGTCGGTGAAGGGACTGTTCCAGCAGCCGATCCGAGCGCCTTCGATGGCGTCGGCCTGAGCCCGCCGGGCCTCTTCCGTCGAGATCCCCAGCGCGACGGCCAGCTCGGTGTAGTGCGGTCCGCGGCCGTGCTCGACGAAATGCTCGAGGATCGTCTTGTAGGCACGTTGGGCAAGCGCCTGGTCGTTCATGATGCCTCCAATCGCACGCAGAGCGGTCTCGATCTGCCTGTCGCGATCGAGCCCTGCGACATGGAATTCACCCCGAGATCCGGCAACGAAGCACGAGGTCGTCCTCCGTGCGCAGTATGGCATCTCGCCACCAGTCCGACGAGGCCCGATCGAGCCGGATCCATGCTCTAGCCGTGCCTGTCCATCCCGAAAACTCGTGTCTGTGAGGCTGGGGCCTCGGGGTCAAGGCGGCCGACCGGCCGCGTCAGGCGGTCTGTCAGGTGGAGCCGCTGCAGCCGGGGGCGTGGCTCTCCTCGGCCTCGGGTCCGTGCTGCGCGGGTGTGCTGGACCCCTCGGAGATTCGGAGCCAGCCCGAGGCCTGCCGCCAGCGGCCCTTCAGGCTGCGCCAGACCGGGCGGATGGAGAGCGCGATCAGCACCGCGGCGCCGGCGATCTGCGCCCACGGAGGCACGATCTCCGCCGCCTCGCCCACGGTGGCGGCCGGCGCCAGGCTCAGCGCGGCGTAGACCTGGTCCACCACCAGACCGGCAGCCACCGCCACCACCGCAATGGAAGCGAGGTAGATCGCGGTGGCACGCTTCCCGAGCACGCCAACCAGCACGGTCAGCGAGGTGATGTTGGTGGCGGGGCCCGCTAGCAGGAACACCAGTGCCGCTCCAGGGCTGACCCCCTTGAGGATCAGGGCGGCGGCGATGGGCGTGCTGGCGGTGGCGCAGATGTAGAGCGGGATGCCCACCGCGAGCATCAGCAGCATCGACGCCACGCCGCCGCCGAGGAAGCGACTCATCACCTCTGTAGGCACAGCGGCGGTGATCGCGCCGGCGAGCAGAATGCCCACCACGAACCAGGCCGCCAGGTCGCTCCACAGCTCGCCGAAGGCGTAGCCGAGCCCGGCGCGCAGCTTCTCCGCCAGGTGATGGTGGTGTCCGTGCTCGTCGGGGGCGCAGTCCTCGCCGTCGCAGCAGGCGTCCACGGTGCACGACAGGTCCGGCTTTGCCGCCACCGTCGCTTGGGGCGGCGCCACCAGGTTCTCCGCCACGCCGGCTGTGGTCGCGGCCACGAAGGCCGCGGCGGGCCGGGCCACGGTCATCACCGGATCGAGCAGGGCGTAGGTAATGGCAATCGAGTCCACGCCGGATTCCGGCGTGGCGATCAGGAACGACGCAGTGGCGCCGTCGTTGGCTCCCTGGCGCTTCAGCGACGCGGCTGCGGGCAGCACGCCGCAGGAGCAAAGGGGCATCGGAATGCCCAGGAGCGCGGCCTTGATCACGCTGCCGAACCGGCCTTCCCCCAGGTGGCGGGCCACCGTGGCGGGCGAGAGGAAGACCTTGAGCAGACCGCCCACCAGGATGCCGAAGAGCATGTAGATCGATGCGCCGGCGAGCAGTCGCCAGGAGGCCTGGAGCGTGTCGAGCAGGAAGCCCATGGTCGGCCTACTCCCGCACGTGCTCGAGGCCCACGTCGAGCAGGCAGGCGATGCAGTCGTCATCGAGGGAGTAGAAGAGGATCTGGCCCTCTCGCCGGTTGTGGACCAGGCCCCAGTCGCGCAGCTTGCGGAGCTGGTGCGAGATCGCGGACTCGCTCACCTCGGCCAGCGCCGCCAGGTCGCAGACGCACATCTCGCCGTCGCGCAGGCCCAGCAAGAGCTGCAGCCGGGTGGGGTCGCCCAGCGCCTTGTAGAGCGTCGAAAGCCGGACCACCTCCTCTGGGGCCAGGGCTTTGTTCCGGGCCACGGCGAGCCGTTCCGCGTGGATCACGCGGACCTGGCAGAGGTCGTCTCCGGAGGCAGACAGGGTGGGCATCGATCCCTCACTCCAAGATATGAGCATATGATCATATACGAGCATACCTCGCCTGACAAATGAGCATTCATCGCTCGTCCGCCCCGAGAACGAGCCTCCTCGATTCGCGGTGACGGGTTGCAGTGCACCCATCGAGGCTCCCCTGTGACGGGAGTGCCGCCCGGCGTACGGCGTCGCCTCATTTGGAGCTGGGGTCGGAAAATGGACAACCATCGCGGGAGGTTTCAGGTATTTGACCGGGACGAGCGAGGCGAAGTAAGCTCGCCGAAGGGCGAAGTAGACCGAGGTTCGTCTGCGGTGATCCGGTCCCGCCGGAGCCGCCGCCGACGGAGTGGAGTCAGCGTGAGCCTTTCGAGGCCGATCGATCGGGCTTTGGGCACCGCGCTCCTGGCGATCTGGGTGCTCTTCTTCGGGTTGAGCATTTCGTCCCAGTTTCGGCACCCAGGCTACACCTCGGTCTTCGTCGCTTCGCCGGCCGACCCGAACAAGTACCCTGCGCTCACCAGCTTTCGTCCCTGGCTCGAGGGTCGGCAATCGGGGCTTCGGATCGGTGACCGGCTGTTGCGGGTTGGCAACGCGGATCTCCGAGGGGTGGGGCCCTACGGCTTCTACGTTCGGGTCGCGGAGCAAAACGCTCGCGATCGCCAGCTGCCCGTGGTCTTCGAGCGAGCTGGCGTGAGGGGCGAGACCTCACTTCCCGTGGGCTCCTACGCGATCTTCTGGCCCTTCCTCCTGCCATCGCTGGCATTCGCGGTCACCGCGTGGCTGCTGCGGTTTCGCGCACGACCGAGTCCGATGGTGCACGCTTTCGCCCATGCGTTCGGGTGCATCGCACTCGTGTTCGCCACCTACGTGGCTGGCAGCCGGCTCGAGACCTATGCGGCGACGGCGGTGAACCTGGCTGCTTGGAGCTTGGTTCTCCCGCTGGTCGTGCGCGCCTCGATGTGGTTCCCGCGCGAGGAGATGCCTACGGCTCGTCTGGCCCGTTGGGCCCCCTGGGTCTTTGCGATCGTGGGACCGCTGGTGGCGAGCTCGCGCTTCGGGACGCCCTTCGCCTCCGACATCGGTGAGTCGGGCGCCTTTGGGCTGATGGCGCTGGCCTTCGCCACCGTGGTGGTGGTGATGACGCGGAACTATCCGGGTGCCGACCGCATCGGGCGTCGCCAGCTGCGCTGGGTCTTGCTCGGCTTCTACCTAGCCGCCATCCCGCCCATGGCTGGCTCGGCCCTGGCGGCCTTCGACTTGAGACTCACACCCATCGCGAACTTGACCCTGGCGGCGACCGCGATCTTCCCGCTCTCGATTCTCGTCGCCGTGGTGCGCTACAACCTCTTCGACATCGACCGGCTGATCAGCGGAACGGCGTCGTACTCCATCCTGGTCCTGCTCTTGGGGCTGGTAGGGGAGCTCTTCCTGGAGCCCCTCTCTGCGCGCGCCGCCGCCTCGGTGGGAATCGACCCGGCCACCGGCCAGATCACCTTCGTGGTCGTGCTCTCCGTGATTCTGATCCCGGTCCAGCGCATCTGGCGACCTCTCGTGGACCGGATCTTCTTTCACGAGGGGCACCTGCTCGAGAGCCGCGTCGAGGAGCTTCTCGCGGAGATCGTTGGGACTTCGGACACAGCGTTTGCGATGCAACGGACCGGAGCCGGAATCGACGGGATGTTCCGTCCCGAGTTCTGCGCACTCTACGAGGCCAGACAGGAAGCCTTCGAGCCGACCTACGTCTCCGGCTCGAGGAGTTTTCCGGCCATCGCCGCCGACAGCGATGCGATTCGGGAACTGGAAACCAAGGTGGCTCCGATTCGCCTGGATTCACGCGGTACGGCCCCGTCCGCCGCGCGTCAGACGGGTTCGCCCGTCGCCGGAGCGGCGGTGATCGTGCCGCTCCGCCCGAGCGGCGCTCCGACGGCATTCGTAGCGATGGGTCCCAAGCGGTCGGGCGACGTATACACCTCCACGGACCTCTCGTTGCTGTCCGCTCTGGCACACGCCGTCTCCACGCGGCCGGGCGACGGCGTTCCCCACCAGACCTCTTGAAGCTCTGAGATGCGCGGCTACGGCGCCGGGTCTGGATCCTCGGGGCAGGGGTCGGATTGGAGGGTGCCGCCGCTGAGGAGCGTCTCGAGGCGATCCTCGATGCGCTCGGAGACGGCGGTGTGCCCATCCCGGGTCGGGTGCATCATTCCGAGGTGAGTGCCTTGCCTGGCGACCGACTGCATCCCGGTGTTGATCCAGTTGTCCTGAAATTTGACCGGATCCGAGCACCATCCCCGGGTCTCGAACTCCTCCACGGGAGCCACGTAGGTCCAACCGTGATCGTTCGCGGCGTTGCACAGCGTGTGATTCAGCTTCGGCAGGACGTACTCCGCGGCCCACGCTGCCTCGTCGCGGTCGATGCCGGCCAGGGGGTCGCCGGCGGGCTCCCGGTCGCAGAAGGTGCCATCACTCCGGCGAGTCGGATCCGGGTACCCCACGAGCAGGATGCGGTGGGGCTCGATGGCGACCGTCGCTTCGATCTGATCGGCGAGGCTGTTCAAGCGTCCGGGCAGGGCGTCGAGCGCATCGTCCACCGGACTCTGAATGATCTCACAGTCGGGGACCGGCAGCATGCAGAAGGCGACGATAGGCCCGAAGAGGGCGTCGTTGCCTCCCACGGAGATGGTCACCGCGTCGACATCGCCGGGGTTCTGCGCCAGCGCTGCGAGCTCGTTCACCTGAGGCGCCAGCGGCGGATCGCCCAGCGGGGGTTCTTGCCCGTCGTAAGGGCCGATGAGTCCCTTTGCGATCTCCGCGCCCGAGCAAGTGAACGAGTGGTACTCGATGCTGCGTCCTTGGGCGTTCAGGCGCTCCACCGCCTGGCTGGTCGGCGCCCACTTGGATCGGTTGCAGCGTTTGTCATCCCAGTGCGACTTCCAGAGCTGAAACCACCACCGGTCATTGGGCGCGCCCTGGCCAGAGGCGTAGGAGTCGCCGAGCGCGACGACGTGGAAGCCGCCCGTGGCCGGTGCGGCCGCGGGCGGAGACGGGTGGGCGCAGGCTGCGAGCGAGAGGCCGACGATCCCCGCCGCCGCGTTCCCGAGACGACTGAACTTCATCTGGGAGCCCTCCTCGATCCGGGCCCGCATCATGCCATACGGGGCGACCTTCTGGTGAGAAAGCGGGCTATGCGAAGCGAAAGCTGGCGAGGGAGGCCGGGACGGTGCGCCAGCGGAAGTGGGTGATCGAGGTGGAGACCAGCGCTCCGGTGTCGCTGCGGACCAGGCGGCCGAAGCAGGTTGTGTGGGACCACGCCAGGTTCCACGGGCGGAGATGGACCTTCTCGCCCACGTAGCGATACGGAACGCCGGCGGACTGGAACTGGAACGTGTAGCGCAAGGTCTGATCGGCCAGGTAGCGCAGGGCGAGGGTGCCGCGGCAGGGCTCGTCCACGCAGAGCCCATCGATGCTCACCGTGCCCTCCAGGTCGCTGAGCATGAAACGGTCACCGCGGGGATTGAGCCACCCGAGCAGGTCTTCGGTGCCCCAGCGGACGCGGAACTCCATGGGGCGCTTGCCGGGGTCACCGAACGCGGGCTCGAATTCGTGCTGGCCCGTCATCACCTCGTTGATGTGGAAGCCCATCGGTCCCCTTTCCCTACGCCTCCTTGTCGGCGCCCTTGGCCAGCAGCAGGTTGCTGGTGCGCGCGATCACGTCGCCCGCCAGCGGCACGAACTGGGCATAGAAGCCCACGTCGTTGAGCACGCTCACCGTCTCCACCTTGGCCCGGCGCCGCACCGCCTTGAAGATGATCCGCCCCACCTTCTCCGGCCGCTGGGAGTACAGCGGCAGCAGCTTCATGGACATCCGGCTACCCCAGGTCTCGCTCTCCACGTTCTCGTAGAACGGCGTGTTCACCATGAACGGGTAGACGGTGGTGACCCGGATGCCGTACTTGTGCAACTCGAAGTAAAGGACCTCGGAGAACACCCCCAGGGCGGACTTGATCGCGGCGTAGGCCCCCCAGGTGGGCAGCCGGAAGTAAGCCTGCCCCGAGGACACATTGACGATGTGCCCGCCGTGCCGCTTGATGAAGTGCGGCAGGAATGCGTACACGTGGTTCAGCGGCCCCATCAGGTTCACCGCCAGCAGCCGATCCCAGCGCTCCAGCGACATGTCGGCCAGCTCGCCGTGGTGACCGATCCCGGCGTTGTTGATCAGCACGTCCAGGCCACCCAGGTCATCGACCACCCAGCGCGCCAGCGCATGGACGCCGTCCCGGTCCGACACGTCCACCACCCGCGTGTGGACGGTGGCCCCCAGCGCACCCAGACCCTCGGCCGCCTCCCGCAGTCCCTCCTCGTTGAGGTCGGTGAGAACCAGCTCCGCCCCTGCGCGGGCGAACTCCTCGGCGGTACACAGGCCGATGCCGCGGGCACCGCCCGTGATCAGGACCCGCTTGCCCTTGAATCGTCTCATCGCTCACTCCCCCGTGCTTCGATGGGTGTCCCTGCTGTCTTCGCAATTCACGGGCGTCTCACCGGATGAAGTCAGCGATCGGGCCCGCCCCGGCACGCAGCGCCGCCATGGAGACCGCCGCCGCGAAGTCCGCGGCGCGAACGACCATTGCCGTGTCGATTCCGTCGACCGTGTCCTCGATGCGGTGGTAGTTGATCGGCACGCCGTTGGGATCGAGGGAGATCAAGGAGAGAGACGGGTATCCGCGCTCGGCCGGGACGTGACCGTCAGTGCTCGCCAGAAGGTCGGTCGGGGTCACCTCACCGAAGGCGCCGCTGGCGGCGACGCGCCGCGCGAGCTCGAGGAGCATCGGGGGGAAGTGCAACTTCTCGAGCACTCCCTCGCTGCGGATGAAGTGCAGCAGACCACCTCCGACACACTCGAAGTTGACGAAGTACGTGCTCTCCGGAGACCAGTCGCTGTGTCGATCGACGAAACCGCGCATGCCGCAGCAACCCACTTCCTCAGCTCCCGTGCCGACGAGCTGGAGCTCCACATCCTCGGGCAGTTGCCGGAGCAGCCTCTCGGCGCAGGTCAACATGGCCGCCACGGCGGAAGCATTGTCGTTGGCTCCCGGTGTCGCGCGCGCCATGGCCCACTGCAAGCTCAATCCCATGGTCCCGAGCAGGGGGATGACGAGCGCCACCTTCAGCAGGTCGAGCAGGAATCCCTGGGCACCCAGCCAGGCGGCGAGGGTGACGAGAGCGGCTCCGGTCAGCAGCGCCTCCGGGAGTGCGAGAGGCCCCGGGGGCGGTCCTTCCGCGCGACGCATGCCTCGAGCGAGGCCCGCGAACCGCTCGGCCATCTGGCGTGAGAAGAGCCATCCGGCCTGGGCGGCATCGATGTGGCCGGTCAAGACGACCCGGCGGGCCGGCGCTTCGGCGCCGATGCGGCCGATCACGTTGACCGAGTCGGGTGCTGGCAGCAGCTTCGCCAGGAACGGTTGCTGCCGGCGATACTCTCTGCGAAAGGACCACGCCGCCAGGATCGTCAGGGCAACCCCCGGAAATCCACCCCAGAGACAGCCGAGCAAGGCCAGACCGCTGTGCAGTGCGAGCACGAAGCCGGGCTTCGGAGCTCCCGGCGTCGGCACGATGGATACGTCGCGCGCGCCGATTTCACGCATCCACTCCGCGGTTCGTTCGGCAGCCGAGCGTTCCGCCGCTGTACCGGCGAACCGTTCGGGTATCTCCGAGAGCACGCGAATCCACTCACGCGCCCGTTGCCTGCGCTCGAAGGGATCTGCTTCGTTTCTGGCCTGGTGGCTCATCGGTGCACCTCTCCGTTGACCGGTACAATGCCAACTGCATTCTCGTCAAGCCTCGCAGACCACCGGATTTCCCCTTCTTTCGAATAGGGCAGCGCGCCTCGGCGATTTCCCTACGGCCGGTCGGGAGCGGTCCCGCGATTCGTACCCCGGCCGGGGACAGGACCGGTTGGCTCCGCTAGGCGCGCGAGATCGTCCAGAGACCGATCGCGATGAATCCAGCTCCGGCGGTCCAGGACAGGACTTTGGGAGTCACGTACTGGGAGATGATGATGCCGCCGAGCACGCCGAGTGCCGAGGCGACTACCAGTGCGCACGCGGAAGCGGCGAAAACGGTGAGCTTCGGATTCTCTGCGTCGGCCGCGTAGAGCAGCGTGGCGAGCTGTGTCTTATCGCCCAGCTCCGCCATGAAGATGGTTGCGAACACCGCGGCAAAGACCCTGAGGTCCATTTCTCACCTCGCGCTCGGCAGAATCGATCGGTCCCCACCGGCCACAGTGAGCCTACCGTTTGCGCGCGATGAAGCGGCCCTGCGCGATCTTGCCGGCGTGCGCAAGTTCCTGAAAGACCCCGAACCCGCTCGCCACCGACCCCAGTTGCTCGGAATCGAAGCCCAGAACCCTCAGTGCATCATAGGTGAGCTGCATGTCGACCATCTGAAGATAGAGGTCGACGTAGGGGGCGAAGCGCCCGGTGTCCTCTGCGACTTCGACCTGGCAGCCGTTCTTCTCCAGCAGGTTCCGATAGCCCTCGATGTCCTGCACGCTCGGGAACTTCATTCCCTCCAGGAACGCCGCCGCCTCTTCGTCGCTCAGACCGGCGGGTCCTTCCACCCAGTCGGTGAAGGCAACCGTGCCACCGGGCTTGACGATGCGCGCTGCCTCGGCGACCAGCTTTGCCTTGTCCTCGACGTAGCACCAGGCGTCCTCGCCCCAGACGAAGTCGGCCTGGCCATCCGGGAGGCCGCTTGCGCAGACATCGGCGAGCTTGAACTCGATGCGGTCCGCCAGACCCTCTTCCGCGCATCGCACCCGCCCGCGCTCGACCACGGTGGTGGTGGCGTCGACTCCGGTCATCGAGGCGACGTCTCGGAAGCGGACCAGAAAGCGCATCCCAGCTCCGTTGCAGCAGCAGAGATCCACGCCGCGCTGTCCGGCCCCGATCCCGGCGCGCTCGGCCAGCTCCATGGATGACTTGAAGCCGCCGATGTGGATCTGCTCTCCCATCAGCAGCTCCCAGAGATTCCCCTCCGGTCCGTCGTAAACCGCTTTCACGTCGGTGAGCTTGATGCTCTCGGTCGACTTCATGGGCTCCGCCTCTCTTGGTCGTTGCTGCTTCTATCTGAAATCCGGTACCGCACGCCTGTCCGGGCGGCGTTCGGGACTTCCCGTTGTTTGCCATTTATTATAAGGGCGCTCTACCCGGCGGTATGACGCAGGTCATACGCTCGACCTCGTAGAAAGTGGGTTTCGCGGTCCATTTTGCGCGTGGGTCTCTCGGGGCACCCCGGCCGCGCATTGGCCCCATATGTAGCCGGAGAGCATGGTCACGAGCTCCTCGAGGAAGACGTCGATGGGCATGTCCGGCGGAGGGTGGATGACGTACTCGTGAGCCATGTTCTCCACCACGTGAACGACCAGGTAGGCCGCGTGCTTCGCGTGCACGCGCGAAATACCACCGCGTTCGGCGAGCATCTGCTCGACGGTGTGGGCCATGCTGTCTTCGATGGCGTGGAGCTTTTTCGAGAGCTCGGGCGTCCGGGGTCCCTCGTAGAGGAGCACGTGATGCAATGCTGGCTCCGAGGCGTGCATCTCGATGATCTGTCTCACGAAGCGGCGGAGCAGGTGCTCGGGCGCATTCTTCGCACTGAGCGCTTCCTCCATCATCCTCTGCAAGACCTCGGACGCTGACTCCATGTGCCGCGCGTGGAGAGCCACCAGGACGGTGTCCTTGTTCGGGAAGTACTGGTAGAGCGATCCGATCGAAACACCGGCCCGCTCGGCGATGTGGTTGGTGGTGGCCCCGGCGTATCCGCGCTCGGCGAAAACGCGAGCAGCGGCCTCGAGGATCTGGTCCACGGTGAACCGCGATCGCTGCTGAACCGGCGTCTTGCGGGGCTGTAGGGACTTCCGAGCCGGCATCCAAGGCTCTCCTGAAGGCGAGTTGTCGAAACCGAGTAATTGCTCATATTATGCCACTAGGCAGACGCCCGCAAGGGTGCGCGATGAAGGAGGAGGAGGAGGCATGCGGCTCAACCGCGTCGAATTCGCCTTGATGAACAACCCGGTTCGGGCGGCGGTCCAACGTCGCGTCGAGGCCAGAAGGCTGCTCGAGATGGGCGGTGCGATGCCTGGCGGAACGGCGCTCGAGATCGGCTGTGGCCGAGGCGTCGGGGTGGAGATCATCTTGGATCTCTTTGCCGCGGAGCGCGTCGATGCGTTCGACCTGGATTCGCGCATGATCGATCGGGCACGGCGGAGGCTGCGAAGTCGGGGGGAGCAGGTTCGGCTCTGGACGGGCGATGCCACATCCATCCCCGCGGACGATGGTACGTACGATGCCGTATTCGATTTCGGGATCATCCATCACGTTCCCAGCTGGCGAAATGCAATCGCCGAAGTAGGACGGGTTCTACGCCCCCGAGGACGTTTCTACGCGGAGGAAGTGTTCGGCAGCTTCATCACCAGGCGTTCCGTGCAACGGCTCCTGGAGCACCCCGAGCACGATCGGTTCAACCACGACGAGTTCTGCGCCACCCTGGCTGAGGCGGGCTTCGAGCTGATTGCTTCGTCTCAGCTCTGGGGCGCCGGCGGGTGGTTCATCGCGGACAAGAAGGCGATCGCCTAGCGAATCGAGCTACACCGCTGCAAGGAGATGCGCCGAAGATTCTGGGCACGGCAGGGTGGTTCGCCGAGCTTCTGGCGCGGCCATCACTGCCGTGGAGGCTGCGCTCTGCCTTGCCGGTAGGACTGCACGATCTGGCGCACGTCGTCGACTGTGAATCCGTAAGCCGTTCTCAGTTTTCCCAGGCTTTTGTCATGCTCGACACCCGGTGGGAGCCCGAGCTTCTCGATGATGTGGTCAGCGGGCACGCCGGTGGCCTCCTGGACCTCGGCGAGGGTCATGAATCCCCGAATCGATTCCAGGCCTTTTATGTCGGACGAGTGCGAGGCCGGTGTGCGCAGCTCTCCACCGGTCCGTTCTACCGGGCTGAGGAAGGGAGCGATTGCCAGCGCGAGGAGAGCCGCCAATCCCACCGTCCCGAGAGCGATACGGGCTCCGGAGCCTTCTCGCGGGCGCCCGCTCATCAGAGTCGTGATCCAGCGCCAGTGCAGGAAGAGGTGGAAGGCGAGGACCGCCAGGAAGGCGATCGCGATCCAGAAGTGGATGCTCCCCCACTCGTGTCGGTCGAGCGTCCAGATGCTGGTGGAGTGGCCGCTTCCGGGTGGGAGCAGGTAGCGCATCACCACACCGGTCGCCGTCAGCAAGACGAATCCCGCGAACCCGAGACAATCCACGGCGAAGTTGACATTGGACCGTCTCATGGCCGCATTCTACCCGGCGAGAAACGCAGCGGCACCCCGTGGCCTGCTGCCTGGAGAGATGGTTCCGTCTAGGAGCCGCCGAGTCGCGCGAAGACGGCCTCGGGTGTCTCGGCCCTGGCGGAGTCCTGGATCCCGGCGAGTTTGCCGCGCAGCCGCTCGCAGATCGACTCGGCGTCTGCGATGCCTCGGGCTGTGAGCTCGTTCGGCAGGACCATGCGGGCCACGACGCTCAGCTCGGCGGCCTTCACGGACGCTGGGTCGAGCCCGGCCTCCTTGAGGGCGATGCGCAGAGTGCCACGGGCCTCCAGCCGCGAGAGCTCCGTGAGCTGCTCCAGCCCTTCGCAGGTCTGTTCGAAGGCGGTGAGATCAGCCATCGGATGCTCCCGCGGCGGCGCTGCCACGAACCCACCGCAGGTAGGCTTTCGGCGGCGTGAAGCTGAGCCACCAGACGAGCGCGTTCACGAGACCGGCCAGCGTCACGAACAGGGAGACGAGCGGATCGCCAATCGAGATCCCGCCCCGGGTCATCAAAGCCACGAAGAGCGCGAGGACCACGAGGCTGCTCACTCCCTCACCCGCGCCCCACACCAGGAAGCGGTTGGTGACGACCGGGTCGGCGAGCCCCAGGACGCTGCGCTTGCGCATCAGGGTGTGGTAGCGGAGCGACTCCAGCGACACCCAGCCGAAGGTCAAGACAAAGTGCGGTGTCATGCCGATTCGCCCGTATAGGGGCACGGGAGCATTCGCGCTGAGCTGCAGCCAGGTGGTCCAGACACTCAGGCCGGCGGGTATCAAAGCGGTCACCGCGAGGCCGGCTGCGAGTGCATGGCGCCACCGGCTCTCGGCTCCGAAGACCTGCCAGGTGAAGAGCGACAGGCCGAGGAGGGTGACGTAGAAGGCGAGGACGCGCAGCAGGACGATTCCCATCCGCAGACCCAGGGAAGTCTCCTCGCCGAGGGCCTGGTGGGCCAGGACCGCGGGCTGACCCACTGCGGCGTAGGCAAACAGCCCGGCGCCGATGGCGAACTCCGGAAACTTGCGGCTGCTCGCGGCGATGCTGAGCAGCTTCAGCCCCACCAGTGTGCCCACCAGCGCACATAGGAGGATGGAGCCGACCACGAGGAGTTCCATGTCACAGCCCTCCCTCCGGATGATGGAGTCCACCCGGAAATCGCCTGATCGGCATACCCTCGCCCTTCCCTGAGTTTTAGGGACGGATCGGCTTAGGATCAAAGCACCGCTGGCCGATTCACCTGGTCGCACCTTGGGAGAGGGGATCCACAGCGGGCAGCCGATGACCCGAGCCCGAGTGTGGAGACCTTTGCCCCAATCGAGGAGTCAAGCCCATGAAGGATTCGAAACCCCTGCGCGCACTGGTCCTGGCCGCCCTGCTGATTGCGGTGGCTTCCGTCCCTGCCCTGGCTCGAACCAACATGCTCTTCATTCTGGATGGCTCCAACTCCATGTGGGGTCAGGTAGATGGCGTCGCCAAGATCGACACAGCCAAGACCGTGCTGGCCAAGCTCATCAGCGACCTGCCGCCGGATACCCAGGTCGGCCTGATGGCCTACGGCCATCGCGTGGAAGGAGATTGCCAGGACGTGGAGACCGTGGCCGCCATCGGCGCCGAGTCCGCCGCCTCCATCACCGAAAAGCTCAATAGCGTCACCCCCACGGGCAAGACTCCCATCGCATATGCTCTGCAACAGAGCGCCGGCGAATTCGCTCCTTTCCCCCAAGAGAACAACCACGTGATCCTGATCTCCGATGGCGTCGAGACCTGCAATGGAGACCCCTGCGCTGCCGCCGCGGTCCTGAGCGCCGAGGGCGTCGACGTGAGGGCCCACGTGGTGGGCTTCGACGTATCCGCCGACGAACGCGCTCAGCTGGAATGCATCGCCGAGAATGGCAAGGGTCAGTATTTCGAAGCCAAGGGAACGGAGGGCTTCAAGGTCGCCGTGGCCGAAGTCCAGAAGGTGGCCCAGACGGCGCCGGCTCCGGAACCCAAGCCCGAGCCGAAGCCGGCCGAGCCCAAGGACTACTTCCTCGATGATTTCAATGGCTCCGATCTATCCGGCAGCTGGGTCGTTCTCAACCAGGATGTCGATAGCTATATCGTGGAGAACGGCGAGCTGTTGACGGTGAGCGCCACCACCGCCGACCTCGATGCAGACACGGTGCCCAACCTCTTCCGACTGGTTCAGGGGATGCCGCCTGGAGATTGGGTGGCGCTCATCAAGCTGAAGATGGACCAGCAAACCAACCGGGAGCAGTTCTTCTTTGGCATCCACGCCGACGGCCAGAACTACATCGGGGCCATCTTGAACAATCAGACCGGCGGGAACTGGGGCAACATCGCCTATTTCGGCTCCAACTCCGTCAAGGTGACCAAGGGCAACAAGACCAACTTCCACCAGTGGTTCTGGAACTCCGACAAGCAGAACCCCTACCGCTTCAGCGACGCGGCTCACCTCATGCCCCAGCCCATCTACGTGAGGCTGCGCAAGGAAGGGCGGAGCTACTTCGTCGCCGTCAAGCTGGGTGACGATCCCGAGGCCGAGTTCGTGGAGATGGAGAAGATGACCGCCCTGCGGGCCAGCGGAAATCTGGCGATGGGTCTCTTCCAGACCGGTCAGGGCTCCGGCGAATCGACCGTCACCATCGACTGGGTGAAGATCCAGACAATGGAGTAGACATTACTCCGCCGCCGCGGGTTCATCGGCGGCAGGGGATCGACCGCGAAGGCTGGAGAGCTCCGCCTCCAGCTTTCGCAGCGAGGACCTCTGCCGCAGGGTGACGGCTCCCAGACGGGAGATGGTGTAGAGAGCCAGGGTCCCGGCCACCAGGGCTCCCAGTGCGAAGGTCACATAGACCACCAGCCAGAGAGAGACATCCGTCACCGCCCCGGCCAGCATGTCGACGCTGATGAGGGCGGAGTTGGAGCGGGCGAAGAACCAGCTGAAGGTCGCCAGCAGGATCAGGAAGATCACCACGGCGAGCCGGCGGATGCGCTTGGCGTTCACGATCAACCCCCTCTTGCTCCCCTGTTGCTTTGTTCTGCCCCGCTACAGCTGACCGAAGATCCGGTCGCGGGTCCGACGGATCAGGCGCAGGTAGATCCAGAGGCCCAGGATCAGCACGGCAATTGCCAGGGACGCCCAGACCGGCCTCGGACCCAGCTCGTCGCCGATCGCCTTGGCCAGGACCCACTCGATGTCATCGGCGCTGCAGGTCTTGATCAGCGGCAGTCCGGTGGCATCGGCCATGAAGGAAAGTCCCTCCATGTCCCCGGAATTCTCGTCGAGCCCGATGGTCAGCACCCCCACGCCGCCCACGGCCCGGTAGTCCGAGGATCGGAACCGGGCGGTCAGGAGCACCTCGCTGCCGGCCTCTCCCACTGCTGGAGCTGGCTCCTTCCAGACCTTGAGCTGGTAGCTCCCGGGCTCGACACGGGCGTAGAGGGCGTTGCCCAGATCGGAGTTCACGGTCCGGTAGGGAATCGGGTTTCCCCCGGCGTCCTGTACCAGTAGCTCCGCCTGGGTCGCGCCGTTTAGGCCCTCCAGTCGCAGCAGCAGAAAGCCCGCTTGGACCGCAATCGCTCCAACTGACGGAGGGCCTGCCGCCGAGGCCCGGGTTTCGGAACGCAGTGGTCCCTCACGGCACGGGCTCCGGTTTCTCGCCCCCGAACTCGCGACGGGCGCGGTCGTACTCTTCGGGGCTGCCCACGTCGATCCAACGGCCGCCCAGCAGGACGCCGCGCACGGGGTGGCGCTCCACCAGCCACTCGGCCAGGTATCCCAGATTGTCGGGCCGGTCCTCGGTCTCGAGATAGCGCGCGACCTCGCCGAGCAGTCGCGCCGGAAGGCCGTAGATCGCAGGCGCCGCGAGCGTGGTCGACGGGTTGGGATCTTTCTCCACCAGCCGGCGCACGTAGCCCTCCGCGTCGAGCTCCACGCTCGCAAGTCGTCTCACCCGCTCGGGCGCACCCACGTCGTGGACCGCCAGCGCGGGCTCGCGGCTCGAGATCTCCGCGAGGGCCTCGAGCGAGCCGTCGAAGAGCTGGTCACCACCGAGGACCAGGAGGTCGGTGCGGATACCGGTGCGCTCGAGGTAGTAATGCAGATCGCCCACGGCCCCTCGCCGCTCTTCGAAGCGCGCCGTCCCGTTGCCCCAGACCCGAAGCTGCTTCCGGGTGGTCCGCCCCGCGGCCCAGCGCTCGAAGACGGGGAGGAAGGCCTCGTGGGTGACCACGTCGATGGCCTCCAGCCGCGCGACGGCGTCCAGCCGGTCCACGACCGCGTCGAGGGGCGTCGTATCGCCTACCGGCAGCAGGTGCTTGGGGCGGTCCGCCGTCAGGGCCCCGAGGCGCGTGGCCCAGCCGGCTGCGAGGACGAGGGCGCGCATGGCGATCGGGTAGCACAGGTCCGCTGCTTCCATGAAGAAATGTCGACAATGGCTGGAAGTTGCGGGTATTCGACCGGGACCGGCCTCAAGCCCGTTTGTAGCGCTCCGCCACCTCGAGGGGTCGGGCCTTCCGGAGCGTCGTGATGATCTGATCCTGCAGGATCTCCCAGGTCCAGCTGTACATGCTGTCGTCGCGCTTCGATCCGGCTGGCCTCGTGCACATCCTCTCACGCCGACCCCAGAGCAGGAAGTAGGGCTTCCGCTCCTCCTGGGCGATGCGAAGCTCGGTGTTCACACGCGCCGATGAGGCAGTGTGCTCCCCGCAGATCACGATGACCTCGTCCACCTCGGAGATCTGGCGGCGCACCCTCTCGTCCCAACGATCCGTCATCGTCGCGGCATCGGACCGGGCCGAGATCACGAAGCCGGAGGACTGCCTGCGCGATTGCTCGAGAAGCAGATCGTGCAGATCTTCGTCGTTATCCGGATCGAAGCTCATGAAGACGCGGACGTTCGGCATGGCTCGCCTGGGATGGCTCCTTGCTCACTGGTCTGGGTGCAGCCCCGGCAGATCGACCCTCCCATTCCGATCGGGCAGCGCCGGAGGCCCGCCTAGTAGCGACCGCGGTTGCGGGAGCCGCCGCCCCCGCCGCCCCCGCGGCGGTCCTGGGCCTCGTTCACCCGAATGCTTCGGCCCCCGAGCTCGCTCCCGTCGAGCGCGCGGATGGCGTTGTCGGCTGCGCTTGCGTCGTCCATCTCGACGAAGGCGAAGCCTCGCGGGCGGCCGGTTTCTCGATCCGTGATCACGTTCACAGACGCAACTTCGCCGTGGCGCTCAAAAACGGCCCGAAGCTCTTCCTCCGTGGAGGAAAAGGGAAGGTTTCCGATATAGATTTTCTTGCTCAACTCCTGATCCTCGCCGCGCCACGGTTTCAAAAAGGACGCGACCTACGCCGGGCCCCGATCCGGTCATTCCGGATGCGGGAGCTCCTTCGCAATGGGCATCGCCCGCGACAGCGATCGTTCGACCACGGAAGCGGACGAGAAAGGCAGAATCGAGAGGGGATCAGAACAGGCAAACAAGGCCGGAAGCTGAGGCCAATCGAAAGACCTCTCAGGACCATTTATAACGCAATCGAGAGCCCGCGCCATCGACCTGCATCCGCGCGAAATCAGCCTGCCCAGACTCTTTGCCGAGGCCCCGTTTCTCACCAGAGCACGCCCTCCGCGAAAAACGCGGATTCAGCCCCTGGGCTCTCCTCCCCCAGCGCTCATTCTCGGCGAAAACGCTCAACTTTTCCGATCTGGGCAGGAGGGTCGGCCAGCGCGGACCTCGTCCGAGGCGTGGTCCACCTGATCCCGTTCGCCGTTTACCTGGTGTCGCTCTTCGACGGAGGCGGGCCCGCGACGGGAGTGACGTCTGGAGACGTCGCCGGTCCTGCGACGCCTTCTCAATTCCCGTGCTCCTGGTTCCACCTCCGGGTCTCGTCGATCATCGCGTAGTAGTTCTCGAGCTTTACGTAGTTCGCCACCGAGTTGCCGCTTCCCATGCAGTAGCCGCCGCCAGGAGCGCAGGCCTCCAGGATCTGACGGGTGCGCGCGCGAACCTCCTCCTCGCTGCCACGGCCCAGGATGTCCATGTCGACGCCACCGAGGATGGAGATGCGGTCTCCCCAACGCGCGTAACATTCCTCCACGGGGAGGATCTTGTCCTCGAAGCTGTGCTTGGCGTCGATCCCCACCACGTCGATCAGGTCATCCATGAGCGCGGTTACGTTCCCACACGAATGCAGGAGAAAGGGCTTTCCGTGTCGGTGGCAGGCGTCTGCGATACGCTTGTGCCGCGGAATCACGTGCCGTCTCATGAATGCCGGCGAGAGCAGTGTCCCGGTGTTGAAGCCCATGTCTTCGCCATAGAACACGGCGCCGGTGGCGGGGTGGGCCGCCGCCAGCCCGATGGTGTACTCGGCGATCCCGGTGAGCTGCTCGAGGATGTCATCGATCAACTCGGGGTCATCGGCGGTAGCATAGGCCAAGGTCTCGAAGCCCATCAGCTGCTTCAGGTCCTCGAAGATTCCGATGTACATGAGCATGACCTTCATGCCCTCGGGCATCTGCGTCGCCGCGTATTCGACCGGGAAGATGCTGATCTCCTCCAGGGACGGCCAGCGGTACGCCTCGTACTGTTCACGGTTGGTGATGATGCCCTCGTGCAGGTCCTGCCAGGTCCTGACGGCTTCCTCCTGCCCACGGCCGGTCTTCCCAAGCTGCGCCCGGGTCTTCGCCAGCGGAACGATCGGGATCATCGTTGCGTAGTCGAGACCCAGCGTCTTGCTGAACTCCAGGCTCAGGTTCATCAGGGCGATGGCGAGCTCGGTCTTTTCCGCGTCGGAACCGTCCGCGACCCCGACGGGATCACCGAAGATCTCCCTTGCCCTGTCGGCGGGGTAGGGGATTCCCGTGACCTCGGACATGATTTCGGGGTCCGCGAGCAGCTCCAGGATCGGCACCGGGCCGTCCGCGGCCTCGCGCATCAGAACGCGGCGCAGGTGTTCGAAATCGGGTCCTTCCTTGAAGGGTCGTTCCAGCATGAGCCAACTCCTCGCTGAGCCTTCGATCCGGACCAATCTTCTCGGAGTCGAAGCTTCGATGGGGTCCCCACGGACGATACGGAAGGGCGATGGGTCCCGCATTTCGAAAAAGTGCTGTAACATCCGATAGTTCCGAGAACGTCGAGGTGGCCTCCGGAGCTCGAGCGCGGCCGCTTCGAAGATACGCGGGAAGAAGCGAAAACCACGACGGGGGTCCGCGGTGATTCGAGCTCGAGTGGTGGGTGCCGGCGGATTCGGCGGCGCCAACATCATAGAACTGCTGACGGCGCATCCCGAAGCCGAGATCGTCTCTCTGGTCGACATCCAGGGCGCAGGCTCGCCCATCAGTGCCCAACACACCCACCTGAAGGGCATCTGTGATCTGACGGTTTCTGCCCCCGAAGACGCGCCCTGGGATGGCTCGATCGACCTGGCCTTCACCGCCACCCCCGATGGCGTAGCAATGACCCAGGCCGAGGCGTGCCTGAAAGCGGGCGCCCGAATGATCGATTACAGCGGTGACTTCCGCTTCGACAGCGCCGACGCCTATGCCCGATATGCCGAGCGGATCGGGCGCGATCCGCACCATGCGGCCGCCGGGCTGCTGCCCCGGTCCGTCTATGGCTTGACCGAGCTGCATCGGGACGAGATCGCTGAGACATCCCTGGTGGGCAACCCGGGGTGCTTCGCCGTTTCGGCAATCCTCGGCGCGGCTCCGGCGGTGCGGGAAGGCCTGATCGATCTGGGAACGATCATCTGCGACGCCAAGACCGGGGTCTCCGGCGCCGGCATCAAGCCGGCGAAGACCTTCCACTATCCGCTGCGCTACGAGAACATGAACGCCTACAAGATCGCCGCGCATCAGCACAATTTCGAGGTGGAACGGGAGCTCTCCGGATTGGCCGGCGCCGACCTGCGGGTGACTCTGACGACGCAGGTCGTCCCGCTCTCCCGCGGGATCATGACGACGATCTACGGTCAGCTGGCCGATTCCTCGACGACGGCCGAAAAGCTCTACGAGGCGTACCGGGACTTCTACCGGGGCTCACTCTTCGTCCGCGTCGAGCCGCAGGGAACGCCCACCTCGAACAACGACGTGCGTGGCTGCAACCTCTGCGTTCTGTCGGTCAACGTCGACGCGCGCACCGGGCGGATGATCGTCGTCTCGCACATCGACAACCTGATGAAGGGCCAGGCCGGCTCGGCGCTGCAGAACATGAACGTCATGTTTGGCCTGGACGAGGGGCTCGGCTTGCGCCGCCCGGCTTTCTATCCCTAGTCCGTTTTTCTCGTGGTGACCTAGCGAGAGCGCCGCAGACTCGCGGTCCTCGAACCCAAGGAAACACGCCATGGATCTGGATCAGTTCAAGGACATCGTACGGCCCAAGCACGTCCACAGGGGAGTCATGAAGCTGGATGCCGACCGCTGCACCCGCTGCGGGCTGTGTGTGGACAACTGCCCCTTCAAGTGCTGGGAGATGGAAGAGGGCGGGTACCCCGAGCTGAGGGACGGGTACATCTGCTTCAGCTGCTGCAACTGCATGGTGCCGTGTCCGACGGACGCGATCTCCATCGACGAGACCTACCGCGTGACCAGCGGGTTCTGGGCCACGGAGCCGCATCCTCTGCCGGTCAAGATGCCAATTCCACCCAGGGACAAAGACGGGAACCTCGACGAGTGGAACGCCGTCGAGCGCGCTGTTCTGCAAAGGCGGAGTGTCAGGAACTTCAGAGACGAGCCGGTACCCGATCATCTGATCAGGCGAGTCCTCGAGGCGGGTCGATTCGCCCCGAGCGCCGGAAACTGCCAGCCCTGGCAGTTCATCGTCATTACCGACAGGGCATTGATCGCGAAGATGGACGAGGCGATCTGGACCATGATGAACGGCCTGTGGGCCGCGTACCAGGACGACGAGCTGGTCAAGAGCATGGTACCCGTAGCTGAAACCACGCCCTATGCATTCGAGCCGCGGGCTCTCTGGGGCGGCGTCGGCACGATCGTCAGGAGGGAGATGCTCGCTTCGCTGAACGCGCCCTGCGTGATCCTTTTGGCTGGCGATTCGCGCGCCATCTCGGGTCCGGAGCTGAACATGGGAATCTGCGGCGAGAACATGAACCTGGTGGCCAATTCTCTCGGCATCAGGGCCTGCTGGAACGGGTTCCTGGTTTCCGGGGTTCCGGCCATCGCGGACAAGATCCACCTCGAGCCGAATTGGCGGGTGATCACGACGCTGGTCCTGGGCTGGCCCGCCTTCAAGCAGGACGGGATGGTGGCGCGCGAGTACAGGCCCGTGATGTGGCTTCGCGAGGGCTCGGACGCTGTGGAGATCGAGGAGTAGCAGGAGCCGGCGAAGAGACACCCGGCGTGGAGCAATCACGAGCCAGGCAGTGAAGTCCATCCGCTACGAGGAGTCGAGACCGGCGGCCATCAGGGGGATGCTCGCCGACACGCCGACCGCGTACCTGCCGATCGGCCCACTCGGGTGGGAGGGCGATGAGGCACCCCTGGGTGCGGCCGGGGTCAGGGCACACCGGTTCTGTGAGAAGGCGGCTGCCCGGACCGGTGGCGTGGTGTTCCCTCCGCTCTGCTGGCGAGGTTTCGGCACCGGCAGCCTGCCGTTCACCTTCGAATTCGATCCGGCGCCCATGGAGCACGTGGTCGAGGAAGGCCTTCTGCAGCTCGCGAAATGGGGCTTCGAGAAGATCGTCGTTTGTGACGCCAGTGGCGCATCGCCCCTCCGCGGGATGTTGGCGGAGAAGTGCAACCACGTGATCGATGCGGGGGAAGCTTCCGCAGCGGTCGAGCTCATCCACGCTTCTCCGGTCGGGGACGACTCGTTGGACGCCGACAGGCAGCCCGCCGGCGAGGTGGAGGACGAGCGGCCAGCGGGCCGCGACCGCTTCGTCCGTTTCGAGGAGTCGAGGCCGGGGCTGGTAGCGGAGCTGATCGAGAGGTCACCGGTCGCCTACGTGCCGCTGGGCGCGCTGGAGTGGCACGGCGAGCACGGACCGCTGGGGCTCGACGGAGTCAAGGCGCACCACATCTGTGAGCGGGCCGCGCAGCGCACCGGCGGGGTGGTGTTTCCGACGCTGTTCTGGGGGGCGTTCGACACCATGCTGTTCCCATTCACGTTCCACTTCGAGAGGGCGCATTTGGAGCCTTTGGTACACCAGATCCTGATGCAGCTCTCCGATTGGGGATTCGAGGTGATCGTTCTCCTGAGCGGCCACTATCCGCCCACCCAGATCAAGATGCTGAAGGAGGCGTGCCGCAGCTTCAACGGGCAGGGCAGGGCGATCTCCCTGGGCACACCCGAGATGGGGTTCGCCACGGACATCGATTACTTCGGCGACCACGCCGGGATGTGGGAGAGCTCGATCATGCTGGCCATCCGGCCGGAATTGGTGGATCTGTCCGCGATGCCGAGGGGCCTCTCCGCGATCGAACGTCTCACCGGGTACGGCACCATGGGCAAGGACCCGGCTTCGAGAGCGAACGCGGAGAAGGGGAGGGCGGCGATCGACCACATCGCCACCGGGCTATCGAACAGCATCCATCGAGTGATGGCCGAGCGGAACGATGACGCCTTCGAGATGGTTTACGAGGCCTACGCCAGGGCGGTCAGGATCTTCTCACCCCGGGTCTTCCATCTGATCCGGGAGGCGCTCGACGTGCATTCGATCGGTGAGCTGGTTCGCTACGCCAGATGGACCTACAAGAACCAGGGTCGCCTGGGGTAGTCCTATCGATCCCCGGCCCGATGGAATGGCCGACTGGAAGCGCACCATGAAACGGATCGGCATCTTGACGCTCCCGGCCGTCTTCTCCCTCGCCTGCGCCTCCACCCCGCGCTCCGCCTCGAGCCGCAGCCTTGGAGCTGCGGCGTGGCGCCCCATCCGGACTAGGAGAGTGACCCAAGACTCATTTCGCAGTTCACGGATGCCCGCATTTCGTTGCGCGAGCCCAGGTTCTCGAACCGAAACACGGCAATCCGTGAGGCCGGTTTCGAGTCTTGGGTCAGACTCCTAGCCGGTTCCTCCGCTCTTCCTCGCGTCTATCTCCGCCCGGATGCGTTCGTGCTCCTGCTGGGTGATGGGGTAGTGGCGGAACAGGTAGAAGGAGGCGGCGAAGCAGATGGCGGGCAGGATGAAGTAGAGGGTCTTGATCGTCCAGTAGACCTGGGGCGTCTGAGGCTGGTTGGGGACGTAGCCCATCAGATCGAGGGAGTACATTCCGACGAAGACGGCCAGGCCCAGCGCCGACTTGTCGATGAAGGACCAGACTCCGAAGTAGGCTCCTTCTCTGCGTCTGCCGGTCTGGAGCTCGTCCAGGTCGATCACGTCGGCCATCATCGAAGGAGCCAGGGCCATGGTGCACCCGTAGGCGAATCCGGCGAACACAGCCATGATGATCCAGGCCAGCCAGGTTCCGTGGTGGATGTAGATCCCCAGCGCGAACACCACGGATGCGACGATCAGGGCGCGAGACCAGGTCTCCTTCTTTCCGATCCGGCGCGAAAGGCGCGTCCAGAAAAGGATCGAAACCGCCGCCGTCAGGATATAAGTGAAGATGACGTACGGTGCGGCCTTCGGCACCCCGACCACGTAGTCCCCTACGTAGAGCACGAGGATGGGTACGAATGCGTTGCCGATCAGCGCCACCACGAACGCGATCACCAGGATGCGAAACGGCCGATTCCTATAGAGAGCCCTCAGTCCTTCCCCAAGGGCAATACGGTGTTGACGCTGAAACTCGGGATTCTCCCTGACGCTGAAGAAGCAGATGAGGATGAAGACGGCGGTGATTCCGCCGGTGGTGGCGGCGAGATAGGAGAACCCCCGGGCCTCGCCTCCAAATCGAGCGGCGAAGAGCGGTGGTGCAAGCGTGCCGACGAGGAGGCCGAGGAACCCCAGCCCTTCCCTGACCCCGGTGAGAAGGGTCCGCTCGTGGTAGTCCATGGTCAGCTCCGCCCCCAGCGAGTTGTGCGGGATGGAGAAGACGGTCCAGAAGGTATAGGTGGCCAGGTAGGCCAGGGTCAGGTGGAGGAACAGGCCCCAGTCCTTCAGCGTGTCGGGGGGAGACCAGAGGTAGAAATAGGCGACGGCGACGGGAATCGCGGCCACCAGGAAGTAGGGGCGCCGTCGTCCCATGCGCGAGCGGGTGGCATCCGAGATGTATCCCATGATGGGGTCGGTGAGGCCATCCCAGATCCGCCCGATCAGAAAGGTCCAGGCAATGAATGCGGGTGCGAGAAGGAGCGTGTCGGTGTAGAACTTCGAGAGGTAGATGGCCACCATGACGAAGATCATCGATGACCCGGAGCGCGGAAGTGCGTACGCCACGAGGAGGCGGTTCGAGAGCGTTCGACCGGCGGGTGCGGGAGCGGAGATCTGGCTCATCAAGGCCTCGGCGGTGGCTTGCGCTCTTGCTCTCCGCTCAATCCCGGCGCTTCGGGACAGCGGGCGGCGGCGAAGCCGGGTAGATTGGTCCCTGCATCGGTGGCATCGAGTTGTAGACCCAGTCGATGTCGATGGCTCCTGCTCTCAAGCCTGCGTAGCGGCGGTAGCCGCCGAAGCGCCCCCTGATCAGAACGCTTTCCATCTGGAGGTTCAGCGCGAAGACGGCCACCGCGGCGTTCGCGGGGATCGCGGCGAGCTCGGCGCGGTGCACGGTTGGCGCGAAGACCAGTCGCGTGCTGCCGGCCGCCTGGCACGGCACGACGGGAACGATCACGGGGTAACCATCTCCGCCGAGGTAGGAGAGGAACTTGAGCGTGCCGAGCCTGGTGACATGGCTCTCGGCCCACGGCTTCAGAATCGCCGCGGCCTGCTTCTCCGCGGCGAATCGCCTGGCGAGAACGGTCACCAGGGAGCCTGCCGCAACGCCCAGCGCGGAGAGCGACTCCTCGCCCGAGAACCCTACCAGATCGAGATAGTGAACCGTGTGGATGCCGAAGTAGGAGTTGTACCGGAACATCGGCTTCCGGTTGTACATCTCGTAGTCATCTCCGCTCGTCGCCTCACCGGTCCACCGCGCCGTGCCTCGCCACAGCTTCTTCTCCAGGTTCATCACCAGAAAGCCGACCTGGGGATTGCCCTTGACGTGGGTCTTGCTGAGCCCCTCACTGAACTGGCCGAACATGAGCTCGCTCGCATTCCTCGCCTGAATCGAGGTGATCAGGCTGACGTGCGGCAGCCCTTGGGGATCGGCCGTCGCCAGCAGCCCGATCTTCGCGCTCTCTTCGAACGCGCTCATCTCCTCCTGGGATAGCTGG
>Ga0307423_1000540_pt1 | contig 25420 bp, 20 predicted proteins | sample SalMarWE160310MG_FD_202154 | JGI IMG/M metagenome (GOLD analysis project Ga0307423, IMG submission 202154) | Salt marsh sediment microbial communities from the Plum Island Ecosystem LTER, Massachusetts, United States - WE1603-10 | ecosystem: Environmental > Aquatic > Marine > Intertidal zone >...
TTTTAGGTGTTATTCCGTTCATCGGAAAAAATCATAGGATATCCCTTTTAATTAATCCCATCAATAGTTCCGTGGATCGGAACAGCCTTATACCAAAAAGTCTAGGAGGTTCAACGTCGGGTTCGGAAATATCTTTGCCTGAAGTCAGAATCAAAGAAATTAGTACAACTATTGACCTTGAAGACGGAGATGTCGTGGTGTTGGGAGGATTGATTGATGATATTCAATCCAAAGAAGACCAGGGTGTTCCTATTTTATCTTCCATACCGATAATTGGTTATCTTTTCAAAAACCAAATAAGGAACGTAGAATCCAGGGAACTTGTTATTATTATAAGTGTGAAGTTGATATGAGCGTAATATTCAAAACATTAAAGAAACTGAAAACCGAATCGGAAGAGAAGGAAAACGGTAAAAATAAATTAATGCGTAGAAAAAGAATCCACTTTTTAAATCATCCGCTCTATTCTCCTTCTGCTGTTCTTTTGGCGCTTTTAATATTCACTGTTATCGGTTCAGGAACTCTTTACGGATATTATTATCTTCGTGAAACAAGAAGCGGGAATACCAAGGTTATCACCGTTCCAAAAACGGATATAGGGCAATCAACCGGTGAAGATACTTTCGAAAGTTCAGATATCAATGGATTAGAAATTCTGAACCAGGAGAAAGGTCCAGAATTGAACCGGATTGAATATTTACCACCCCAGGAGAATGACAAAAATGGTGAGGTTTATACTTCAAAGCTACCGGAAAATATTCAAATATCGTCGATGGCTGATAAGAAGAAATCGTCGAAAGCCAAGGCAACCATAGAAAAGAAAACGACTGCTAAGGCTACGACCGTGAACTCAGAAAGGACTAAAACAAAAGAAGTATTGCCGGTTCCGGAAGTGGAAAAGATATTTTTGGGAAATGCCGAAAAGAACGCAAAAATTGCTCGTCTTGTAGGGGATATCCGTTGTGAAATGGAGCATGGCAGTGACGAACAAATAAAAAAACTCTTCGATGAACTGGTTACTCTAAAAGGTCAAAACGACAGTTATGTCTTAAAGTTAAAAGCAGTCTGGCATATACATAATAAAGAATTTGAACGAGCAGAAGATCTTTTAAAAATAGTATTGTCAAAAAATGAGCATGATCAAGAAGCTGGAATCAATATGGCAATTGTCGAAATCAAGACTCAAAATATACAAAAAGCCTATGAAAGATTGAAAAATCTTCGAGAAATTTATCCTGAAAATATACGGATCGCTGAAATAATTCAAAATATGAAACCATTGTTAAATAAAACCCGGATACGCCATTTGATCCGGGATGATAAATCATAATCAGTGTTGTTCAAAGGAAAGCATTGGCAGGGGTAATGATGATGAATGCACACTCAGCTAAAGAAGAACAAGGTTGTTTCGAATTTTTTGGATTACACCATAATCCATTTCCAGTATCCCCTGAGGAAGAAAAACTTTATTTTTCGAAACATATCGAACAGATCCTTTCTGAAATCATATTCGGCATCAATGCAAGAAAGGGGTTCATGGTTTTAACAGGTGAGGTTGGGCTTGGAAAGACAACAATCAGCAGGAGAATCATAAATATTCTTGAAGAAAAAGGTGTCGAAACTTCACTGGTTTTTTATACCGGTTTTCAGGATGTGGAACTGATACGGGAAATTAATCGTGATTTTGGGCAAAATACGAACAGCCTTCTTTTCAGCGACCAAATGAAGGTTCTGTATGATTATTTGGTGGAACGGAATCAGTGTGGAAAAAATTGTACGATCATCATTGACGATGCGCAGAATCTGGATCTTAAAAATCTTGAGCTTATCCGAATGATTTCAAACCTTGAAACTGACCGAGAAAAATTGGTTCAGATATTACTTGTCGGCCAGCCTGAATTAATGGACTTGCTGAATTCCGATGAACTTAGACAACTCAAAAGTAGAATTGTCATTCAAAAAGAGGCGAAAGCCCTGACCTCGGAAGAACTAAAAGACTATCTTTCTTTTAAACTGAATCTGTCCGGAAACAGAGGACAGATAAGAATTCAGAAAACGGCTTTGAAAAAGATCTATAAACTCACCAAAGGAAATTTTCGGCAGGTTAATTTACTCATGGATCGGTGTTTGTATGTTGCTTTCCTTAATAACACGGCAGAGATTAGCAAATCGATTGTTATGAAAGCATTTGTCGATCTTCGTCCTAATAAATTAAAATTAATGAAACAGCCTCTAACTTTAGCGGCATCGATGTTTTTAACCCTGTCTTTATTTGGCGGCATCGTTTATTCCGGTTTCAGTCGGAATAGTTTTCAGATATCTTCACTTCAAATAAATTCCCCTATACAGGCTAAAAAAATTAACAGTTTCCCAGTAAAAAATCAAATTCAAGATAAAAATCTGAATCACTTAGACCATGATACCGTCATTCCCGAATCAGTGACCGATTTTTTAGAAAAATATAAATTTGCCAAATATCAAAAGCCATTTTTTAAAGCCTTGCAAACAAACCGACTTAGCGAATTAACCCAAAAGATATACGACGAAACAGGATACATGATAATAAGACTGAATCATGCTGGAAATGACATCAGAAAAAAATATGGCACGCTTAAAAACATTTCCAACTTGGATGGTCATCAAGACTTTTATCTATTCTGGCGTCCGCCCGTGATATTCAATGCATTTTATTATTATTATGAAGGAGAAGAAGTACTTGCGCTTCAAAAAATGATGGCTAAAATGCATTTGTATACCGCGCGCCTTGATGGAAAAGTTGGAAAGAATCTTATGATGGCTGTGGTTGGTTTTCAGAAACAGATGGGGCTTCCGGTCACCGGATTCCCGGATTCGAAAACCATTTTCCTGTTGTGGAATGAGGTGGAAAATATAACAAATGACGCATGAAAAAAAAATCAAACCTTTGGGTGTCGTTTTAAAGGAAAAAGGACTCATTACAGATGAGTATATCGGTTATGCGTTACAAGAGCAGAAGATTACCCAGGAAAAAATTGGAGAGATATTAGAGCGGCTCGGATTTGTTACCGAAAACGATATTGTTGTCGCCCTGTCCGAGCAGAGCGGTGTGCCTTACATTGATGTGGATACCGTATTGCCAGAAGAGAATATACTTAAGCTGTTCAATAAACAATTATGTCTCAGCAATATATTTCTTCCCTTTCGTAAAACAGACAATCTGCTGGAGATCGTGGCACATAATTTGATCGACGAAAAACTCGGGCAGACCATCTCGAGACAGACGGGATTGTTGCCGAAATTTTACATTTCGGAAAGAAATAAAATCGTTCGAGCGGTCAACAAATTTTATTATTTTCTTGAAAATCCGGTTGAAAAGCTCATTGAAAAAGAGGTCTATCTTCTTTCTCAGAACGAGGAGATGGCTAGAGGGTTTGATAATTTAGTAAAACATGTCCTTCATCTTGCAGTAAAAATGAGGGCTACGGACATCCATATCAAACCAATGAAGCTTTCCACCAGTATTTCTTTTAGAATTGACGGTGTCATAACATCGGTCTTATCCTTACCTGTTGCGCTGAACAGAATTGTCTCAAGCCTCAAAATGAAGGCGGACATGAATATTGCCGAACAGAGATTACCTCAGGACGGACGATTTTCGACGACCATATTGAACAATAATTTTGATTTCAGAGTTTCTACGATTGTTTCGCCTTTAGGGGAGAGCATGGTTCTTCGCGTTCTTCCCATGGAAAGTTCTGTCATGGGGCTAGAACAACTTGGTTTTTTTAAAGAACACATTCAAACCCTGGATAAAATGTTTAATGAACCTTTTGGAATTATCCTGATCACCGGCCCCACGGGGTCCGGAAAATCGACAACGCTTTTTTCAGGCATCAGAAGACTCAATTTGCTTCAGAAGAATACCATTACCGTTGAGGAGCCGATTGAATTCAATATTCCGTTATTGCGGCAGACCCAAGTCAACGAAAAGGCCGGTTATACTTTTGCCAACGCCATACGTTATTTTTTGAGACATGATCCGGATGTCATTCTGGTTGGTGAAATACGGGATTCCGAGACAGCGGCCACTGCTGTTACCGCTGCAACCACAGGCCATTTGGTTCTTTCTACCATGCATACAAACAGTGCGGTTGGAACAATTCCCAGATTGATGGATCTTGGTATTCGTCCTTTTTTAATTGCCGACTCCCTTGTCGGGGTGGTGAGTCAGAGACTGGTTCGCAAAATCTGTAATAACTGTAAAACCTCTTATATTGCGTCTGACACAGAAAAAGCCTACCTGCAAGATCCCAATATTGAAGAGCTCTTCAAGGGAGAAGGATGTGAATTATGTGGCGGCACGGGCTATTTTGACAGAACATTAATTTATGAACTCCTTTGCGTAGATCAAAAACTATCCCAGCTTATTGAAAAAGGTGATGATTTAAGCGTTGTCACTCAAACGGCAAAAGCATCGGGTTTTGAAGATATTTTTGAAATTACACGAAATAAAGTTAAACAGGGCGTCACGACCACAGAAGAGGCTGTGCGTTCTTTGGGCCACATCAGGCAAGAATGATTTATTATTAAAAATGAATTACTTTAGATATAAATTAATCGCTCCAAATGGAAGGCCTTCTTCGGGTGTTATTAAACTTCCGTACCAGGATGAAATTTCCACGGCTTCTTATCTGGAAAGAAACGGGAGTATGGCGATTTATGTAGCCAAGTTGAGTCAGTTTGAGTCAATTTTTCCGAAGCTGGGTTCGTTAAGGCTGTTCAAGAGACTTAAACGGACGGATCAAGTTGAACTGTTCAACAACCTTTCTCTCCTTCTTAGATCCGGTATGCCTTTGACCACTGCCCTTGAAGAAACTGCCGGAAGTATGAAACATCCCGTTATGGTTAGTAGCATCCAGGATATCGTTGCCGCCATACAGGGCGGCATGTCGTTTTCAGAAGCAGCAAAAAAATTTAGTGATCTTTTTTCACCGACGGTTATTTACCTCATTAGAATAGGAGAGGAGACCGGCAGGCTCGATGAGATGTTAAAAGAAGCATCCCAACATGTAAATCGGATACATACCATTATCAGTGATACAAAAAGAGCACTCTTGTATCCGATTTTTGTATTAATTTCAATTGGTATCGGCCTTGTTTTTTGGCTTTACTATGTGGTGCCGAAGATCCTAGAGCTTTTTAAGGAAATGAATGTTACCCTTCCAAAAATTACAGTTTGTCTTTTAAAAGTATCAGATTTTTTTCAAGCGTATTTTATTTATGTGTTCATAGGAGTTGCCGCTATCTTCATCGGCCTCTTAACTGCCCGCAAAGGGAGTCGTCAGTTTAGAAAAATCACTGATTGGCTGATGATCAAACTTCCTGTTTCGGGGACTATTGTCTCTGCTTCAAACCTTGCTCATATAACGGAATACTTCTCTCTATTAATCAAATCCGGGATTAATATTCTTCAAGCCATAAAAATATTAAGCGAAAGTATTAAAAATGAAATGTATCGTGATAAACTCGATGAGATCGGAAAAAGCTTGAAAAAAGGGAGTAGTATTTCGGAAGCCTTTGAAACCGCATCTGTTTTCCCGACGTTTGTTACACGGATGATTAATATCGGTGAAGTGAGTGGAACACTTGAAGAACAATTGGGTTACATCGCGGAAGAATACAGCAAGAAGCTGTCAACCCTGGTTGAAATGATTGGCAAAATGATTGAACCCATCGTTCTTGTTGTGGCAGGTGCAATTTTTGCCGTTATTTTTTTGGCGTTGCTTCTTCCGGTTTACGATATGGTCAGTCAGGTCGGCGGTATGTAGAACAACGCCTAAATTGGACATCGAAAAATGATAAAGAAAATGTTCCATTTGTATAGACAGACAATAAAAACAGATTCATCAGGATTTACCCTCATTGAAATGGCGGTGGTTCTGGTTATTGTGGGGATTATTATCTCCATCGTTGCAACGGTGTTGCCCTCCCTCATTAAGTCTTCAAAGGTCAAAAAAGCCAGAGCAATACTTGAACAAGTTGATTATGCTATCCAGGGATATGTGGCGGCAAACGGCCGATTACCTTTTGCGGATAAAGGAACCTCCGGCAAAGAGGATTCTGTAACACCCACATATTTCGGAAACCTCCCGTACGTTACGTTGGGTCTTTCTTCAGGTGACGATGCGTGGGGAAACCGTCTCAAATACGGTGTAAACAAAGATTTAACCGCCACGAATCCCGGTAATATGGGTACAACGCTGAAGACGGCATGTTCGGATGATCCGGTGAATCCGGAAAAACTGCATGTGAATATCAACGGTACATTGACACACATGGCGTATGTTATTGTCAGCGGGGGTTTAAAAGATGAAGATGGCGCCAAGGGGATTTTTGACGGGTTAAATGGGGTTGACGACGCGGTTTATGATGATCCGAACCGGATCATGGAATCAGGCGCATATGATGACCTCATGGCTTCAAAAGCATGCACGGTTTTGGCTGGAAGTCAGGGTTACGGTTCAGGCAATGGCAGTGGCAGCGGAGGCAGCACTGAAACATCGGAAGACTGTAACAACGGCACGGATGACGATGGTGATGGTCACATCGACTGTGATGATCAGGATTGTTACAATATTTCGCCGTGCGGATCAGGGGGGAGCAACGTTTCTATTACGACCACCTCTATTCCATCCGGATATGTCAACAGCAGCTATTCCGCTACGTTTCAGGCCACCGGCGGCACCACGCCTTATGAATGGACCCTGACCGATGACGGAAATTTTTCCAACCTGTTTCTTCACACCTATCTCGGACAACTGTCGGGAACGCTTGACCAGTGCCCCGGCACTTACACCATTTCAGCCCAGGTGAAAGACTCAGATACAGAAAACGATCCGGATCCTAATCCCAGCAATTTCACCATTCAGCTAAAAAACAACCTGTCTGTTTCACGAACCAGCGGATCCGGCGTGGACATTACGTGGGGCAGTGTTACTCAGCAGGAAACTTTTCAGGCAACCGGCGGACATATAGGGGACATTGAATGGACCCTCGACACGGGCGGCGCTACCGGCTTTTCGGTGGCTTCCACTGGCAGCGATACGTGTATCATCAAAAAAGACGGAATCTCCTCTGTCGGGACTTTCACCTTTACTCTAACAGCGACAGACGCTTCTTGTGCAGACAATACCGCACAAATAATCTTAAGTGTATCGGTTTTGTCCACCGGAGGTGCGGCGCCCTATACGGTAGATCTGTCTGCTGAATGGCGCATGGATGAATGCAGTTGGGACGGTACTGCCGGCGAGGTCAAGGATTCAGGTGACGGCGGTCTTGATGGAACAGCTAAAAATGGAACGAATACCTTGGGGTCTGGAAAAATATGCAGCGCAGGATCTTTTGACGGAACCAATGATTATTTAGACATGGGGGATATTCTAAACAATGTTTTCGGTTCAAGCAGCAATTCATTTTCTGTGGCTGCATGGATCAGACCTTCTTCCCTGACCAGTTCTCAGACAAACCATAGCACCCAAAACTGTTTCGCGGCCAAGGCTTCAGACTCGTATAACGACAATTTCGAAATCGGTGTCAACACCAACGGCACCATACATGTTTATTTGGATACCACCGGAAAGGACAAGGATGCTGAATTTGGCGTGGCCGGCAGTGTTGCGGTTAACGCTTGGAGTTTTGTCGTTTTGACTTACGATAATGGTTCCGTTACTGTGACCATCAACGGTAACCGATACGAAAATACCAGCACCTGGAGCGGAGGAGGGAATCTGGATACCGCCACAGGCAGTCCTTTTACCATTGGCAGTTCCCAGCATAATGACAACTACTTTAATGGTAAGATCGATGAAGTAATGGTTTTTTCCAAGGCATTGACCGAAGAGGAGATTACGAGTCTATATACCATGACCCATACCTGCTCAGGATCATGTTACACAGCACCGTTAGCAGCATATTATATGGATGAAAGTACCTGGAACGTCGGGACGGCTGATGAAGTTAAAGATTCTTCAGGAAACAGCTATCATGGTACACCATACGGGAATACGGCAATAAATACCACTGACAGCCATATCGGATATTCCGGAGAATTTAGCAGCGGCACCGGCACCATCGAAATCACCGGTCTTCCGGTTTCAACGTCATCCGGCGATCAAACAACGGTGACGTTTTGGATGAAGTGGCTGGGCGGGAACAGTCAGATGCCCATTGGATGGACTTCCTACGATCTCTGGCTAAATAATGACCGGTTTGGTTTTAACACCGCTCAGGGGGATATTTACGGAATCACCGGAGCATCTGCCAAGCTTGCCAACAACTGGCACCATATCGCCGCGGTATTTACCAACAGCGGCACAGTACAAAACAGTCTTTTCATCGACGGCGTGGAACAGCCCCTGAGTACGGTTCAAGGATCGGGCCATGCAAACAGGACAGTGGGCTCAAATTTCAGGATCAGCGGATGGACGAACAATTCAAGTTACAAATTTAATGGCCTGATAGACGAGTTGCGCCTATACACTAGGGGTCTGTCTGCCAGCGAAGTCGTGAGTGATAAAGATTTGACTCATTAGGAGGATGAACTGTGTTGGCCCCTTTTTCTTGACACAAAATAAAATTTCTCATAGCCTGACTTAATAAAATATATTACTATCGGTGCTATGAAATTTGAGGAAGGCTGTAAATGAAAATACATTTAAAATTCGAGGAGTCCGACCCTAAGGATACGCGCTTTACAGTGATGATTGACGACACGCCTTGCGGACAGCTGTCAATGATGACCGAAGATGCCGTCAGAATAACGGACATCTTCAAATCAGGGTGCTCGCAGCATCAATGTGATTTTGAATTTTCCGGTGAACTTTACCAATCCGAAAGCTGGGTCATTTGGCGAAAAAGAAGTGGCAAGGATCGAAGATGCGGTCAGGATCGAAGACAAGGTGGAGACCGAAGAACCGGAAAAGACAGAAGAAAATAAAGGGGGGATTATGGAAATCAAGACGGTCAAGATCGAAAAACCGGATGAGTTAAATTTGATTTTAGGACATTCTCATTTCATCAAAACTGTCGAAGATATCTATGAGACAATGGTGAATACCGTACCCGGAGCAAAATTCGGTCTGGCATTTTGTGAATCTTCAGGACCGTGTCTTGTGCGATATTCGGGGACAGATGATGACCTCGTGGAACTGGCAAAGAAAAATGCCTATGCTCTTTCTGCGGGTCACAGTTTCATTCTCTTGATGAAAGACATGTTCCCCATTAATGTATTGAACGCTATTAAAAATGTTCCTGAAGTTTGCAGAATTTTTTGTGCTACGGCAAATCCTGTGGAAGTCCTTATCGCAGAAACAGAACAGGGCCGGGGAATTATCGGTGTCGTTGACGGTTTTAAAACAAAGGGTATTGAAACCGAAGCGGATATAAAGGATCGAAAGGAATTTTTACGCTTAATCGGTTACAAACAATAAAAAAAGTGTCTGAAGTGCATAAAATGAACTCGTTCGCCAAACTACAAAGGCGGACAAGAGTGAGCTAAAGTTTATCCAATTTTATGCCATATCATGAAACCTTTGAAAAATATTCAATTTTGTTTAAGACCAAGGAAGTTGAAAATTTTAACCACAGTAATACATTGAGTATTTCGAGGATTAAAATTTTATACTGACGCAGGCATTGAGCAAAAGGGGGCATTTTTCAAAGGCTTCATCATATGTACATAAGTTTGGCTTCTAACTTATCTTCTTTGAGTTGAACAAGGGCATAACCGCCCATACACAACATTCCCGGATTTATCACCTTTGTTTTTCCAATATAGTCCTCGGAGTCTGCCTCGTGAATATGGCCGGTGATACAGATGTCCGGCTGGACACGCCGGATAAATTCCAGAACGGACTTGTTGCCGACATTTTCCCCTGAAGGCAGCTCAGCTGCTTTTGATCCAAATGGGGGATCATGTGCCACCAATATAAGTTTTGGAAGGTGTTTTATTTGTTCATACCCTATGCTCAACCATTTTCCCAGCATGGCATCCGGAACCTCTGAAGGGGTCCTGAAGGGGGTTGGTGTTGAATATCCTACCCCCATGATACCGATATCCTCCGCTAACTGTTTGCCTTTTGCATGAATATTCCACCCTTTTTCGTCCAGATAATCCGTAATTTCAGCCCGATCCATATTTCCGATCTGTGCATAAATATTTGAATTGATGGCTGATACCGACTTTAGGAGTTGATTTGCCCTGCGTCTTCCACCTCTATTGGTAATGTCTCCGCTGATAATAATACCGGCAGCATCAGTCAAACCGGGGATGTCATTTAGAAGGGAAATGTCTTCGTGGATATCACCAATTCCTATCCAGAATTTTTCACCTGCACTCATCATATGATTCCTCGTTATAACCTGTTGATGATAGAAGCCATATATCCTGCCCCAAATCCGTTATCGATGTTCACAACGGCAACATTTGAACTGCAGCTGTTCAACATGGCAAACAACGCCGTTAATCCGCCAAAGCTTACACCGTAGCCCACACTTGTGGGAACTGCGATAACCGGCCGGCTGACCATCCCCGCGACCACGCTGGGAAGCGCACCTTCCATTCCGGCAACGACCACAAGAACAGTCGCTTCCTCGATCAGTTTTTTATGGTTAAACAAACGGTGAATGCCGGAAACACCAACATCAAAAACAGATTCCACCTTGTTTCCCATAACCTGTGCCGTAAGCAAGGCTTCTTTGGCAACCGGTATGTCTGATGTTCCTGCTGATATGACAATAACGGTGCCTTTGCCACTTTGGGGAATATCTTGTTTTTTCCAGACAACCATCTTCGCATCTTCATGATATTCGGCATCAGGAAAGCGTGAGATTACAGAATCCGCATGACGTGCTTGGATGCGTGTGACCAGTACGATATTTTCCTGGATGATCATTTTTTCCATAATACCGACAATCTGATCGACAGTTTTTTCCTGCCCGAAGATGACTTCAGGAAAGCCCTTGCGAAGGGAGCGATGATGGTCTATATGTGCATAATCTAAATCCTCAAACGAAAGATGCTTTAGTTTTTGCGCAGCATCCTCAACCGAAATATTGCCTGTGGCAACATGGCCAAGGAGCTGTTTTAAAGATATCATATCCATGGTATAATTCCCTGAAAAGAGGTAAGGTTCAATGGTGAGTTCTATTGATAACCCAAACCCAATAATAGGGTCAACAAAATCTTACCTAAGTTGAGCGTTTCAAATAGTGACAGGACTATAAAAAATTCATAATTATAGATAAATGAGGGGTCAGAGAGTTTTTCTAGACAACCGCTACATGGGTAATCTTTTTTTAAACCGCATGAACTCGTGGCAAGGGATCGTAAAGAAAAAGCAGGAAACTATCTTTGAAATATCAATAGGGTCTCTGCATTATTTTAAAATTCTTTTTAAGACACGATTTTGGTATGCGCCTGTTTTTTCTTTGGTCTTCGCTTTCAGCTTCGCCCCAACAAGAACGATCCCTAAGCCACTCAGACAGCATCCGATTTATAAAAAGATCATCCATTCCGCTATATTAAAGGGGTTAGGAGAAAAACTCCCCGACCCCTCAGATAAATATACATTGCTAAAATCGCTAATATGTTTCATCCAATAGGTGAATGTATTTATGAAAAAAATTGTCACCATTTGAAACGCTTAGTTTAGGTCTTAGTATGGAGAAAAATATGAAGATTGTCGTCATAATTCCTGCAAGGTACGATTCTAGCAGGTTCCCCGGAAAGCCGCTGAGTCTTCTTGAAAATGGGAAACCTATGATCCAACAGGTATATGAACGCGTGAGTCTGTCAAATATCGTAACAGACGTTGTCGTTGCCACAGACGATCAGAGAATTTTTGATGCTGTAAGTGGTTTTGGAGGTAAAGTGGTCATGACCGGCAAAGAAAATCGTTCAGGCACAGATCGGGTGGCGGAAGCGGCAGAAAAGATAGGACTTGATCTAGAGGATATTGTCGTAAATATACAGGGAGATCAACGCGAAGTTCATCCCCAACATTTACAAGATGTGGTCAGCCCCTTTAGGGTCGAGCCGGAGGTTGAAATGAGTACGCTGGCCTTTAAAATTGTTGAGAAAGGCGAAATTACCAACCCAAAAGATTGTAAAGTGGCCTTTGATAATAGAGGGTATGCGCTGTATTTTTCAAGATCGCCGATCCCCTGTGCCCGGGATGCCGACACAATTTTTGACACTTACAAGCATCTGGGTATTTATGCATATACCAGACGTTTTCTGGAAATATTCAGAAATCTTCCCGAAGGAAAACTCGAAACCATTGAGAAACTCGAGCAGTTGCGGGCCATCGAATACGGGTATAAAATTCGGGTGGTCATTACCGAATACGATTCTCCGGAAGTTGATCATCCGGAAGACATTCTCCGAATTGAAGGGCTCATTGAACGAAGTTAAATAAATTGGAGGGTCGGGGAATTTTTATTGTAAACACCTATTAATCAGCGAAATGGATAATTTTTTTAAAAAGGCGTGTACTGTTTGAGTGGTTTAGGGATCGTTAGAAAGAACAGACGCATACCGAAACATTTCAGTACCATGAAAGTATTTGTTTTAAGTGTAGAACCAATTGGTTTTATACCGAAAGCTGTTCTTTCTTTACGATCCTTTAGCCACGAGTTTACACGGTTTGAAAAAAACATTATCCATGGAGCGATTTAACAAATAAAAACACCCCGACCCCTGAAGCAATTATGTTTTCCTTTTCTTAGGCGTTTCCTTTTTGCTGACCAAAAGACACTCGCGTTCTGAGTTGACACGTACTTGTATGGATGGAAGCTGTTTGGATTTGAATCCCATGGCTTTGCAGCCATGGGGAAAATTTTTATCCCACGTAACATAGTAATGTTTGCATTTATGGCAGTCTATCATTTTGTTTTGAAATGCCTGAATCTTTCACGAGTCGGAGGCTTTCACATGCTGGATGATAAAGATTCTCATCAATTTTCATACAAGATTCAGGTAATATTTTAGGGTTGATTTGCGATGTAGTATACATTAATAACAATGAGAAATCAAACCCGGCATTTAATGGAGGTAATTGAGTGAAGGATAGACGAAAATTTCTACGGTTTCCTGTGAAGATCGGTGCTTTTTATTCAGAGGAGAATAATGAAGATCTGAAACAACAGTGTTCCATCGTGGATATCAGCAGAGAAGGTATGGGGGTTACTGTGTACTTAAAGGCGAAGCTTTCTTTGGGTTGTATGCTGAAATTTATGGTGGATGTTCCTGAAAAAGAAAAATCGGTTTCTTTTACCGGGACTCTGAATTGGATTAAATCGCTCAAAGGAGATGCAGATTATAATTATAAAGGCGGTATCAAGCTGATAACCATAGATTCTGAAGACAAATGGGCACTTCTTGATTACGCTTATGAGGCGTGGAAAGAGAAGCAGGAAACAGATGGTATCAAAGACGCGTCATCTAACTAGTGTAGGGGTTTTTTTGCGAATTCGCTTTTCTTCGATCCGGTAGAACGCGACGATCATCTTTGAAAGAAAGAGATACAATTACCCCCTCTCTCACACTTTTACGTCGATCCTGTTTGTTTTTACGTCTCTCCTTGAAACTCGACTTTTTACCATCTTGGTAAAAAGATTTTTTATGAGTTCCTTCCTCTTTAGCAGATTGTATTTTTCCAACCACGATATCCATAACCCATTCTCCTTATTACTGACCTCCTTTCTTGTTTTTTCGGCAATTGTTGTCAAAATCTTTAGGGGTTATGGCCAATATACGCCGATTTTTTAAAAAAACAGTCTTCTTTGAGTAATTTGAAGAGAAAAAACGTCCAGACCGCCCAATTATTTGGTTTTATCTGATTTATTTTCCAAGCAAACAACAATCGTAAAGGTACCGGCCTCAATTGTAAAAGGAATGGCGATTTTGGGACCTTTGGTCGTAGATTCGATTTTATGGTTTTTGCCGGTAATCACTGTGGGGATGGCGCCGTGAAATAGTCTGCCCATTTCTTCCAGTTCTTTTCTTGCCTGGCCGGATATCATATTGGTGATTTCGCCAACAGCATCTGAAACTTCATCATTTAATACCTTCATTTCTTCCCCGAACATGTTTGAAACGACCTTTAAGATACATAATTCATCAAAGGTAACTGATACTGTCCCGTTTTGTTCACCTGTAAATCCGATAATACCGGAAACATCACCCCGGGCAACGTTATCTTTTTTGAGGTAAGGTTTTCCCGCTTGGCATTTAACAAATGCCATTGTTTGAAGAACATTCAAGGTTGCATTGATAAAAGGGTTGATAAGTTTAACATCCATAGACCTTCCTCCTTTATTTTAGATCCTGAAATAGCCCGGGTTTATCGTTATTGACATCATTTATTCCTGGATTTTTAGTTCATTAACTTCGGCTAAGTCAACCAAAGCCTTTCCCGTTTTATTTTTCGGTTCTGTCTGCTGAGTTACCTTCGATTAACTGCTTATATTAAAATTGCGACAAAAAAATACCGTAATGTTGCAGCTCAATGGTAATTAGTCCGGATTTTTTTTGGAAATATCTTGTTCGATAATCGTACCGGGTTTTTGGGTTTGGGTTTCTTTTGGGGATGAAGTATCGGGAGTCGATTTTGTCTCCGCCTGATGTGACGAATTGGATTTTTCGGGTTTGGTCTGGCTTTGTTTCTTAGGTGACGTTTGAACCTTTCCCAGTTCATTTAGCATTTTTTCCACAGACTTTATTCTGTCTTCAAGACTAGTTGTTAATTGGCGCAGCGCTAACTGGTAGACTTTCTGTTGATCTTTAAGATCGTTTCGGTCGGCTTTGGAAGATTTCAGTGATGAGATTTCCGAACGTATGGTTGAAAGATCATTTTTTGTGCTGTCCATGAATTGAGAAAAAATAACCAATTTTGCAGAAGATGTTTTGTCCATGGCATTTAAGTCTGATGACATTTTCTCAAGATCTTTGGGAATAGAAGCCAATGTTTTTTCAATCTGTTGAATGGCACTTGCGGTGCTTTCATTATCTTGTTTCCTCGCAGATCTGATGTATTTTATGGCTGTTTCCGCTTCTTTTGTTGCAGTACTCAACGAAGCGGTTGCCTTTTCAAGTTCCGCAATTCTTTTGCCCAGGGTCTCCTCAATCTTTGCCTCCTTAACGGAAAGAGAAGAAAATCTGGATTCAAGTTCTTTGGAAAGGGTTTGAACCCCCATGTTGCCTTTGGTGTTTACACTGGAGAGAGTATTTTTCAAATCAAAATAACCTACAAGAATAATTAGAACAACCAAACAGGGGATGATAATCGAGATACGGGTAATTCGCTTGTGCAGCTTTTCAATTTTCTGATCATCGAAATCTTCCTGAGCTTGGAATTCCGGAATTTCATCATCCATTGGCATCTCAAATTTTTTGGATTCTTTTTCAGTCATTTCAAATTATTCCCATTCGATTGTGCTGGGAGGTTTTGAGCTAATATCGTAAACCACCCTATTAACGCCGCTAACTTCGTTTATGATACGATTCGATATTTTTCCAAGTAACTTGTGGGGCAGTTTTGCCCAGTCGGCAGTCATCGCATCTTTGCTTGTTACCGCCCGGATGGCGACGATATTTTCATACGTTCGCTTATCTCCCATAACGCCAACACTTTTTATGGGCAATAGTACGGCAAAGGACTGCCACAGCTTCCGATAATAACCACTGTTTTTTATTTCATCAAGCAAAATATCATCAACATTTCTTAATATCACAAGGCGTTTGTTGTTTATTTCTCCGATGATTCTAATGGCAAGGCCCGGGCCGGGAAAAGGTTGCCGCCATATCAGATCTTCATCCAGAGCCAACGCCTTGCCCAAAAGGCGAACTTCATCCTTAAACAAATATTTCAAAGGTTCAACAAGTTTTAATTTCATATTTTTGGGAAGTCCGCCGACATTATGATGGGATTTAATGACCGATGTCGGACCGCCGAAAGCCGATTGTGACTCAATAATATCCGGATACAAGGTTCCCTGGGCTAAAAATTCCGCACCTTTTATCCTTCTGGCTTCGGATTCAAAAACATCCATAAAAACTTTGCCGATAATTTTTCTCTTTTTCTCAGGATCGGTGATTTTAGAGAGTGCTTTTAAAAACCTGGTTTTGGCATCTACAAACCGAATGTTAATTTTTAGGTGTTGCTTGAAGGTCTTTTTGAGTTTTTTAGCCTCATCCTTTCTAAGGAGGCCGTTATCAACGAAAATGCAGGTCAGGTTATTCCCCACAGCATGGTGAAGCAACAGGGCGGTGACCGATGAATCGACACCGCCGCTTAAACCGAGAATGATTTTTTTGTCTCCGACGACGTCTCTGATTTGAGAAACCGAGTCCCTGGCAAAGGTTTTCATGGTCCACGTGCGTTTGCAGCCACACACATTAAAAAGAAAGTTACGCAGCATGGTTTTGCCCTTGCTCGTATGGTGAACTTCAGGGTGGAACTGAAGGCCGTAAAGATGTTTTTTAGTATGAACTGCAGCAGCAATTTTTGTGTTTTCAGTGGATGCCGTTAGTTTAAAACCACCCGGCAGCTTAGTGATGGAATCACCATGGCTCATCCAGGTTTTTGTTTTTCCACCCACCGCTTTAAACAAACCCGTTTCTTCTTTAACGTTTAGTTCTGCAAAACCATATTCTCGCTTTCTGGCTTTTTTAACGGTTCCTCCCAACGCGTTGATCATAAATTGCATGCCATAGCAAATTCCTAGTACTGGAATTTGAAGATTAAAGATTGCCTCATCACACTTGGGGCTATTTTTTTCATAGATGCTTGATGGCCCTCCTGAAAGGATAATCCCTTTAGGGTTAAGGTGTTTAATATAGTCAATATCGATATTGGGCGGATCGATCTGACAGTATACATGGAATTCTCTTACCCGACGGGCAATGAGTTGGTTATATTGTGAACCAAAATCGATAATCAGTATCATGGGTTTTCCTCTTTTTACTCTTTTCGGAAGGGTTCAAGCTGAATCTGTTGACAGTGTATCTTAACAAATGGCTTAAGTAAACAATTTGCAGAAACATGCTGAATATGTTAGAAACGGCCTGAAAAGTCAACTTTTATGTTAAACCTCAATTGAGGTTAAAAACTACAACTTGTTTATGAGATGAGCAGTTGGCTGTAGGTGTAACGCTTGTGAAAACGACCAATGAATAAACTAATTGTCCAGATTTATGAAGTCCAAACACCTTCCGAGGCTGAGAAAGTGATGGCTTTTGGCGTTGATCATATCGGCAGTGTTATTGTATCACAGGAATCATGGAAAGTTCCTTGTATCAGGGATACCGTGCATTTGGTTCAGGAAAGGGATGGCAGGAGCAGCTTGATACCACTGTTTGATGATCTTGAGACCATATGTTTCATGCTCGATTACTACAAACCCGATATTATTCATTTTTGTGAAGCAATAACCCTTGAAAATAGTCCCGGCGCCTCCTGTAAAAAGCTTGTGTTGTTGCAGAAAAAAATCAAAAAAAGATTTCCTGAGATTAAAATTATGCGATCGATCCCAATTCCTCAGCCCAAAATACCTAACCAAGGAGAAACCCTTGAGCTGGCGCGTATGTTTGAGGCGGTCAGCGATTATTTTTTGACAGATACTCTGATTGTAAAATCATCTGGATCTCTTTTTGATTTTCAGCCGGTCAAAGGTTTCGTGGGCATCACCGGTAAAACATGCAACTGGGGCGTTGCAGGGCAGCTGGTTCAGTCAAGTCACATTCCTGTGATTTTGGCAGGGGGCATCACCCCCGACAATGTTTTTGACGGCATCATACAGGTTATGCCTGCAGGTGTCGACAGTTGCACCGGAACCAATGCATTGGACGCTAAAGGGCGTTTAATACGGTTCAAAAAAGACCTTGAAAAGGTAAAACATTTGGTTGATGAGACCCGCAGGGCAGAAAGAATGTTAGACACAGATAAACACAGATGAGCGAGATATATAATTATTTGAGGGGTCGGGGAGTTTTTCTACTAAATCCTTGAATATAGCGGAATGGATGATCTTTTTTTAAATCGGATGCTGTTTGAGTGGCTTAGGGATCGTTAGAAAAAACAGGCGCATACCGAAATTTTATCTTTAAAGGAATTTTAAAATAATGCAAAGTACCTATTGATATTTCAAAGATAGTTTCCTGTTTTTTCTTTACGATTCCTTGCCGCGAGTTCATGCGGTTTAAAAAAAGATTATCCATGTAGCGATTGTTTAGAAAAACTCCCCGAGGGCTCAATTATTTATAACGGTTTATCTTTTAGAAAACATTACCGCTTCAGATATAATTAAATTTTTACTGAAAGAACTTGTGACTAAGGGCTTGTACTGAAAGAACCTGTTCGGGATATCAATAAAGGTTTCCGCTTTAACAGGAGATTTTATCCATAAAATCAACTCGTCTATGATTCTTTCAAAACAATCCCTAATTCACCCTGCCCGCTCGTGCCTTGCGTGGCAGGCGGGTCAGACAGCTTCCAGCCGAAAATTTAATCATACTTGAAGCTCCTTTGAATCCGATTTGTTTCAAAGGGTTAAACTATTATGATAATTTAAGAAATTAATTGTCTGTATATATCTGTTAAAATTTGTGCCCAATAATTTAATAAAGGAGTTAAATAGTTATGTACACCAGCAGTGATTTGAGAAAAGGTCTAAAAATAGAAATCGACGGAGACCCATATGTGGTGGTGCAGTATGAATTTTCAAAACCCGGCAAAGGCAAAGCCTATTACAAGTGCAAGCTCAAGAACCTTTTGACCGGGGCACAGTTTGATCGAACCTTTAGATCCAGCGATAAATTCGACGAGCCTCACCTGGAAGATCATGAAATGGAATATTTGTATTCAGATGGTGAAAAGTACTGCTTTATGAATACAGCAACCTATGACCAAATTTTTCTCACCCAAGATCAGGTGGGGGATACCATCAATTTTTTAAAAGAAAATACAGTGTGTAATGTTCTTTTATTTAAAGGAAATCCCATTGGAATATCGTTGCCTATTTTTGTGAACTTAAGAATTGAAAAAGCAGATCCTTGGGCAAAGGGAGACACTGCCTCGGGAAGCACAAAGCCGGCAACCCTTGAAACCGGTTATGAGATTCAGGTTCCACCGTTTATTGAAGAGGGGGAAATCGTTCGGATTGACACCAGAACCGGGCAATATGTAGAGCGCGTAAAAAGTTAAGGGACAAAATTGATGGCCTGTGCTTAAGATATTCAGGGGGCAGGTTGTTTTTATGTCTTAAATCGCTCCACGGATAATGTCTTCTTGAAAAACTCGATGGTCTAAACCTGGAATTTGCCCTTCAATCAACAATAAGCCAGAGGCTTATAAATCATAAATCATCAATCCTAAAGGGTTTTCCCCATTTTTCAGAAAAAGCTATTTTTTCAGCAGGTTTTCTTTTTCTTTTTTTTCCGGGCGCTTCTTTTGGATACCCTACCGCCAGCAAGGCGGAAACCTTTATTTTTTTGGGAATTCCAAGGATGCCTTTGACGTGAGTTTCATCAAACCAGCCGATCCAGCAGGTACCAAGTCCGAGTTCCGTGGCTTTTAACACCATATGTTCCATGGCGATGCCAAGATCAATCTGGTAATATTCGATGCCGGTGACACGGGCGCCGACACGATTTGCAATAACATCCAGCTGGGAACATCCCACAATCACAAGTGGCGCCTGTTCGAGCCACTTGTTCGGGATAACAGGCCGCATGGCCTCGTGACATATTTTTCGAATGATTTCCCGGCGGGTTACGAAGATGAAACGCCAGGTTTGGCTATTGCAGGCAGACGGAGAAAGGCGTGCGGCTTCGATAATAGAGATGATATCTTTTTCGTTTACGGGTTTTAAATCAAAAGATCTTACGGACCTCCGGGTGTTGAGTATCTGATCAAGTTTCATGTTTGCTGCTTGATACTGTATTTGTTTATTCTGTTTCCATCCATCTTTTCCACGGTGACAATATATTTTCCAATGGTGATTTTTTCTTTTTCAGCGGGAATTCTTCCAATGGTATTTAGGACATACCCGGAAAACGTGTCATAATCTTTTGAATCCGGAATATTCATCCCGACGATTTCATTGACTTCGTCAGTATCGGACTTTCCAAGAACGATCCATTCCTTATTGTCTTTGTGTTTTGTAATATGGGGTTCTTCTTTATCGCTTTCATCCCTGATTTCTCCCACGATCTCTTCCAGGGCGTCCTCAAGGGTGATCAGTCCGGATACTCCGCCATGTTCATCCACAACAATGGCCATATGATGTTTTCTTTTTTTGAATTGATGAAGCAGCTTGTCGAGTTTTTTGTGTTCCGGAACAAAATACGGAATTGTCATAATTTTACGAACATCGATTTGTTCACCAGAGGTGATTTTATGTAAAAAAAGATCTTTTATGTTCACAATTCCGATGACATGATCGATATCGTCTTCAATCACCGGAATTCTGGTAAAACCCGATGCTACAATGGCTTCAAGGTTCAACTCTTTATCGGCTTCGATGACGAACATATCAGCTCTGGGTGTCATTATTTCCGAAGTACTGGTATCATCGAACTCAAAAATATTGTGTATCAGTTCCTTTTCTTCCTCTTTAATTTCGCCTTCTTCTTCGACCACCTCAATAAACGTCATCAATTCCTCTGCGGTTACGGCGGGTGTTTTTTTGATCTTGCCGGTTATTTTTGGAATAAAAGTCAGCAGCATAACAATCGGATAAAACACGATAGACATCCAGTATATCGGATATATGGTGGCTTTTGCGATCATGATATTATTTCGTGTGGCCACGGACTTCGGCAATACTTCACCAAAAACCAGAATCAGAAAAGTCATGACACCTGTGGCCAGACCCACCGCATAGTTTGGAAAAAACTGAAGGGTAATGGACGTTGCCAGAGCAGCAGCACCGACATTGACGATATTGTTTCCGATGAGAATAGTTGAAAGGAGCCTGTGAGGATTGTCCTTCATCTGTTTGATCAGCGTATAGGTCTTTTCTTTTTTTTTGGCAAGATGCCGTGCTTTTGTTTTGCTGATAGAGAAAAGGGCGGTTTCCGCAGAGGAGAAAAAACCGGACAGAAACAGCAACACAATCAATACAATAATTTGGTGTACCATGATATCTATGGACTTTATAAAAACTCGCCGGACAAACCGTTAAAACGTTTTAAAAAGAGCAAATTCTGCAATTTTCTGATACATATAAGGGTTATTTATTTCTCTTGCAAAGAGAAATTTGTCATGCAATATGACACTATATCTTTTTTGTCGATCAGTTTAAACCACTATGTCTGGTAGTGACGGCATAAAATGATTCTACAGGCACTTAATCACGTTCCCTATAAATCCTTGTGGGATTCTCGGATCAAAAAATAAGCTGACTTATTTATGATTTTCCCTATAATATAGTCAGATTTTCGTTTTTTCAAGTCAATAAACATAGATAAGTGTAATTTTCGAGTTAATGCAGCAAAAAAATGATATAAAAGAATATATCCAATCTCTCCTTTCGTCCAAACGCATGGGAAACCAGGTGGTTTATCATACCGTATTACCGAATCACCCGGCTCAGGTATCAAAACCCGAGAAGCCATGGCCCCAAATAATAGATCGTATGATTCATTCCGCAGGTATACGAGATCTTTACCGTCATCAGTCAGACGCCATCGATTTTATCCGGTCCGGTCGTCATCTGGTGGTTGCCACTCCCACGGCCAGCGGCAAGACGATGATTTACAATCTCCCTGTAGTGGAAAATATATTAAAAAATCCGGATTCCAAGGCGCTGTACATTTTCCCCTTAAAAGCCCTTGCCCAGGATCAGCTTCGTACATTTGAAGCCTTAATGAAGCACAGCAAAGACGTAAATCCTAAAATTGCCATTTACGACGGAGACACGTCTGCCTGGCATCGAAAACGGATAAGGGAGGCCCTGCCCAATATTCTTTTGACCAACCCTGAAATGATCCACCTTTCACTGTTGCCCCATCATCAAAAATGGGCTGATTTTTTTAGTAACCTGGACATGGTGGTGGTGGATGAGGTGCATACGTATCGGGGCATCATGGGATCGCACATGGCTCAGGTTTTTAGACGGTTTCAAAGGATATGTTCGTTTTACGGTGCAGATCCGACATTTGTTTTTTGTTCGGCTACCGTGTCTAACCCTGCCCAACTAACTGAGCAGCTCACAGGTTTGAAGGTCGAAACCATCACAAAAAGCAGTGCTCCTCTAGGGAAAAAATATGTTGTTTTTATCAACCCGGTTCAGGGTCCGGCACAGACTGCCATACTTTTGCTTAAAGCTGCACTTCACCGGGGCTTGCGCACCATTGTTTATGCTCAGTCGAGAAAACTCACCGAGTTAATCGCCATCTGGGCCGGGAGTCAATCCGGGCCTTATGCACAACGGATCAGTGCATATCGGGCAGGGTTTCTTCCGGAAGAGCGAAGGGAGATCGAAGCCAAACTTGCCAATGGTGATCTGTTGGCGGTGATATCTACCAGTGCTCTTGAACTCGGAATCGATATCGGCGATCTGGATCTTTGTCTGCTGGTGGGATATCCCGGAACGGTGGTGGCAACATGGCAGCGAGGCGGCAGGGTAGGGCGCAGCGGGCAGGATTCCACCCTGGTGCTTATCGCCGGAGAAGATGCCCTGGATCAGTATTTTATGCGTCATCCGGAGGATTTTTTAAATCGGGAACCCGAAGCCGCGGTAATCAACCCTAACAATACCGAGATTATGTCCAGACACATCATCTGTGCCGCAGCCGAACTGCCGCTAAAATCCAACGAACCGTTCCTGCTGGACGAACATGTTGAAAAGGCCGTCATTAACCTCGAGGAAAGCGGTGCACTTTTAAGAAGTGGAGATGGGACTGAATTCTATTCCAGTCGACTGGCGCCTCACAGGCATGTGGATCTCAGGGGTTCGGGAAACCGGTTTCATATTGTCAGCAACAACACCGGAAAAAGCAAAGGAGAGATCGATGAATTCAGGGCCTTTAAAGAAACCCATCCCGGAGCCATTTATCTTCATAAAGGCCACACGTTCCTGGTCAACACCCTGGATCTGGATACAAAGACCGTAAAGGCGTCCAGGGCCAAGGTCGATTACTATACCCGGGTTCGGTCTGAGAAAAATACGGAAATACTCGAAATATACGAAACAAAAGTCGTATTGAATACGAACTGTTATTTCGGACGACTTAAAGTTACAGATCAAGTTACGGGATATGAAAAATGGCGGATACATGCCAAAAAAAAGTTGAGCATCACACCGCTGGTTCTTCCGCCGCTGATATTTGAGACCGAAGGCCTGTGGTTTAAAATTCCTGTTCAGATTCAAAGACAAGCTGAAGCACAGTATTTACATTTTATGGGAGGGATTCACGCCATTGAACATGCGGCCATCGGTATTTTTCCCCTTTTGGTGATGGCGGACCGAAATGACCTTGGAGGTATATCCACCGTGCTTCATCCCCAGGTGGGAAGTGCTTCGGTATTTATTTACGATGGGGTTCCTGGGGGAGCCGGACTGAGCAAACAGGCCTTTAAAAAAGCAACCGAACTTATTGAAAATACGTATAAAGTAATCCGAGCATGCTTGTGTGAAACCGGTTGCCCGTCATGTGTGCATTCCCCAAAATGCGGTTCCGGAAACCGGCCCATTGACAAGGCTTCAGCGATTTTTTTGTTGGACAAACTCATATCAGCGCAAGATGCTGCAACGCCGATAACATCTATACCAGATACATGGCCTAAAGAAAAAGGATTTCGTCCCTCTGAAAAGGTCGCATCGTTTCAGAAGACAAAAGCGATAAAGGATCGGGACAAGAGATCTGTCGGTCACAAGTGGAGGCTGCGAAAAAGAATGCTCGCCAGGCGCAGGGCATTCAAAGAAGCATGTAAAACCCCTTTAACAGCCGGGGCTACAGTTAACTCATCTGATACTCGGTTTTGTATCTTTGACGTTGAGACCCAGCGATCTGCCCAGGAAGTGGGCGGGTGGCATCGGGCAGATTTGATGAAAATTAGCTGCGCCGTATTGTATGACTCAAAAACAGATCAATATTTCGAATTCTTAGATAATCAGGTGGATCAGCTCATTCAACACTTTAAAACATGCGATCTGGTGGTGGGGTTCAATATCAAACGATTTGATTTCAGGGTGCTTGGCGGGTATTCGGATTTTAATTTTGAAGAACTTCCCACCTTAGATATCCTCGAAGACGTCCACAATCGACTCGGTTACAGACTCTCTCTGGATCATCTTGCCAAAGTGACACTGGGTCGGAAAAAGACGGCAGACGGCCTCCAGGCCCTTCAATGGTGGAAACAGGGACGGATACGGGAAATCATCGATTACTGCAAAAAAGATGTGGAGATCACGAGGGATCTCTTTCTGTACGGTCAAATAAACGGGTATCTACTTTTTCAAAACAAGGCCAAGAAAACGGTTCGGATACCTGTAAAGTGGTAGTAAATAGGTCAGGGGTCGGGGTGTTTTTATTGGTTAAATCGCTTTATGGATAATGTTTTTTTTCAAACCGTGTAAACTCGTGGTTAAAGGATCGTAAAGAAAGAACAGATTACGATATAAAAACAATGGGTTAAATTTGAAACAAACACTTTCATGGTGCTTAAATGTTTCGGTATGCGTCTGTTCTTTCTAACGATCCCTAAACCACTCAAACAGTACACGCTTTTTTAAAAAAATTATCCATTCCGCTCTCCAAAGCTCAGGCTCTCTGAGTCGGAGGCTGATTAATAAGTATTTACAATAAAAACTCATGGGCTCCTCAAATAGTTGACAGGACTAATAGAATGGGCATGATTTAAATTCTGTCAATCCTCTTTATCCTGTCCAAGAGTTTTGTTTTTCGGATAAATAATCAGCCGGTCTCCCGGATGGATCGCCTTGTTCAAGTCAAGACGGTTCCAGATAATAAGGGCCGCCAGAGGCACATCGAATTTATCGGCAATGGACGACAGATTGTCCCCCTCTTTAATGATGTAGACCCGGTCCGTCCGATTTCCCTCATATGTCTTAACCAGTTCCTTATAACGCGCGTTAAATCCCTTATTCGCCCCTTTGGGAATCAGAATTGAATGAGTTCCTTCGGCGAGATAGTGTCCCCGAAGTTCGGGATTAAGATCTTTGATGGCTTTAAAGTCCGTTTTAGATGCTTTTGCAACAAGGCTCAGCGGAATTTCTTGAAAACAGTCAATGCTGATCCGGTCGAATTCAAGGGGCGGATAATAATCTGCATCCGTGAGATAAAAGCCGAATCGATCAGGTTCCGAAAGAATCAGTTTTGCCGATAGAATGCGGAAAATGAATCGCTGGGTTTCAA
>Ga0307423_1000541_pt1 | contig 25419 bp, 28 predicted proteins | sample SalMarWE160310MG_FD_202154 | JGI IMG/M metagenome (GOLD analysis project Ga0307423, IMG submission 202154) | Salt marsh sediment microbial communities from the Plum Island Ecosystem LTER, Massachusetts, United States - WE1603-10 | ecosystem: Environmental > Aquatic > Marine > Intertidal zone >...
TATCTGCTCCCCGAGAGGGAGAAGTACATCCAGTATCATAAAGCGTACACCAATCATTATGCAAAACTTTAGAGTCTGGCCCTTCAAAAGTCGCATCTATGACGCGCTTTTTGTAATTTACACAAATTCCAGGACTAGTTTGCGTGCGAATATCGGTAGCGTCAATATCAGCCTCTTCCTTCTTTTCAAGATCAGTTTTTGGTTCTAACTCAATCACGATCTCGTCCTCCTCCGATTCTTTCTTCTTAGCTGTTTCCAAAATCACTGATCTAGGATTAGCTGGATTTTTCACTAATCCACAGCCAGAAAATAGTAAGTTTCTTAAAACACGGGCAACCTCTCCCTTTGCTATCTCCTTCCCCTTTTGTAAAACTCTAGCTACACGCCCTAATACATTATCTGACGCCAGCCCTAAAGCTTCCGCTTCCTTCTTCGACAATATAAGATCACCTATTTTAACATCGTAATCCTGGAAATAGGTTTCCATAGACAATTTCCATTTATTATCTTTAATTTCTTTAGCAAGTTCTGGAAATCTACTCTTATAAATAATACCTGCAATCATAACATCCATATCCATTTTTTCAAGTTCATCTTGTTTCATGTCTTGCAGAGTATCAATATTAAGTTTATTTCCATGATGATCCACGAAAGCACTTGAATATATATGACCCACTATTTGTGTTTCATCATGTTCAATATCTAATGCTTTATTATTAATAGTAGTATGCGACTTGACAAGCTCAGAGGGTAGGAAAAAAGCTTTGTTTAGATTTTCGCCGGATGATACAAAAATTCCAGAAAAGAATAACATGTCTGGAGTTTTATTTTCGGGAAAAGGTACTACTGAAGCAACTTCCTGTCTAAGCTCCTCTGTAACTTCGAGAAGTTCTATCTCCGCTTCAAGCGTAACCGCATTTTGTTTATCTTCCACAATAGGTCCTCCCCTAAGTAAAATAAAAAATACAAGCTCCTATTATAATACAGTTAGATAAATAGGTGCCACTATTCGGAATTGGCATTTCTTAATTCGCTTAAAAATCCGTCTAAAAATTCTTTAAATTGTTCTTCATTCATAATCTCCGCTGCGTTAGATATAAGCGTCTTTATACTTATACCAGCAGCTTGTGGGCTTGGGCCAGGCTGATTGCTTGGTGATTGGTTTGGTACTTTAGTTTTTGACTTGGGATTAGTATTAGGCTGTTTCTTTTTTGGTACCTGTCCTCTAGGTCGCCCTGAAGAAGGCGTTCCTGTAGGTGCTCTTTGTGTTTTTTGTGGGCCAAGCGTACCACCGCCTTTTTGTTGAAAAGGGCTGCCCAAAATGCCTAACGTTCCTTCCAAGACCATGGGCAATTCTTTTTCCATATTATTGAATTCATTCTTGTAATCAAACCCAAGTTGCTCAAGAGCAGTTTCATACGAGAGCATGCGTCTATCAACCAACTGAGATATAGTGCTCATGTACATTATGATGTCACGTAATACAGTATTATCCCATCTAACTTTAGGGAATCTATCAAACCCCATAGCGTTAGCTATATTTCTATATTCAGTGTAAATCCACTGTTCTACTTGGCGGCGAGCATAATGTATTTCCTCTATTACAGTTTTAACAATTAAAGACGCTTCGGAGCTCTTGACGTCAGTAACACCATCAACTAGTGCCCGGGTCACAGCTAAACCACCACTAATATCTTCATTAACCTGTTTGTATTTATCTTGCCCCAAAATTGCTTCAATTTCGGGAGATACAATCTTTTCAATATTTAGAGTGTGGTTATAAACAACATCAAACGATTTAGATGTAGTGTTGAATAGTTGAGCCACGGTTTCTAACTGCGTCGCGTCAGTTACAGGATATTCATCATTTCCGACTGTTATTTTTAAAATATAATTTGTAATACCATCTAAAGTACTTAAATCAGCTTCTCTTAAAGAATTTTTATATTCTAAAGCATCAAAAACTTTTACTCCCCGAGGTTTTGGATATCGTTCATAAGGCTGCTTTCTATAGTCTACAGCACCTACAAACAGTGGATCAAGTACTATGCCCTGACCAGAAGTAACACCACTTTTAAAATCGGCAGGTAATAATTTCAAAATAGTTTTTTCGTCATCCGTAAGTTCGCTGCCTGATTTCTTAAGTAATTTTTTAAGTTCATCTGACGGCTTCAATGTGACTTTGGTTTTATCAAATAACAAACTACCCTCTATATCGACTAACAGGGGGTTTAAAACCGTGTAAGCTACGGGCATAAATCCTTTTGACCATACTCTTTTTTTAGCCGCTAATTCTTCCTTAAGATCACGTTCATCCTTTTTTCTACCATCAAGACTTTTTAATTTCTTTTCAAGATTTTTTAACCGCTTCTGGTGTATTCGAGCAGCGCGCTCAGACATGTCTATAAGATCACCTTTAGCTTTTTTCATACCAGGAATTGGAGACATATAACTAACACCGGGCTCATACTTACCAATAATCTTATAAGTTCTTACCATACCTACACGAAAAAAATCAAAAAATATCCAATCCAATATCTGCGTAAAATTTACATCAAAATTCCAAGTATCATAGAAAGCTTTTATCTTATCATCATCTATGTCGTTTTCAAATCCTTTGGAAGAAAGGTTTGTTAAAATATCTATATGAGAACCATAATAATCAGCTTCATAATAATATTTAATGGCTCTTTGAAATAATGTATGCGGGTCTTCTTCTGAAACTGATTTCTTGATTAAGTCTAACACTGACCTATCAATAACATCACGTCTTAAAGTAGAAGCTACTGCAGCCGGTCCGTGTAAATTTATAGCTTTATCTGGAGACAGTGTAGCTAAAACTTTATTAGTAGGGTTTACAAAAAACGTAGATTTACCAGTAGCTTCATCCACTTCTATTTTTCGTATACCTACGTCAGGATATTGGTCTTTTATTTTAGCTGTTATTTTCTGTAATTTTTCAGAATCCATATAAATCTCCTTTACACTCTGTCTCTAGGCTCGTCACTTGTACGATTAAAACTCCTCACTACTTTATAACCTTCCCTAATTCCCAGGATGGTAGTAATAATAGTAGCTATTGTAGTTGAAATTGTAACATTATGAATTATAAAAATAACCATAACTCCCAGCATTAGTATTTTTACTGATAGAATCATATCCAATAATCTCTGAAGCCATTCTCTAAAAAATTCTTTCCAGATCATTATTCTAGTCCTCCTATTTTAAAATAGCTCTCTATTAAAACATGGTTAGATTATTTTTTTCTAGTTAAAACAGCGCTTTTTAAATAATCACTGCCACTAGCAGCTGAAGTAATATTTTTAAACTGTGCGCCGGGGCCATGGGGCCTTATTAATCCTTTAGCTTCTAAAATCACATCTTGTTCTATAGATTCTCTATATATCTCTCTAACACCCCAAGATGCCAAAACTAAGGCAGAATACAAATCTTTATTTTGACCTTTTTTAGGAGTATCAAAATGTCTTACCCCTCTCGCAGTTTGACTAACAACTATGTTTAATAATTGCGATTTTAATACTCTAACTTCTTCATATAGTTTCTCAGCTATAGAATCGGATGATAAGGGCAATGCCGGAAACCTAAGATCTTTGTGCTCAAACATTGCCAGGGTATCAAAATTAGCGTCATTTATCCATGCTGGAGTAGGATTAATTAATCGTAAAATACGGTGCCCCGCTTTACCTTTATTATTATCATCATCCATATCTAAAATCAGTTCATGATTATTATAACCATCTTGTAATAGGTCCCTAATAGGCTTACCACCGCCTTGAGAATCCATAAATATACGAACTATGTGAAACACGTCTACCAGTCTTTGGAATTCCATTACCATTTCTTGAGTAGTTTTTTTCTTTAATTCATTGACATATACAATTTTATGAGGGTCACCCATTTCTATTATAACTACACCGCACGAAGCCTTACCACCTTGATTGGGGTCTATTCCCAATACATATTCTTTAGTCCTATCACCACTAAGCATTACGCCAAAATTACTACCTATAGTACAGTCTTCCAACATAGAAGCTTTGAAAAACCCATCACTATCGGAAACCATCGCAGCCTCATACTCCATAATGAATTCAATATGTGACATGGTGCGTATAGCCTCCTTAATATTTCCTTCATCCAAGAAAGCTTTAGGTAATAACTGATATGGTATTTGATGAACCGCATATTTAGTTTTTTCGCCCTCTTCTTTAATAGCTCTCCAATAGGACTTCATTCTATTCCACATGTGATTAAATTTAAAATACCCAGACGAGGTCATTATCATTTTATTAGCTGATGCTTCTACAAAGTCATCTTCAGTAGCTAAACCTTTACCTATTAATTCTACCTGCCGCTGATATTCTCTTACGCGCTGCATAGGCTCAAGCGATACCGCTGCCATAGGACGCACAACTAAATCAATAATATCTGTGGGCATTTGTGCCAATTCATCTATTTGTATTAAATAAAAACGAGAACCACGGATTTTAGCGCCGTCAACACCGACTGGCAATGCTTCTATAAAACTACCATTAGAATAATCTGTTCCTTTAAATTGCAAATAACAAGTATCGGACCCCCTAACCGGTTTTTTCTCACATGCTTCTCTTACAATAGAAGATCTTTGATAGATTTTTACTACCTCCGAAAAGATCATTTTGGACTGCCTAAACGATGGCGCAATTAGACCCACCCTATACCCAGGATATAGAAGTGCGTGTAGTACAGCGTTTACACCAAGCATAAAAGTTTTTCCAGCACCACGACCTGCCACAGTAATACTAAAACTTTTAAACCACATATCTCTAAGAACTATTCTTTGAATAGGGGCTAAATCTACCTTTAGCAGATCATATGCCGCCATCACTGGGTCACTTCTATAATACGATATCATAGAAGATCCTTGCTCCATAATTATTTCTACATCATCGTAAAGATCTAAATTAGCCAACCTACTCCTCCTCTATTATATTTACATCTGCATCATTGCGATTGCCTATAAGAAGTTTTGATTGCCTGACTTCCTCTTCTCCGAGAAGCATATGTGAAGACCTTTCCATTACTTCTCTTTTTTTATCCATATCAAACCCGACCGCTAAATCTACTATAGAAAAACCACTATATTTTTTAGGATCTATGCGGTCTTTTCTTCTCGCAGCTAAATTTTCTTTCATCTTTTCTGTTTGCTTTCTAAGGCGCTCTATAGACGCAGACACATCCATTTGCATCGTGGCGTCACCTTTACTAGCCTTTAATAATCTTATTTCCAATACCCTATTCATAGCAATGGACATAATATCATCCATATCATTAGCAGTTAATTGAGCCTCATCGAAATCTTTTAAATATATTCCTACCAAAGCCTCATACATGATTAGCTCATCAGATTCAAATATATCTGCTGTAGGTATGGTTTTCTGCAACAGCTCTTTAAATTCTGGTATTTTTTTAGGTCTTCCTACTTTAGCCATTTTATTCCTCTATATCAAAGAGCATAATTCTTGCACGCCTTCCTTACCAAATCGTTCCGCTATTTCTTCTTTTAACATCATTAAAAATTCGGGTGTTGAATTATGCCCATAAAGATATTCTATATCATTACCCACATTTAATTCCATTTGTTTAAAATAGGAAAGCCTTTTTTCTGTTATCACATACTCACTTTCATCAATAGCTTTCCTGTTATCATGCACCCATTCAGCAGCCTCATCTGAAATATAGCTATACTCGTGCTCTATGCTAGCCGATAGCAAATCTCTTTTTTCAAAATATTCTGTTAATGATTGAGATATCTTATCTTTAGTTTCTTGGGAATGGTGAGTGCCTAATCTCTTTCGTCGTATTTTATTTTTAGTTGTTTCACTTAATCTATGCCCGAAAGGCCTTCCCCTTCTTCTGGTAATTCTAATCGCATTTTTCATTTATCCTACCCTTCCAAAGCAATATCATCGGTTGAACATTTTATAAGACGCTCTGATCCAAATAAACTTACAGTTGCAGCTACTTTATCCCCCTCAATATTTACAACAGTGCAAGTCATTCCCTTAAAAGGGGTTCCTTTTAATTTATAACTATGGTTTTTTAATATCTCATTGGTGGGTATTAGATCTTCGTATTTTCTTTTAGATAGTATCAAAACGTCATCCATCTCCTTCTGTGAGCATTTACCCAAACACTCCTTGATCCATGGATTACTTGATATCTTATCTTGTAAATAATTACTGTGGGTATATTTAATAAATATATAATTACTAAATAGAGGGATATCTTTATTTTTTTTTCCAGATTTAGTATTATATTCTTTTATAACTGTAGGATAAAAATATTCACTAATACCTTCCAAATTTTTTAAAAATTCCGATACTCTCTTATGCCTTTGTTGAACTATAGTCCATACATACCATATATCCATAAGTTGTCATCCTTATATTCCTTTAACTTCGGTCACCTTTTTACAAATAGGGCAAACACACATAATTGTATTTATAGGAGCTTCAAGTATTCTTCCACATGCCGTACATTCAAACCACCGATGTTTTTTATTCCTCGGGGGTTTAGAAAATGTAAAGGGGAGTTTCTTGTAATCATCAGCAAATTTACTTTCGCGATGAATTTTCTCGCGCAATTTTTTTTCGCCGCCTTCAGGAACCCAGCGACGTTTAGTAGATCCAGGACTTAGTTCTCCCATTTTAAATATCCTTCCTTTTATGATCCACATGAACAAATCTTTTACTACTTATATAGTCCGCAATATATACGCATTGTTCTTCCGGTGTGTATTGCGATAGTGGTTTTTTAACCTTTCTATCTGTCCAAGGACCATAGTGATAAAAAATTCCATAATAAATTTTTAGTGCAGATTCTCTATCAAGTTTTTCAGTAAATTTTTCCTTATAAACATCAGCTATCAATTGAGCCATTATCTGAGGGTGCTCTTTAACTGTATGCCCAGATTTTTCTAATCCTTGTTTTGCCATATCATGCAAAAGCGCGGCGGCACATATTTCATCCCTATTATATTCGCAATCAAGTGCTCGGCTTAATTCATATGCCAATGCAAAAACCTTTTTTGTGTGCAGTATGGTTCCGTCTGGTCCCAACTCTTCTAAAGGATGGTATTTACCACTCGAACTTGACGGGCAGTCTTCAAACACATAGTCCGGAGCTATTTTAATACATTCCTGTACAAACTCTTTTATTATTGGTTTAGATATAAGATCTAATTCGTCCTTAAATGTTATCAACCTTTCCTCGTAATTCATCCGTAATTCTCCTTTCGATAAAAAAATCCCCTACTATTAGCGAGCGCGAATATAAGGGGTATCAGTGCTTAAATTTACTCTATCTGTCGCTACGACTGGTTTTTGAGCATTGTATCCAGGTTCAGGCTTAATTCTCCAATGGCGATTAGGCTGGTTATTATATTGCAAATTCATATTATCAAAGCGCGCTGAATTGCGTCTTGACAAAGTAGCTTCATACCTAAGTCTAATCCAATAGGGCTTTGTGAATGCTGAATCTGGAAGTGCCATTTTATAACCTCTGTTTCAGGGCTGAATATTCTTCGGCACCTTTTTCTTTAGCTTTATCGATATCTTCTTTATTAGATTGCATCCAACTCATAATTCCCATTACAAATTCGGGAACGCCATCACCTTTCCATTCATATGAAATTCTCATAAACTCATTATCACCGCGCTTAATACCTATACTAGCATACTTATAATCACCGTTTCTAATTATTTCCGATCCAATAATCTCTTCGGGCATGATATTAACGGTCAACCCATTTTTCTTCGCCATTTTATACTTTCCTCCCTTTTTTCATTAATTTTACCAAGTTAATAATCATTATTGATGATTCTTCAGCTGCAACCGATAGTTCTTTAAGCCCCTCGTTATTAATTACATGTATATCAAAGTAATCATCGGGCAAATCATCTAAATTAGTTTCGGATGCATGGTCTGATCCATGAACACCTGCTCTATCATCTCTAATTATTTTTATTAGTATTCCATTTTTCTTGATGTAATCAGATTCATTTTTATATCGCACATCTGTTATGATTACACCATTTACTACACCCGGTTTTATAGGATCTTCTTTAAGCTTTTTTAAAAGATTTACATAAGTTTCTATTTTCCTAAGCCAAAAATTATAATCTATTTTTCTATAAAACGCGCCGACTTCTTGCATTATTTCTCGAGCAGTCCAATATCTACTCGGCAATTTTGATAGCCCTAATCCACAACTATTTGGAGAAATTGGCTTGTAATATCTTTTGTCGAGCTCTTCTTTTTTATCTCCCCACAACTGCTCATTACTTAAATCAAATTCTTTTTGACACATTCTTTTTAATTCATCTGCAAATGCATTTTTAAAAAACAACTGGTCGTATTTATCTCTAAAATGATTTATCAAAAATTCTGCTAATGTGTCTTTTCCTGAACGGGCCTTGCCATGAATTCCTATAACTATCATATCTTAAATCTCCTCAATTCTCTAATAGTTTTATTGACTTCCGTATCCAATTTCTTAAATCCTTTCGCGGCTTTCTCCACTGCTTCCGCAGTTTGATCCATATCTTTGATCAAACGTTCTGTGTTTCTATCTATAGGAATGAGTTTGACTACATACTCTTTACACGGGGATTCACACTCACTTTTAGATTTATAGAATGCTTTTATTTCTCCGGCCGAATCAAACTCTACCCAATACTTAAAAATCATTATTACACCTCTATATTCCAGTGTGCATAATTCATTTCTGATTCCAAAGTTTTAATATCTATTTTTATGTTTTCTATGTATTTAAATAATTCATCCATATCAATACATACAACAATTTTGTCTTTTTCATTCTTAGCAGCGGCAGCATCTAACAAAGCCTCATAACTTTCTAGCTTCAAATTCATAGCATTTTTAATAGCTGTCGCATCCAACAAACTTAGTGTAGTATCGTTTACCTTAATCGAAGCTCTAGCCTTCGCCCGCTCAATAGTAACGGAAAACTGTTGATATTTTTTATATAACTCTTTTAATTCGTCCAATCTACCTTCAATTAAAGTTTTATTTGTTCTAACTTCCGTTTTATCATGAACAGCCATGAAAACTAATATATATTTTTCAAGACTGGTTATAGACTCTTCAATGTAATCCTTTTCCCTAATTGCCTCTGCCAAAAGCATAAATAACCCCCCTATTATTCGGGCATTACTTCTTGCGCCTGAACACCTTTATCAGTTTCTACCAAAGTAAAAGTGACTCTTTGTCCGGGTCGGAGAGTTTTATATCCATCCATTTGAATATAGGAATAATGAACAAAATATTCATTATCACCATCCCCGTCCCTCAATACAAATCCGTAACCACGTTCCGCGTTAAACCATTTTACAACCCCATCTATTCTTTCATCCGACATAATACCAAAACCTCCATAATTATATTTAAATAGACATGCCGATATATGGCATGTAATTTACTTTCATTCGATCGATATATCCTTAATCCCTTTATCGATCACTCTATCAATACTTATCACTATATATTATAGAATACTTTATTGAATTTGCTAGATATTACTACAAAATAGCAGCCATTAAGCACCCATGAGCTACACAAGTCATCGGATCGGCAGCTCTACGAATTTCTTTTACTTGAAAAGGAAAACTCTTTTTTAATGACTCTTCTTTAAATTTCTCTACAAAATTTTCCGCCAAAGTTAACCCCCCGGATACAATAATAGGGATAGGCTCTCTAAATGATGGGAGCTTGGTGCGCTCTAATTCATAAACTATATTGTCAAGTGCGTAATTCATAAGTACATTATAATAAACTATAAGAGCTTCTTGGATTTTAGTCCTAGCCGCTAATAGATCTAGCTCTGATTCTTCCTTTTCGATCTGAACTATAGACGCGTTTAGATCTAGAGCTTTGCCAACCGAACTATCTATCCAATCTCCACCTTTAGTCAAAGAAAACTGAACTATAGGATCTCCCTCATAACAAACCACAGAATTCACCATACCTGCACCAAAAGAAATACACATTCCGGTTAGGTTATCATCTAGTAATTCAGAAAAAGCTATAGCAAATCCTTCGTTCAATGGTTCTGGATTAAACCCCATTTCTCTTAAATAAGCTTTCATCATTTCGGTATGATAAAATATATCAAAATCACCATCAATAGGTTCGGCTGGAATAGAAAAAATAAGTTTTTCATTATCCACCCCGTGGCCTATTAAACTTTGGATAATTAGTTTAATCATAGGCAATGAAGTTTTTTCTTTGGGAGATAGCACTCCTCGTCTCATAGGACGCCTAGCTTCCAAATTTCTTTCGTTAGCCATGTACAAAGCATCTTCTCCAACCACAATAAAATCATTACTGTCTATGATAAAATTAGCCTTACGTCCTTCTAAGGACATTTTAATACTTTTATGATTAACTTCTGATTTAGGGGTTATTCTAAAAAAAGCGTCTCTTTGTCGTTTATACGCTGGGTGACCTTCCTCGTTCATCGTAGCCGAAACCAACATATTAGTTCCTATGTCTAATCCTACTCCTTTAATACTCATAGTAATCCTCCTTATAATTTTAATAGATTACGCAATTTAGCTAAATCAGAATTAATATCTCTATCTGATTTGGTTTTGGAAGACTTATCTTCTTTTATATCTATATGCGAATCTAACGGGGTTCCTTTATTTGCTTCGATGGGGTCTATAAATATTTTATCTTCTAGGGAAGGCCTGTCCATATTACTACCAACCAAGGGTTTAATAGATCCATCTGATATCTTATCATATAATTCATCTAACTTAGTTTTTAATTCATCTTTAGTCTTTAAACTAGTTTCCAACTCTGCTATACGAACTTTATTATTCGTATCCATTTCAACCATAACATCTAATTTAGATTTGTATTCCGAAATTTCTTTTTCTTTAACAAATATAGTTTCTTTGTGCGCCGTTAATTCAGATTTAAGTCTATTATACAGTTCTATTTTAGCCTCGTTATCAGCCTTTAATCTAGAGATAGATAAATCTTTTTCGTTAATCACTCGCTGAGCTTTTTCAGAAATATCCGTAGATTGATTTACACTAGTTTTCAAACGGCTTATTTCTGAGTTTGCATTAATCAACTGATCCTGAAATGCGCCGGCCTTTTTTCTTTCCGCCTTTAACTGGTCATTCAGATTTTTTAACCCACTTTCAAATCGTTTTCGCTCAGACTCAGCTGTCGCGGCAACAGCTTCCTCTATCTTTTTTTTGACTTCCTCTAAGGGCAAGTATTGAGAAAGATCCACTTCTTGCTGAATAGGGACTTCCGCAGATAAAGACGGGCTTAAAATACGTTCTTTCAACTCCTGTTCCTTTCTGATTCTTTGAGCTAATTGTTTATCTCTTGGTCCACCGCCACCTACCTGCTTTCCTTCTAATCTTTTTTTATTATACATGATTCTAGCCATATTATTCCCTCACATCTAAAACCTGATCAATAATACCATAGTCCCGGGCTTCTTCTGCGCCCATATAGTAATCTCTATCAATATCCCGCTTAATTCTTTTGACAGATTTTTTGGTAATCCTAGACAACTCTGATATTATTTTATCGTTTAGAACTGTAGATTCTTTAATAGATATTTTCATATCTTCTATATGACCACCAGCCCCCGCAGAAACTTGATGCAACATAACTCTACTATTTTTTAAAGCATATCTTTTACCCTTCGTACCACTAGCCAAAATAAAAGCAGCCGCACTAGCAGCATGACCTACACAAACAGTACTTACATCCGATTTGATATAATTCATAGTATCAAATATAGCTAATAATGCTGTTACATAGCCACCGGGACTGTTAATATACATAGTTATATCTTTGCTAGGGTCGTCCGCTTCTAAAAATAAAAGCTGCGCTACTGTTGAATTAGCCATCGCTCCATCAAATTCCTGGCCTATAAAAATAATTCTATCCCTTAAAAGTCTAGAATATAAATCATATACTCTTTCCTCATTTCCTGATCCCTCTATAACATAAGGCACACCCATAAAGTAATTCCTCCATAATTCTAAAATTATATACTCTTATTATAGAATATAATGTCAATTTTGCTAGATAACTAAATTTATTGATTCTTTAATCAATCGCATAGTTATACGGGTTAAATGGTATAGGTTCTACTTTATTAATAATATCTTCATGAGTAAATCCAGGAAATTCAGATTTAATACCGTAACTATTAAGAACGTGATGACACACCAAATTATACCCCAACTGCCATGGACAAAGAACATTATAATCTACTTTTTCTTTATATGAAACACTGACATAACCAATACTAGAATAGCATCCTTTAATGTATTGTACAGCATCTATATACTCAATATAAGGGCAAAGAGGCGCAATCGAGTATACTATCTCTTTAGCTTCTTTAACATACTGCATAACAGGTTCTTTGGGTATAAATAAATAATCTACAGTCCCATTTCTTTCTTTAATAACTGTGTCTATACCATCAAAATATCTTTTACCATAAATGCTAGACACAAAATTAGGATCCATATCTACCCAAGTTTGGTAGTCTAATAAAAATACTAAAGCTGTAACGTCTACATTTTTATTAAGCTGCTTTACCCTATCTTCATAGCTGATATGGTATCTAAATAATCTATTGTTTTCACTGAGCAATCCAAATGTTTTACCTTCATCGTGGGTTTTTTTAATCACAGATTCCCACTCATCAAACGATGAAAGAATTATAGATGATTTCATACTCCTTTTTATTCCTCCTTAAGTAACTGTTACATAAAATGAATAAACATAACGCCCTTCTACAGCAGGAATTCCCGCAGAAAAAGTAGAATCTAGATGAAGTACTAATTCAATAAAAGCATAACCAGATTCCACATATGGCTGATTATAATAAACGTTGGTTTTAATTGTATAAAATTCCCCAGCTACGTCGAGCGCGTCTATATCGCTCTTCACATTATTTTGAAATGTAGTAATATCAGTAGAAATAAGCGATTTATGTGTAGAGATGATATTTGGTATTTGAGATATGAACTGCGCTTTTGCTAAAGTATGCTCTGTATTAGTAACATACCCATATGGAATTAAGGTTTCTGGATTTAGTAAAGATGGTGTTAAAATATATTCATAATACCCCTCTAATTCAATATAATATTTATGATATAATCTACCAGTACCATCTTTCCAAGAACCTACTCTAGAATCTCGTCTTTCTAAATTTAGATCCTGTCTGATCTTATCTAATATCATCATGACATGTAATAGTGTCGTATCCCAACCATCATCAAGTACAAAACCATGATCAGTGCAATAAGTAGAAGCCCAACTTTTCAGTGCATTAATATCATACCCATCAAACCACGAGGCCATCTCTCCCGGATCTGGCCAAAAAACAATGTCCACATCATTATTGGCGGCCCATGCTAAACAAGCTTCCTTGTTAGATGTTCCAAACGTTAAATTTAATTCAGGAAATAAAAGGTCGGCAAGTTCTTCATCGTCGGTAAAACCTATTAGTATTTTATCTGAAGCAGCCTTAGCAGCATTGATACACGATATGTGACCAGGATGAAAAGCGTCAAAAGACGCTTTACGCTGCATACCCATATAAGATATAGTATAGGGATAAGAACTACCGTATGATTGTAATCCACTAGTAGTTGTAATAACTTCCATGTTTATGCCTCCTGAACAAAATTATCATCTTCTACTGATTCTTCTTCGTCATTAGTATTCAATAATGTATCTAAATAAGCCTTACTAATACTAAATGCTGGCGGCATCCAATTTCTCATATCCATATAATGTTGGTGTACATCTCGCATTATCTGTGCAGCACTCGCGGATTCATTATATAATTTCAAAATTGTGCCGTCTAAAAGACATAATAATTCTATATTTTTATCTTTCGAAATATTTTTATTCCAATTATAAACTATATTACTATATGCTTCAATAAATTTTCTAAAGAAAGGGGTTAAGCCAGAATTTAATATTTTATCATTAACTAATAACATAGCTGAATTAACTAATATATTAGTTATGTTTTCTTCAAGCTCGCTTTCATTTTCAAGTAAATTTATGTGATACATCATCATATAAAAACAATTTTTTAAAATATCCGTTTCCGCGGCGCTAAAAATTGTGTTATCTGATTTAAAAAAAACTTCAATGGTTTTCCTTGCCTCATTTATATCCATTACCTATCTCCTTTAAAATATCTTTTATATATCCGCATAGAGTCTTTTTTATTTGTAAAATTATAAAAAGGTTGAAATAATCCCAGTGCGTCTATTTCATCTAGTATTGCCGCAATTTTAGCATGCTCCAACGCACAAACAGTTGGTATAGGAATAAAAGGGTCCCCATTTACTTCATACATTGAACCTAAACACTGGCCACCACAAAAATCTTTTATAGTGCAGTTTTCGCACCATGGTAAATTTTTTATATTTGTTGAATACATAGCTATCATCATATCACAATTCAATGCTTCTATACCAGATATTTCATCATCATCTACAGTAAATTTAAATAAATGCTGACCAGTATAAGCATTTCGATGACAAAGTGTGGTGGTTAAATCACCTAGTCTAAGCTGCATAGCTGATTGAATTGAACACCCTATTCCCCGGCCCATTTCACCAAACATACTAAATATATTAAAAACTTTATTTTCAAATACAAATTCAGGAAATTTATCCGGGGGAACGTTTGCCATATTATATGACCAATTAACTACAAATCTTATAAAGTTATAATATGCTTGTATCTGTAGTTTTGTCCATTCTACATTTCTAACTTCCAATAAATACATAGATAACCATGGAATATCATATTTTTTAAAATTTTCTTGAAACCATAAAAAATTATCTTTCCAGCGCTCAATATTATTACTATAAATCATTGGGTGAAACGCAATACAGTGTTTTTTAGCGAACTTAAAAACGTCATCATAATATTCTTCTGTTCTAACATTTTTATCATCACGAAAGGGCCTATTAACATCAGCATATTTACCATCAACTGAAGCACTCAAACCAACCCATATATTATGATCTTTTCCTTTGAGTAAAAGCTCTTCCACTTTGTTAGTCTTGGCGCCATCTAAAATAAAACTAAAATTAGTAGGTATAACTATTGTGCCTTCAACATTTTCAGATATATGCCAATCTACCAACCTATCTACAACTTCAAATCCTAACTTTGAAGCAAAAAGTTCCCCTGAAAAAACATCAAATTTAGGATAATACTTATTTTTAGATAGCCATCTTAACAAAATATCTAAATTCTTCATAACTAAATCCGGTTTAGATAATTTAGCCGGATATAAATCCTTACTATGTTTAGTATAATAACAATATGTACAATTCAAATCACACGCAGCACTCACCTGTAATTCTAATGCGTTATAATTTCCATACTTATAACTATCTAACTCATGTCTTTTATCTTTCCATGCAGCAAAAAAAGTTCTATCTAATATGTTTTTAACTAATTCATTATTTTCATTATTCATCAGAAATCCTCTCTAATTTATTAATTCTTTGATCCAATTCTTGAATAGCTTTTATAATTGGAGCTATAAATTCAATATAATTCACTCTATAATAACCATCAGCACCTTTAAATACAATAGCAAAATCATGTTCATCTAAAACGTCATTGATTTCCTGAGCCATTAAACCAAAATGCTTTTTATTATCAGTGTTTCTAAATTTAAATACAGCCGGTTTTAATTTTCTTATTAAATCTAATCCATAATGCATAATGACCCCCCTTAAAGATACTCTATATCTTTTTTCAACCTAATATCTTACCCTTTTGATGTGTAGTAAGCACCATTTACAGGACTGTTGTAGGTAGTATAGTTTGGATTATGCACAGCACTATTCAAAGTAGAATCTAATCCAACATATTGTGTTGAATAAATAGTAGTATTTTTACCACTATTAACAGTCGAATACGCAGTAGCATCTACGGTAGCCTTGTTAGAACTATATACAGTAGAATCTACTGTAGAATACACTGTACCGTTAACGCCGCTATTATATGGGTTATTATAACTAGACTGAACAGCACTATCCACACCACTATCATAACTATTATTTTGAGAACTATCAGCAGCGGCATCATTACTACTATATACTGAAGCATTATCAGCACTGTTAGCTAAATTATCTGCAAGCCAATCAGTATTATTTCTTAATTCATCTATTTGTATATCGGTAGCCCATTCTATTTTGTCACCAGTAGAAGGTAATGTACTCCAACTAAAAGCCATTTTATGACCCTCCTATTATTTTTAGATATAAACAATATCTTTCTTTAATCTAATATCAGATGTCACACTGGCGTTAGCGCCCGAATTATATGGGTAATGTAAATCACTATAAACAGTATTATATTTAGTAGTAAGTACTGAGGTATACTTAGTACTATAGTTTGTAGTATCTTTATTAGAATCAACAGTAGAATCTCTACTAGAATAATTTGTCGAACAGTGGGGATTATACACAGTACTATATAGACTCAAATTAACTGTACTATTCTCGGAAGAATCCCTAGAACTATAAACCGAGTTATTTACTGAAATATCTCTTCCACTATTGACTGTACTATCAAGAGCCGCATTATAAGAAGAGCACGTGTTATTATCATTAACATAATCTAAAGCGTTTCGTAATTCCTGTAAATCAGGTATATCCGGAGTATTAACATCAGCTGTAACAGGTAATTCGCTCCAAGTATATGCAGCTATCCCTAAATTACTTGTCAACGTATCTACATTTGTCTTTATTTCATCCCACTGCGCACTAGTAATTATTGTGCCATCGTCTATAGTAGTCCATGAGAACGCCATCTTAGTCCTCCTTAAGTAGGTTGTAATAATGCGCGCTTAACTCAAAGGCTGGGGGTAACCAGTTTTTATAGTCACTTAATTTACAAGATATTTTATTCAGCACACTAGATATCTCGGACACATTCAAACTATCTTCTATAAATCGTTGTAAATAACTAATTTTGTAATCAAAACTATCATTTTTCCATACATTATTATTCCAATTATATGTAATAAAAACATAATTTTGTACAAAACGTTTTAATGGCCCATCCATATTAAATTCTGATAAAATAATCATGAGATAATTGACACACTCCTCAATAACTCTTGGAGTATTTTTAGGATCAAAATCCTCAATTATTTCATCATTCTCTAACATAGTTATATGTTCCCACAACATTTTAAAAGACTCTCTAAATTTATCTTTATACATAGATGAAATAAGGTATGTTGAAAAATCTGAATTTAAATACCACTCCATCTCATTAAAAATTTCTCCCATATTCATTATATGTACTCCCTATTTTAGAATTCTATCCAAAATATTTTCAAATACCCCGTTACCGAATATTCTGAATGTTGGTATAGATTTAAGTATAGTACTACCAGTCAATACTACGTTATCCATTGGGCAATCAAAAACCTGAGAAAAATAAGCAAGCAATACAGCCATTTGTTTATCATTATAACATGCAGATACTTGTCCAGCTTTCGCCAATTCTAGTACTGAAGCTACGCCAAATGATATTCTCTGCTTTGTAAAGTCATGGTGAGCTCTACTTTTGTAAAGCATTTTTATTAATCGTTCATCATTTTTAACATCCACAATATACCCATTAGCCAATAAATCACTTCTACCACTATCTATTCCTTGTAAAGTTAACTTATCCAAACCATATTCTTTAGCGGCACCGACATACTCGTCATGATCTAAATAAAAAGTTCTATGGCAAGCGTGGATAGTATTAGGAAAATCCCCTACACCAACCTGACTGTCTCCCGCAGAACAAGTGAACATCCTATGTTTAGTATGAAATTCTCTATAAAACCACAATCGAGACCTAAACCTTTCAAAATAATTAGACTCTGGGCTAGATATAGATTTATACTTATTTTTTTTAAGCTCTATCTGATTCAATAATAACTTATAAAAATTTTTACCATCTTCCGCTGTATAGTCAAACGGGGTAACTAATGTAGGATCACACGCACGACTAATATTAATGTTATTTCCCACAGCCACCCAGTCAGACACAAACTCATCAAAAAATGAATAATACTCCGCCATTTTATCTAGGTCTGTTAAAATTTTTATTACATCAACCCCAATAGTTGGTTTTAAATGCATACTAATTTTATGTATTTTATTCCTTAAATTTAATTCATTAGTAACATAAATACAATTTTTAATAATCTGATCGGTTGCACCACCTAATCTATTTGCATCTGTTATATAGGCCGGGCCATCTAAAGATACTTGCAAATCTATATTAAAAACCCGTTCTTTTGGTAACACATCTAATACAAATTCTACTAAGTTTTCAGGATTGGTCATAAAATTGGAAGACAAAGTAATATTTTCTAAATTGGGAAACTCTTCAATAGCTTGTTTATAAAAATCTTTAAATTTTTTAACAGTTAATGTAGGTTCGGTTCCCCAATGTGATATATGAGTTAAATCCTTTCCAAAAATTTCCTTTAAATCTGAAAGCATTTCTCCACTTTCTATCTTTTCTATAATAACTTTATGTACATCTTTAAGAAAATCTGTTTTAGGTATATAACAATATTTACATCGCAAATTACACCACCCAGCAGAAAATAATTCAGCAGCAGTTACCACTGGATAACTAAAATATTTATTTATTGACATGCTTTACTCCTAATTTATACCTTATTCTTATGGATAGATATTAACCGTCTTCCAATTAATACCATGCCCTAGCTTCTAATATTATAGAATACAATCTATAATGTGCTAGGTGTTTATTTAACCTTTACCCAATGCCTTCCGTTTACTGCTACCTCATTATTAGGGCCCCAAAAGTCTCCAGATTCTTTCTTTTTATATGTTGCAACTATTCTCTCTGGAAATTCTCTTTTTTCGGCAGATAAAATTTCTGTCAAGTAACCATTTTCATCGTTAGTTAATGGAGTTCCAGTAGGGTATTCTTTATCGACAAAAGCTAAGACCCACCCACCAATAGCAAATGGTGCATAACTTTCATCTGTGTGATTACCCACACCAAATCCAAATGTATCTGAAGCTATTCCAATAACTGCCATCTGGCATCTCTCAGTACAAATCTTAGCACCATCTGGGGTATCAAAATAACATTTTCCGTATTCAATATCACCTATAACCTTCTGGTAATCGGCTATATCATTATAGACCGCATTAAAAATCTTCGTAGCGTACATATAACCATTGTAATTTAGTCTAGTAGTATCAGTAGGATCTGAGCTACCAGCATCAAAGTAACCAGCAGTCTGGCTTGTTCCAGTTATTGCCAAATTAGTTATATCTACACCAGTACTATTAGTTGAAATGCGACCGGAACCATCATAGTATATATTAACTCCACCAGAAGCTAGAGCCGTTACTGCCATACTTGGAGATGCGCCAGCTCTTATGAAAAGATCTCCGGTACCATTATCTATATAACCATTAACACTATCATGTAATAACTTTAAGGCACTTGCACTACTAAATTGTACAGAATTACCACTACTCCATCGTGTTACGGCGTCTACAACCGAGAGAGCGTCCTTTCTTATGAATTGGCCACTGCTTATACCATCTACAGTGTCAGCATCTAATCCTGAATCGACCCCATCATTACCACTAGTCCATATTGTATAGAAATTACTACCATCAGGAGTAACTTCCCATGTATCATTAGATTCATTCCATCTTAGTTTAACGGTAGGAGAATCTCCTCGTGAAACTTCTATACCAGCGTTCTGTGTGGGGACACCAGAACCAACAGTGAAGTCAGAATTAAGTGTAATAATATTATCAGCTATATTAAGTGTTTCAACATCAATGGTAGTTGTGGTACCACTTACAGTAAAGTTTCCAGATATTACAAGATCCCCAGCTACTGTACCACCAGTTACATTGAGCTTAGCATCTAAAGCGTCTTGCAACCCATCTACATTACTTATAATATGGTTGTGACTATCATCAGCAACTTGGATATTGCTATAAGTACCAGAAACATCTCCTGCAAAATTGGTAGAGGTATTTAAAAAATAAGTAGAATCATGGTTATCAAGTTTGTCAGCGTCGGCTGCTTTACCTGTAGTTGAAAGCTTATCATTCAATGCAGTCTGAAGTCCATCCACATTGGATATCACATGATTATGACTATCATCAGCGACTACCAGCGCACCATAGGTACCAGAAACATCTCCTGCAAAATTGGTAGAGGTATTTAAAAAATAAGTAGAATCATGGTTATCAAGTTTGTCAGCGTCGGCTGCTTTACCTGTAGTTGAAAGCTTATCATCAATCGCACTTTGTAAATCACCACTAGTTGTAGACATCTCCGACTCTGTTACAAAGTCAAAATCATCTATTTCTGTTTCAGTATAATATCTATCATCTAATTGACCATTATCTAGTTCAGTTTCAGTATAGTATCTTGTGTCATGAGTATGCGAATCGTTAGCGACCACAATATTTTCATAGTTACCAGAAATATCTCCAGAAAATGTTGTTGAGGTATTTAGAAAATAAGCTATGCCTTGACCATTCAAAAGGTCTGCGTCTAAACCAGAACCATCTCCATCTACCGTTTTAATAGCTTCAAGAATCTCATTAGCAGTTTGATCATCTGTAGCCCCTTCTTCAATGCCATCTAATTTAGATTTATCAGAAACAGACATAAATCCAGCAACTCCACTGGCGGCCACGCTATGAAGACTTCCTCCAGATCTACTACCATGCATATCATCACTAATATTTCCAGTAGCATTAGATAAGTTTCTATCGGATGCATGATAATGTATGAGGGAATCTCCACCATATGTCAAAGAAAGGTAATTACTAGAACTTAGATGGTAATACTCACTAGTGGTCCCCCCCTGTAATCCGGACAAATTATTATGTGTAATAGTAGAACCGAATTTTACCCAACTAGATCCATTGTAAGTATAAAGAACATCTTCATCCTCAACCCAAACTGCAAAACCTTCAGTTTTAACAGCAAAATCCCAACCCGCACCATTATATTCAGCTATATCACCATCATGTCCAGCCCAAGCTCCAGTAGCACTGTTTGCAATAATATAACGATCTCCGGTTGTAGGGCCGCCGGGAGGAGCAGTAAGATCTTTATCTTTTACAGATACTTGCCAATCAAGCCCCTGTACTATACCATCAACATAACTTTTTGTAGCCAAGTGGTTACTCTGAGTCGGTAAAATACCGGTAATAGCCCCTGTAAATGCTCTCGTACCATTAGCTAGAATATACTGAGTATGATCATCATCCCCTAGACCAGATAAATCGCCATGATCCAAAGTACTTGCGCTTATATCCATGTTTCCAGTAAATTTTATTGCTTGGCCAGATCCACCTATATTAATCTGCCCACTTGGGGATTCATTTGAAAAAGTAATGTCTTTGTTAGAAGAAGTACCTGGTATGTGAAATTGAATTCCACCCTGACCATCTACATAAATATCACCAGCATCTCCACTAGTTTTAAGTTGTAATCGTTGCCCTGGATCAGTGGAAATAGTAATAACATCGCTCACGTCTTCAATAACTTTTTTACCATTAACATAAATAGACCCGGCATCCGCAAATAAGTCATGGCAATATATACCATCAAATTTAGCGGCGGGACTACCTATATCTCTAACTGAAACACTGCCACTAGCTCCAGTCATTTCAGGTAAAACATCAGCTGCAACGGTTACATTATTGGGATTAAGGCGCATTGTTTCAGCCCCATCTATTTCAACTGTAACATAGCCGGTGCCAGCATCTACTACTTCTACTTTAGAATCACCCTCTGATATAGAATCCTGGCTTAAACCAGATATTTGTGATATTATATCACCAGAAATGGTTGTAACTTCTGCCTGTGTGTAGAAATCACTTGGAAACTGGCTTACTATATCTCCTGAAGTTGTAGTGAGTTGATCATTAGTAGCATAATTTCCGGCGGGCTGAAATCCTGTGTCAACATAAGTTTTGACAGCTTTTTCTGTCGGGACAGCATCGTCTGAATTACCAGCTAAGGTCCCATCTATTGAAAACTCATCAATCGCTGTTCCATTTGGTAAAACAAGACCACCTGAAGTTGATTTGATGACTCCGGCAACTGTTAAGGGGGATGTTGGACTAGTACCTATACCAACATTTCCACTATCATCTATAATCACATCAGATGATTGTAAAGCACCTGTCCCATCATAGCGAACTGCGTGATTATCTACACCAACTCCAACATTAGAAGCATTATATTTAGTATCTATTTGAGTTACAAGATCACCGCTGATAGTTGTAACTTCTGCCTGTGTGTAGAAATCACTTGGAAACTGGCTTACTATATCTCCTGAAGTTGTAGTGAGTTTAGAATCAACTTCGGCTTGTGTGTATTTATCCAAATCAGTAATGTCATCCTCTACCCAGGTATGATCATCTACATATTTCTTATCGACTATGTTTGAGTCATTGGTAAATGTTTTGGGTTCATTATAACTTGCTATGCCAGAAAATACTCTAGACCCATCTGCAAGTATGTATTGAGTATGATCATCGTCTCCCAAACCACTTAAGTTACCATGATCAGTGTATATACCGCCGCCTAATCCGGCAGATATTAAATAACTACAAAGAATAATATCCCCCGCCTCCGGTGGAGCTATGAAAGTAACAGTAGTACCAGCAATAGTATAATCATTACCAGCTCCGGGCTGCTGTAAAATACCATTTAAAAAAACCGATAAAGTATTTCCAACAGGCGTCCCACCCAATGTAAAAGTGGTATTGGTACCGTTAATTGATCCGGTAGGGCTATCATTAACAGTCATTGTTCCTATAGAACTCCATTCAAACTGACTAGTAGATTCTTTATAGGTTAAAACATCACCATCTGATGGCGAATTATAAACATCGGCTTTAGTAGGAGCTATAGAAGCATCTACTATATGCACGCCCGAAATCGTAGCATTATCTATTTGTTCGCCGCGGATGTTCGTATTTAACAGCGTAGCCATTTTATTCCTCCCTATTTATATATTAAAAACCAAATTATATTTCACTCTGTATTGTCCAAATTCCATAGAAAATTCAATACCGTCTGCTGCTATATATAATTTATTATTTTTAACAACTGATATATATTTTCCTATGATATATTTTGAGCCACTATTATTTGTGGTATATATGCTGACGCCGGTTTAATCCCTATAGTATAAGCCACCCATTGATCTGATATATTTGTGTTGTATGAGTTAGGATATAAAGTAGCAGTGTTTACTTCGTCCGAGCTTGCTCCTACAAGAACATTACCACCGAAGCCGTCATCTGAATCCAAATTTCCTTGATTGTATGGCATAGAATACTGTATTACATATGCATTACTAGTTGCTGTATCTTGGGCAAAAAATGTAACCCACATCGTATCCAAAGCTCCCCATGTCGGAGACAACACTGGCGGATCGGGCTGATTACCGTATCCAGAATTAACAGATATGTCAGGCATAGTAGAATCAGCGCCTTGTATATCGAGCAGCATTACAGCGTAATTTTCACGTTGATTGAAAGTAATAGAAAAATTACCGGATTCACTTCCGGTCGCTATCTTACATAAAACACCAGCATAAACAGAGTTGCCATTAGAGTATTCACCTACGAGTGTAAAATCACCGTCGTTATTACTATAAGAATTATCACCGTCAGACCCTATCAATAATAATAATAAATCACCAGCTTGAGTTGATGGAAAATCGACACTAAAACTAGTTTGACTTGAATGACTGCTGTATAGAGTATAATCGTATTGAGTTGGAAACGCCATTTATTCTCCTATTAACTAAAAGTTAAAGTTACTGATAATCCTTCTGCTCCTGTAGCAGCAGCATCAATATCTACATAAATTTGGTCACCGGTAGAAATATCATCATTACTAGTATTTATACTTCCGTCTGAAGCGTAATATTCATTATAACTTACTGTTATTCCAGTGCTTAACATATCAACATCCGACCCGCTTCTTCTACGTCTAACCATAACCGTAGTTGTTCCAGACGATCCTTGTGTATGTACACTAGCGATAGCAGCGGTCAAATTCTTACCAGATAAAGCAGCTGGCACTGTCCAAGCAACTTTTCCATTCCCCGTTGATATAGCAGTATCAGATTCAAACGGAACTATTGTTACACAAGTTTCAGAACTTGGAATTTGACTTATGATATCCCCAGATGTAGTAGTGAGTTGATCATTAGTAGCATAATTTCCGGCGGGCTGAAATCCTGTGTCAACATAAGTTTTGACAGCTTTTTCTGTCGGGACAGCATCATCTGAATTACCAGCTAAGGTCCCATCTATTGAAAACTCATCAATCGCTGTTCCATTTGGTAAAACAAGACCACCTGAAGTTGATTCTATAGTTCCAGATACAGTTAAAAGTGATCCAGGATCAGTCGCCCCGATGCCGACTTTGCCTGCTCTTGTAATAACCATTCTCGTGTTGTTGTCTGTAACAAATCCGAGCCTACCCCCAGTTATGTCTTCTTTAATTCCAAATATCTGACTATCATCACTCCTTCTTTTCTGAATTAACCAATCACCATAATTATCATTTGTTACTCTTATCCCAATTCCACTCGTATAAGCAATATCCAACTTCGCCCCAGGACTCGTCGTCCCGATGCCGACTTTGCCATCATCATCTATAATCACATCAGATGATTGTAAAGCATCTGTTCCATCATAGCGAACTATGTGATTATCTGTTCCGGCAGGTATTGAAACAGCTGTAGTTTGAGTAGTACCATCAGGAAATTTAAAACCATCTGAAGTTGATTCTATAGTTCCAGATACAGTTAAAAGTGATCCAGGATCAGTCGTCCCGATGCCGACGTTGCCCATGTTAAAATACGTGGTCGCGCCTATCTGGGTATTATAGCTGGCCCCGGTATCTACCGAAAACCTGAAATTATTTTCGGTAACCCCGAAACGAAAATCGCCTGCCGAATGGATATAAGGCCCGGGAGACGTACGATCGAGATAAAAGTCCCCTGCCTGCGTGATTCTAAACATTGAGGTGCTGGAATCATCTCTCGCTTGTAAAATATTTCCGCCGGTAGAACTCTGAATGTCAAGCGCTGCCGCCGGACTCTTACCGATGCCGACGTTACCGTCATCATCTATAATCACATCAGATGATTGTAAACCATCTGTTCCATCATAGCGAACTATGTGATTATCTGTTCCGGAGACATCAGGAATTTGTGATATTATATCCCCGCTGATAGTGGTTATTTCTGCCTTGGTGTAA
>Ga0307423_1000542_pt1 | contig 25298 bp, 28 predicted proteins | sample SalMarWE160310MG_FD_202154 | JGI IMG/M metagenome (GOLD analysis project Ga0307423, IMG submission 202154) | Salt marsh sediment microbial communities from the Plum Island Ecosystem LTER, Massachusetts, United States - WE1603-10 | ecosystem: Environmental > Aquatic > Marine > Intertidal zone >...
TCGAATTCACTTACTCATTTTATCGAAGCGAAAAATTTGAAGTCCGAAAAAATTGTTTTTCAAGCATCACTCGAGTGGTCGTAGTTTATGGAATTTGGTTGGCTTTCAATTATCCCTCCTCTATTTGCAATTCTTCTTGCAATTAAAACCCGCCAGGTTTTTCTTTCATTATTTTTAGGGATCGTTGTTGGTTGGATAATAATTTCTGGTGGAAATATATTAAAGGGTTTTGAATATTCTATTCAATCAATAATTGATGTTTTTAAAGATGCAGGCAATACAAGAGTTGTAATTTTTTGTGCTTTAGTCGGAGCATTAATTTCTTTAACGCAGGCAAATGGGGGAGTTCAGGGTTTTGTTGATCTTATTCAGAAAAAGAATATTGTAAACAGCAGAAGAAAAGCAACTGTATTTTCTTTCATCGTCGGCTGTGTAGTATTTATAGAATCATCAATTTCTTGTTTGGTTACAGGAACGATCTTTCATCCAATTTTTGAAAAATTCAAAATCTCAAGAGAAAAGCTTGCTTACATTTGCGATACTACCTCTTCACCAATTTGCATTTTAATTCCATTAAATGCCTGGGGAGCATATGTTGTTTCATTACTTGAAAAGGAAAGTGTCGGTAATCCTGTACAAACATTTCTTAGCACTATTCCTCTAAACTTTTATGCTATTCTTTCAGTTCTTTTTGCAGGATTCATTGCATTCAGCTATAAAGATTTTGGATCGATGAGAAAAGCAGAGAAAAGATCATTAGACTTAGGAAAGACAATTGCAGATGGAGCCATTCCTATGATATCCGAAGATGTTGCCTCATTGAAACCGAAAAAGGGAATTAAACATAAATCTCTTAATATGATTATTCCTATTAGTGTGATGATAATTATGATGCCCGTTAGCTTATTAATTACAGGTAATGGAGACTTGACAGCAGGTTCAGGTACAACTTCAGTATTGTGGTCGGTTTTGGCAGTAATTGTAGTAGCAGGAGTGATTTCTCTTGTTCAAAGAATATTAAGTTTGAAAGAAGTCATGGATTATACTCTTAGAGGTATCTCTGGCTTAGTTCCGCTTGCGATTTTAATGGTATTGGCATTTTCTATTGGAGATACATGTAGGACTCTTGGTACAGGTGTGTACATTGCAGCTTTGTCAAAAGATTTTCTCAATCCAACTGCAATTGCTCCAATATTATTCCTCACATCTGCATTTATTTCATTTTCAACCGGAACAAGCTGGGGAACGTTTGCAATAATGATTCCTATAGCTGTTCCAACTGCGGCCTTTACCGGCGCATCACTTCCGTTATCGATTGCAGCCGTTTTAAGCGGCAGCGTCTTTGGAGATCACTGTTCACCCATTTCTGATACAACTATTGTCTCTTCGATGGCATCTGCATGCGACCATATCGATCACGTAAGAACACAAATTCCATACGCAATTACTATGGCTTTACTGGCTGCTGGTTTCTTTTGGTTAGCTGGAATTGTATAATTCTTATATTTCTACCGAATTCGAACAATAATACAGTTTTAAGCAATTGTTTTTAATCGGGAATTAAGATAACTATATTCATATGAAAAGATTTTATTTTGTAAAAAAGAGACTGATAAGATTATTTAGCATCCTTATTATTTTGATAATGATGCTTAACAATGTTATGCTCTATTACTTTAGTTCATCTACATCGAAAGTTGATCAAAATATTTTTGCTCAATTTATTAATCAGGAACTCAACTCTATATTAGAAACTTCCTGCACTAAGATAAATTCTAAACCGTTACTCGAATCGTACTCAACTAATTTTTATTCGTATGAATATTACTTCAGAAATCTGGGTCGCTACCCAAAGATTTTTGTAATAATTTCAGAGACTGATTCTGAACATAATATCCGTCATTCATCTTTTCTTTTAAGTCATTTAACAACCAGCACGTAAATCCTTTCAAGTTCGTTAATTCATTTAATTATTTTTTTATAAAATACTTGAAAGGGAATTCACTATGGATACTCCACAAAAGAGCGATAAATCAACAAGGTTCTTATTTTATTTTTTTATTGCACAGGTCATACTTGGAATGATTGCAGTCGTAGGTTATATGATTTATTCATTCATCTTTGGTTGAAAAACTAAATACTTATTAATTCATTCTTACTTATTTTTGAAACGGAATGAAAAAGAATAAGTTCACTATATCCATTAAGGAAGTTGTACGGGCAATGGGGATCGTTTTCGGGGATATTGGAACGAGTCCTATTTATACTTTGACCATAATTTTCTTTCTTATTATACCTACCAGGGAAAACGTATTAGGTGTTTTATCTCTGATTTTCTGGACATTAATAATAATCGTTACAATTCAATATGCTTGGCTTGGAATGTCCTTAAGTATTAAGGGTGAGGGAGGAATTATAGTTCTAAAAGAAGCACTTGTGAGTACACTAAAGAATGGCAAGAAAATCGGAATAGCTTCTGCCCTGGGATACCTGGGAATTTCTTTAATTCTTGGAGACGGAATGATAACTCCGGCTATAAGTATTCTTTCGGCGGTGGAAGGACTCGAACTTATTCCGAAGCTTGGAAAAATAACAACTTCAGTAGTTATTATAATAACTTGTATCATTACAGTTATTTTGTTTTCAGTTCAAGCGCGTGGAGTCGACAAAATAGCTAAATCTTTTGGACCAATTATGGTTATCTGGTTCACCAGTCTTTTCGTTTCCGGTATCTATTATTTATTTAACAATCCCTCGATTTTGGAAGCAGTCAATCCATATTTTGCTGTTAAGTTTTTATTTCACTATGGATTCATTTCGTTTTTAATATTGAGTGATGTAATTCTTTGTGCAACTGGTGGTGAAGCTTTGTATGCAGACATGGGACATCTTGGAGGTAAATCAATAAGATATGCGTGGGTATTTGTATTTCTGGCATTGTTCACCAATTACTTCGGGCAGGGTGCGTTCTTAATTCAGGGAGGTTCCGTTTCTCAGGTACTTTTTTCCTCAATAAACCATATCTCTCCGATTCTTTATCTACCATTTTTACTTTTGGCACTCTTGGCTACAATTATAGCTTCACAAGCAATGATTAGTGCAGTTATGGCATTAATATTTCAGGGTATAAATCTTAGGATCTTTCCCTTGATGAAAATTAAATACACATCCACTGAATTAAGATCCCAGATATATATCGAGTCAGTAAATTGGTTATTGCTGATCGCTGTCTTGGTTATGATATTTATTTTTCAGTCTTCAGAAAATTTATCCGCAGCTTATGGTTTGGCAGTTACTGCGACAATGACTATCAGCGCAACTTTTATGGTTTGGATCTTCTGGAACAAAGGAGAGAAGCTAAAATTAATTCTTTCTACATTTGTTTTGCTCTTCGATCTTATTTATCTGGTGGCTGTTTTTACTAAAATTCCTGCTGGTGGGTATTGGTCCTTAATTATTGCATTTCTTGTGACACTTATTATTCAGATTTGGATTAAGGGCTCTGAAGCACTCAGACGTCATTTTCGTTCTCTTGATCTCGAAATTTTTATAACCAGCTTTGAACAGATTTATTCGACTCAACCAATTCTAAAAGGAGAAGCTATTTTCTTTGCCCGGATAATTGATAAAGTACCTCCTTATGTGGTTCACTGCATTTTAAGAAGTGGTATTATTTATGAAAAGAATATCTTGTTTGCATTTCAGATTAGTGACGAACCTTATGGAATAAAATTTTTTGAAATGAAAGAATTTAGCAAAGGATTATATGGACTGACAGTATCAGTAGGATACATGCAAATCTTAAATTTGCCAAGTCTGTTTAAAGAACATAGTATAAATGAGAAAGTGATATTTTACGGAGTAGATGATATTAAAACAAAGAAATTCTTTTATAAAATTTATGCTTTTATTAAAAAAATCACTCCATCATTCGCCAGTTTTTATAACTTTCCTTATAACAAGCTGCACGGAGTGGTAACCAGGCACGAGTTGTAAGATTACCATCATGCATAAATAATTATAATATTATATCAAAACGAATTTTACTGGCGTAAAACATCATTCTTATATAAATTTGAGCGTGCAGTTATCTTAAAATGAAAGATTGAAGAATAGTTATTTACATATTGTCACACTTTTATTACTCTTCTTGTACTCTACAATGCATGCACAATCCCAGGATACATTATTTTTAGCATCCTGGAATCTTCAAAATTTATTTGATACGGTAGATGATCCTCAAAAAAATGATGAGGAATTTCTTCCAAATGGCGAAATGCAGTGGACTAAGGAAAGACTCGATAAAAAATTGTATAATTTAGCTCGTGTAATCCGGTCAATGAATAATGGTGCCGGTCCGGATTTGCTAGGAGTTTGTGAAGTGGAACATGAGGCTTTACTTGATTCGATGATTAAAAAATTCTTATCAGATTTAGATTATAAAACTGCTTATATTGAATCGCCGGATAACAGGGGAATAGATAACGGATTAATTTTTAAAGCAAATGAATTTAAGGTATTGAATGTTCAGGTAGATACAGTGCATATTTCAAGTGGCTGGCCAACAAGATTGATTATGGGTGTAAATTTATTGACCGATAACAATGAAAAAATAACTGTATTTGTAAATCATTGGCCTTCAAGGAGCGGGGGACAGATAGAATCTGAACCTAATAGAATTGAAGCTGCAAAAACGCTTCGTTATGCTTTGGATAGAATTTTCAAAATAGAAGAAGATGCTCAAATTTTTATCATTGGGGATTTTAATGATGATCCGATCAACAAGTCTGTTCTAGAGACACTAAGAGCTCATCCAATTAAATGTGATTCTTTAAATGCAGAGTTTGAGGTTGAATCTGAAGGAGAATTATTTAATCTGTCTTACAAAACGTATGAAAGTGGTTTGGGTAGTTATAAGTACCGAAACACTTGGAATTTACTTGATCAAATAATTGTATCTGGCTCTTTAATAAATGGCAAAGAGATAAATTATATCTGTCAATCGTTTAAAGTGTACAAACCAAATTTTATGGTTACCAAATCAGGTGTATACCAGGGAGCACCTTTCCCAACTTATGGAGGAAGCAGATATCTTGGTGGGTATAGTGATCATTTCCCGGTAATTTCTAAATTTAAAATAAATAGGAATTTTAAATGAATAAAGAAATATTAATTTTTGGTTCAAGCGGTGCGCTTGGAAATGGAGTGACTGATGTTTTTTTGAAAAAAAAATACAACAAATTTTATCTATTTGATTTTAAACATAAGGATATACCAAACACAAATGTTGAACAAATAATAATTAGCGACTTATCTGAAGAAGAGAATGTAAAAAAAGCGTTTAGCAGGGTTACGCCATCTAAAGAAAAAGTATTCTATCTATTCAGCACAATTGGTGGATTTGCTGGCGGCAAAAAAGTGTGGAAAACTGAATCATCTTCTTTTGACAGAATGATAAATATGAATTTGAAAACAAGTTTTTTAATTGCTAAATATTTTTCCATTTTAGTCAGCAAATCTCACTCAGGTTCAATATGTTTTACATCAGCTTTTACTGGACTTGTAGCAGAATCAGGTAAAGCAGTTTATGGAACATCAAAGGCAGCACTTATCCATCTTGTCAAAACATTAGCAGAAGAAGGTAAAGAAATAAGGCTATCAGCTAATGCAATTGCCCCGTTCATAATCGATACCCCGGCAAACAGAGAATGGATGCCTGCTTCGACTAATTCAGAAAAAGATTCGGTATTTGAAAATTGGATTAAACCTGCTGAGATAGGTGAATTTGTAAATTCAATGTTTCAAAGTTATAATATACTTTCAGGTAATATATTCCAGCTTAAAAACAGGTTTAATGTGTACTAAAGAATTACCAATCGGGAGGCAGTAATTTGTTGACTTTCTAAATTGAAATCATTATTGTAGTCATACTCATAATTTAAAATTATTTGGAAAAAAACCTTTCCTTGGTATCAATCATTCAATTTTCAGGAGGAAACTTTATATGGATTTCTCGGGTGTAATAGCAATATTTTTTAACACCATTGCGCAAGCAACTAATGATGGTGGAGTTTTGAATTGGTTAAGTTCAAAGTATGAAGCTGGTGGATTATTTATGCACCCGATTTTAGGGTGTTTAATTGTAGGTCTGGCCTTTTGTATTGAAAGACTCTGGACTTTAACCCGCTCTAAAACAAATACTAAAAAATTCATTCTTCAGGTTAAAAGAGCGCTTGACAATGGCGGAATTGAGCAGGCAAAACAATTATGTGCAAATACCAGAGGTCCTGTTGCATCTGTTTTTCATGCAGGTTTATTAAGAGCCGATGAAGGTCTCGAAGCTGCTGAAAAAGCGATCATAGCTTACGGTGGTATTGAAATGGGCTTTCTGGAAAGAGGTACAATCTGGATATCACTTTTTATTTCTCTGGCACCTATGCTTGGATTTACTGGAACAGTTCAAGGTATGATAACTGCATTCGACGCTATAAAAGAAGCAGCTCAAATATCACCTGCAATTGTTGCCGATGGTATAGCTGTTGCTTTGCTCACAACTTTATTTGGTTTAGTTGTAGCTATGATACTCCAGGTTTTCTACAATTTTATTGTTTCTAGAATTGATAGACTGGTTGGAGATATGGAAGAAGCCTCGATTGAATTGATAGATGCATTATATGAATTGAAGGTTAAAAAATAGTAATTCTTAACTAACTAATTAAAACCAGATTTCAAAATGATAAAAAAGAAAAAACTTCCTGAAGCAACAATTCCGACTTCATCAATGGCTGACATTGCATTTCTGCTTCTTATTTTCTTTCTTGTTGCAACAGTAATTGACGTAGACTCAGGTATTGGTATGACACTGCCTGAATTTGTAGACAATCCCGAAACAGTTGAAGTACCCAAAGACAGGATGGCTGCAGTGTTAATTAATGAAACAGGAGATGTTCTGCTGGATGGTCAACCAATTTCATTGTTCCAGATTACAAACACTTTGAAACCACGTATTCAGTCCAAAATTGATCTTCCGAATAATAAAAAACTTATTGTATCTATTAAGACGGATAGAAAAACTGAATACAATGCTTATATACAGGCTTTAGATCAGGTTAAGGTAGCATATTTTGAAGTAAGAGATGAATATTCAAATTCCAAATTTGGTAAAAAATTCAGTGATCTGGAGGATGGATCTATAGAACAGAATGAAGTGAAGGATGCAATCCCCATTATTATTTCAATAGCAGAACCAGAAAAAGTTAAATAAAGGAATTGAAGTAATGAAATTCGAAAAGAAAAGAGCAAGCACAAAACAAGAAATTCCAACAGCTTCTATGCCCGATATTATCTTTATGCTGTTGTTGTTTTTTATGGTTACAACAACGCTTAGAGAAGTTGAGGTATTTGTACAATATTCTCTCCCAGAAGCTAAGGCAATAGAAAAAATTGAAAACAAGCGTTTGATACAATATGTCTGGGTAGGTAAGGATGGAAGAATTCAAATTAATGATAGTCTTGTTAAGCTTAATGAAATTCAGGATATTATGTATGCTAAAAGACAAGCGCTTCCAAATGTTATTGTTTCACTTCGGGTTGATAAGAGTACTGATATGGGCTTGGTAACAGATATTCAACAAGAACTGAGAAAAGCATACTGCCTGAGAATAAACTATTCGGCAAATATTAAAATATAAGCTAAATATTATTAATTTCTTGATGAGCAGGTTGGTTTTAATTAATCGCCTGCTTTTTTTATTGCAGAGGGTAAAATGAATCTGACAGAAAAAATTAATCGGGATTTAAAAGAAGCATTAAAATCAAATGATAAAATAAGGCTACAAACAATAAGATCGATTAGGGCGGTAATATTAGAGTTTGAAAAAAGCGGTTCTGGCAAGAAACTTAATGAGGAAGAGGAAATAAAATTACTTAGCTCCGCTGCTAAAAAAAGAAAGGAGGCTATTGAAGAATATAAAAAAGCAAACAGAGACGATCTGGCCACAATTGAAGAAGCTGAACTTACTATAATTTTGTCATATTTGCCCAAACAATTAACAACCGAAGAAATAATCAACAAAGTTAAAATACTTGCAAATGAATTGGGTGCTAAAACAAAAGAAGATTTTCCCAGACTCATGCCTTCTGCTATCAAAGAATTAAAAGGTAAAGCCGATGGAAAAGCAATTAAAGAAGCTGTGGAAAAAGTTCTTGGTGTAAATTGATATTACTTGATGCTTTAATTGTTATTGGTGTTCTGATTGGATTTATTCTTGGTTTCAAGGACGGATTTATTCGAAAATTAATAGGAATCACCGGTTTTATAGCAGCGACCATATTAGCTGTATTTTTTGCCAAGCAATTCGGTTTATTGTTGGAAAGTTTATTTCGTATTGAAACTTACTTTGCCGAAATAGTCGGTGGATTGATTATTTTCTTTGGAGTACTTTCTGCATTTATGTTTTTAAAAAGAATTGTTCATCCGTTTGATAAAGTTAATAATCTTATAAATCAGCTTGTAGGGGGCGTGGTAGGTTCAATTCAGATACTATACTTTTTGAGTGCTATCTTCATAATTGTTAACGTATTTGATCTTCCTGAAAAACAAACAAGAGAACGATCAATTTTTTACTATCCTACTTATAAAGTAATTCCTTTAACTATACAATATTTAAGCTATTATACCCCTCAACCTCGTAAATTAATTGAAGATTATATTAACGAAAAAGATACCCTTCAATGATCAACACCTCAGTTCTGGAAAAGCTCGAATATCAGAAAGTATTAAATCACATTGTAAACTACGCCGTAACTGAAAATGGGAAAGAATATGTCTCTAGTTTGCTACCTTTATGTGATCCAGATAAAATATGCAAAGAATGTGAATTGGTAAATCAAGCGAAGGAAATATTAATAAGAAATATTCCTCCGCAAATAGATTACATCTCTGACCTTACCGAGACTCTTGCCCAAAGTAGAGTAGAAGGTGTCGTACTTAGTTCAAAGAGAATTCTTGAAGTCTTAAAACTGGCTAAAACCTCGAGGGCGCTGCATCAATTTTTAAAGAGTAACAACACAATTGCACCAGACTTAGCAATATTTCAGAACTCATTGCTGATTGATAAAGTATTTGAGCATCATATAGAAAAAGTAATTGATGATACCGGAGAAATTAAAGAGAAAGCTAGTCAGAAACTTTCTGATATTCGGAAGCAAATAAGAGAAAAACAGAATTCTCTTGTCAAATCAATAAAAAGTATAATGAAATCTCTTGATGAACAGGGAATTGTGAGAGAAGACTATTTGACTCTCCGTGATGGAAGGATGGTCATTCCGGTTAAATCAGAGCATAAAAGGCATCTAAGGGGGTTTATTCATTCGGAATCTGCTACAGGTCAAACAGTGTACATTGAGCCCGAACAAACTCTTGAAATGAATAATGAAATCGTGACATTAGGTTTTTCTGAAAAGCGTGAAATTGAAAGACTACTAAAAGACCTGACAAAACTGATTGGAGAAGCAAGTGAAAAACTAAAAGAAGCTTTAAGCACAATTGTATATATCGATTCTCTTTTTGCACGAGCAAAATATTCAATAGAAATACTTGGGGCATTCCCATCAATAGATGAAAAGAAACCATTTACTATTATTGATGCTAGACATCCTGTGTTACTTAGAAAGCTGGGCAGAAATGCAGCTATCCCCCTTAATCTTGAACTGGATAATCAAAAAGTAATTATAATTACAGGACCAAACGCTGGCGGTAAAACAGTTGTTCTAAAAACAATTGGTTTGTTATGCCTACTGCTGCAGTCAGGAATACATATTCCTGTTAGCCCGGATTCAAACTTTCAAATTTTTAATAATATTTTAATAGATATTGGTGATGAACAGTCACTGGAAGATGACTTATCAACATTCAGCTCGCACTTAAATAACCTGAAAAATATTCTTACCAGTTCAGATAATAATTCCCTTGTATTGCTAGATGAAATTGGGACTGGAACTGATCCGATAGAAGGATCTGCTCTTGCTGCTGCAGTATTATTGAAACTCAGGGATATCGGTTCGTTAGTTTTTGCATCAACTCATCACGGAAGTTTAAAAATTATTGCAAATAATGAGGATAAATTTGTGAATGCCGCTATGGAATTTGATCATGAAAAGCTGGCACCAACTTACAAATTTAAGTTGGGAACACCTGGTTCGAGTTATGCTTTTGAGATTGCAAGAAGGAGAGGATTGGATGAAAAAATTCTTAAAACTGCTTCCGACTTTATGGATAGTGACAAATATAAGCTCGAAGTTTTCCTGTCTGATCTTGAAACAAAATCCAATAAGCTGGAAGAAAAGTTGAGAGAATTGGAGATAGAAAATTCCAGACTGGCTGGATTATCAAGTTTATATAAAAAAAATATTGAAAAACTTGAGACCGAGAAAAAAGAAATATTAAAGAATGCTAAAATTGATGCGGAAGAGTTTCTTAAAGATATTAATAAAAAAGTTGAAAATGTAATTAAACAAATACGTGAATCGGGCGCAAAGAAAGAAGTAATTAAGGAAGCCAAAAAAATAGTAATTGAACTAAAAGAAGAAACCAAAAATCTTTATTCTCCGGATATTGGATTAGAACAAAAATTGACTGATTTTAGTGTTGGTAATTTTGTCTTAATTAGAAATACAGCAGCATCAGGGCAAATAATTGAGATAGATAAAGAAAAGCAAAGAGCAACAATTGAATCCGGTACAATAAAAATGCAGGTCAATTTGAGTGATTTACTTATAGATAATTCTAAAAGAAAAGATAAGCCAATAGCTTCTCATCATAATTTTAAGTTTCCTGAAACTAGTTACAGACTTGATATAAGAGGTAAAAGGCCTGATGAAGCTGACTTTGAAATACTAAAATTTATTGATGATTCTTACATGACGGGACAGGAGAGAATTGAAATTCTGCACGGTAAGGGAACTGGAGTATTAAAAAGAACCGTAAAAGAAATTCTCGATAGGCATGAAAAGGTAAAGAATTATTATTTTGCACCAATAGAATTTGGCGGAGAGGGTATTACAGTCGTCGAATTAAAATAAGGTATTCTGTGTTTAAAAAAATTTTAGTTGCTAACAGGGGAGAGATTGCGGTTAGAGTTATCAGATCTTGCCGTGAACTCGGAATAAAATCTGCTGCAATTTATTCAGAAGCAGATAAAACTTCTCTTCACACACGATTAGCGGATGAAAGTTATTACATTGGCAGTGCGCCTGCCCACGATTCTTACCTTAACAAAGAAAAAATATTAAAACTTGCCCTTGACATCGGAGCTGATGCAATTCATCCGGGTTATGGATTCTTTGCTGAAAATTCTGAATTCATTAGAGAGTGTGAAAAAAACAAAATTACTTTTATTGGTCCTTCGTCAAAATCGGTTGCTTTGATGGGCAGTAAAACAGAAGCACGTAAATTGATGGCGAACAATAAAGTTCCAATCGTTCCTGGAACAACGGAATCAATTAAATCTGTCAACAATGGTTTGAAGATCGCACAAGAAGTTGGTTACCCGGTTCTGCTGAAAGCGTCTGCAGGAGGCGGGGGAAAAGGAATGAGAAGAATTAATTCCAGTAAAGAATTCGAGTCTGCATTCGAAGCAACAAAAAGAGAGGCTCTGAAAGCTTTTGCTAATGATGACATTTACATTGAAAAATTTATTTTAAATCCCCGGCATATTGAAGTACAGATTTTTGGTGATAAGCACGGTAATTATGTTCATCTTTTTGAAAGAGAATGTTCGATCCAGCGAAGGCATCAAAAAATTATTGAAGAAGCTCCTTCCTCTTTTGTTGACGAAATAACCCGCCAAAAAATAACTGCTGCAGCTGTGAATGCGGCGAGAGCCTGCAATTACCTCAACGCAGGTACAGTCGAATTTCTTATGGATGCTGATAAGAAATTTTATTTTCTGGAAATGAACACAAGACTGCAAGTTGAACATCCGGTTACTGAGATGATCACAGGTTTGGATTTGGTGAAAGAACAGATTTCAATCGCAGCCGGGAATAAACTTTCTTTTAATCAGAATGATCTAAAGATTAATGGTCACGCGTTGGAATGCCGTATTTATGCCGAAGATTCATTTAACAATTTTCTACCTTCTGCTGGACTAATATTAAGCTATTCTCATCCTTCCGGTCCGGGTGTACGAGTTGATTCAGGATTTGATAATGGCTCTCAAATAACAGTTCATTACGACCCCCTAATTTCTAAACTCGTCTGTTGGTCCGATACAAGACAATCTGCAATTGACAGGATGCTCAGAGCTCTTTCAGAATATATTATAGGTGGTTTGATTACAAATATTTCATTCCTGAAAATAATAGTTGATAATCCTTCTTTCAGAAATGGGAATTTTAATATTAATTTTCTTAACGACGATTTTATGAAAAGTATTAATGAGCTTGAAAATAATAAAGAGATTCAGGAAATCGAAAAAATTTCAGCAATATTTGCTGCGATTTTAAAATCAAACTCATCTGTCAATAATTTAAGAAGTAATCACACGGAGACAGTTAATCTCTGGCAGGAACAGCTGTATGAATGATTTCGTAGTCAGCATTAATAGTTCAAAGTGGAATGTTAAGTTATTAAGCAATAACGAATTGCTCTTCAATGAGAAAAAATATAATTATGAATTAATACCGGTTTGTAATAATTCATATTTTTTAAAATTAAATAGCGAAGTATTTGAACTTACTTCTGAGAAAATAAATAGTGATGAGTTTAAAGTATTACTAAAAGGAAATTATTTCGATGTAACTGTAAGGACAGCCTTGCAGGAAAAAGCATTTAAATTACTTGAGAATTCTGCTGTCACTAAACATCATCATATGGATATAAAAGCTCCGATGCCGGGATTAATCTTAAAAATCAGAAAAAAAGTTGGTGAAAAAGTTGAGCAGGGGGAATCAGTTATAATTCTTGAAGCAATGAAGATGGAAAATGATCTTAAGGCTTCTGCCTCTGGAATTATTGAGAATATTTTAGTATCAGAGGGTTCAGCAGTAGAGAAAGGAGTGATTCTTTTCTCGATTGGATAGATATTTTCTTTAAATTACATCATTCATAAACTTTCCAAGGAGGGATACTTTTGAAAAAATTCTTTTACATCACATTGTTGATGCTCGGAGTAATTCCGGGTATCTTGCTGGCAGGTGGATTCCAGTTAAATGAGCATGGAGCAAAACCTATGGGACTCGGAGGTGCATTTACAGCTATTGTTAATGATGCCTCAGCCGTTTACTGGAACGGAGCAGCATTAAGCTATTTGGATGGAACAAATCTTCTTTTGGGTGCATCTATTATCGGACCCAGCACATCTTTCAGAGGCGTTACACCTGCAGTAGACAAATCTAATATGATTAGTCAGACATTCTTACCCCCTCATTTTTTTGCTTCTCATAAAATTTCTGATGCTTTTTCTGTAGGTCTCGGTGTATCAGTACCATTCGGTCTTGGCACTAAATGGAATCAAAATTGGGTTGGAAGGTATCTTGCTGTTGAAACAGAGTTGCAAACCATCTCAGCACCTCTTGTAGTTTCCTGGGCAATTTTGGAAAATCTTTCAATAAGTGTTGGAGGCTCGTTCAGCTTTGCGGATGTTACCATAGCGCAGGCAAATTCTCAAACTCCTTTTGTAGGTGATGCTTTTATAACTCTTAAAGGGGATGATAAATCAGCATTTGGTTATAATGCCGGAATTATGTGGAAGCCTGTTAAAGAGTTATCAATCGGTGCTTCCTTCAGAAGCGAAGTAGATTATGAATTTGAAGGTACGGCTACAGCGACCGGAGCGGATCAGTTAGTAGCATTACTTCCCAAAGGGAATATATCTGCTAAACTTACCACACCAATGAACATACAGGGAGGAATCGGTTATAGAGTAATTGAACAACTTCAGCTTTCAGCAGATTTTCAATGGGTTGGTTGGTCAAGCTATGATAAACTCGCGATTGACTTTGAAGATCCTGCTTACGACGATATATCTCGTCCTAGAGATTATGAAGATACTTATGCAATCAGATTTGGCGCAGAATACTTTTTCAACAACCAATTATCTTTTCTAGGTGGAGTTTATTTTGATAAAATACCAGTTAAGCCTGAATACTTAAGTCCATCACTCCCTGATGCTGACAGACTAGGATTTAGCATTGGTGCAGATGCAATGATTACTGATAATTTAGGAATATGCGGTTCTTATTTGTTCATAAGATCAGCTGAACTAACTGTAACAAACTCACGAGAAATTTATACTCCATACGATGAAGGCAATGAGGGTTCGGCATCCAGATTTAACGGTACTTATAACTCCTATGCCAATTTGTTCTCATTCAGTTTTTATTATAAATTTAATTAAGGAGAGGAGCAATAATATGAAAAAGATATTAAGTTTAATTTTAATAACGGCAAGTATTGTTCTCCTTTCAACTTCTTGCGACGAGTACAATGAATTAACTGCGCCTGCCGTAAATACTGGTAGTGCAGATTTCACCAGATTTGTTTCAATCGGGAATAGTTTAACTATGGCTGAACAATCGTCTTCAGTATTTGAAGCAAGCCAGATGTATTCGTTTGGAAAATTAATAGCAAACCAAGTGGGTACAAACTATGAGCAGGCTACTTTTAGTGATCCCGGAACCGGAGGTAGATTAGAAATTAGGTCAATTGATTTGGTAAACGGTTCAGCAGATATAGTAGCAAATTCAAATCAAGGTGTTCCAACTAATTTAACTTATCCTGCACCCTACAATAACCTTGGTGTAAAGGGAGCTTTTCTGACGGATGTTTTAAATGCCAGAGATGCAAATAGTTGCTACACTGCTAATTTTGGAGTACCAAATCCTCTCTTTAATGCTGTTCTTAGAGGATTAGGAACTCAGTTGGAACTTGCAATTGCTCAGCAGCCAACATTTGTTACTTTATGGATAGGAAATAATGATATTTTAGCTTTTGCTACTCGTGGTGGTCTATTTCCAATTACAGATGTACAACAATTTGCAGCTAATTATAAGACTATTCTGGACAATCTACAAGCTGTAGGTGCACAAGTGGTAATGGCGAATATTCCGGATGTTAAAAATATTCCATTCTTTAAAACGGTTGGTCCTGGAATTGGATTCAGTCTCCAGCAGAATCAATTACCAGGTATGGTTTATCAGACTACTAGTGGAATTGGTCAAGCAACAGTAGATGATCTTTTTAGTCTAAACGTTCTTATTCTGTTAACCGGTTCGTCTGCTGCATCTCTAATTGGAGATGTTACCGGTGCTTATTATACACTAAACGGAATTCCAGTTCCTGCGGGTGTAAACACGGCTTTTCCATTTGGGTTAACTGCAGAAAATCCCTGGCCAAATAATTTGATTCTTGATCCAACTGAAATGGCAATTGTAGATCAAATTGTAGCAGCATATAATGGTATTATTAATGCTGAAGCAACTTCGAGGGGATTAGCAGTCGTAGATATCTATAGTATACTTAATGCTATTGGTGAACCCAGTGGAATTGTGATGAATGGAATAACATTTTCTTCTGATTTTATTACTGGAAATACTTATTCACTTGACGGAGTGCACCCAACTACACAAGGTTATGGAATTGTTGCAAATGCATTTATAGAGACAATCAATAACAAATATGGAGCATCTATTCCATTTATTGATGTAGCTACACTTCCAGGAAGCCTAATATTTGAAGGAACTGTTCCTATGGGTAAATATGGTATTCCACAAATTCCTTACGGTGCGCTTGATAGAGTAATATTTTAATTTAGTAGGGATGGGAAACCATCCCTTTTTTATTTTAAAAGGTTAAATGAAAATAAGTTGTTGGGAAATATTAATATTTAGTATTGCTACTTGTATCTTTACATCCTGTTCTTCATCATCAAATGAAATAAAAACTAAGAAGAAAATTATCGATAGTACTTACGTTTTTGATAAAGTTCCTCCCGAAAATATTTACACTTTCGAAACTCCAGCAAAATCTCCGGATACGATTTACATTATTCAGATTGCTGCCTTTTCAACTTTAGAAAGAGCAAAAGAGTTTTCGGAATTCAGCAGAGTGAAGCTAGAGAAGGATATTAAAGTCGAGTATAACGAAAATAAAAAGTTGTACGTGGTTCAGATATATCCATATTATAATGATAAAAAAAAGGCTGAAACTTACAGAAGAGAACTACTAAACTACGAGGAATACAAAGATGCCTGGATTGTGACTACAACTGTAAAAAATAAATAACATAAAAAAAGGTTAAGCCTTGAAAGCTTAACCTTTGTTTGTCTAATCCCTCACAATTTAGACAGCAATCAGACAACTAAGTAAAGAGGGATTGGTAAGCGTTATTATTCAAACCAAGATACAATTTCTAACTGTCCTGTGCCTGGGTATCCAGGCGGTGAAGCAATCATAAGCCTGGGATCGTATTTGTATCTTCTATTAAAACCCCAGATTTCGGTACCCTTGATAATACCGATTTGAACCCGGCTGTAATTTTGAATTCCACCATACAAATTAATATTACCATTAGGTTTTGTAAATTCTGGCCATCCTGCTCCAAATCCTCCATTTTCGCAATAGATTGAAGCATCAATATCTATACTGGATTGATTGGCGATATTATTTGTGATTAAAACATTATTCTTTGATACAATGCCTAATAGATCCTTAGAATCAGGATTTATTCTTGGATCAGATTGGTATGTTATATTATCATCCAGATATATATTACCTTTTGGTGAATTTCCGCCACAAGCCACAGTCAATTGCCCTTCAACAACTCCTTTTAATCTGAGAATTGCATTGTCCGCATAGATTACTCCGTTTGGAGCTAAGGAAGAAGTCAAAACAGTTGTATCTTTGTCACTATATTTAGATCTATATTTTAAACTATCACCAGCAAAAGTTACATAAACAGTATCTTTACCAGAAAATACATGTCCATCATCGATTGCAAGTGATTTTAAGTTGTCCAAGCCGTTTGATGGAAATGTTAAACTGACTCCGGATTCAAATCCACCATAAAATTTAGGTGCATCTAAATCTTCACTCTGGTAATATTTAACACTACCTTTGGTTGTTGCTTTTCCATAAAACACCGGATGTCTGTAAGCATTTATATTTCCTTCGGAGTGAAAGGGACCCCAGATAGTATCTTTGTTTGACCAATAAAGATTTGTAGGGTCATTAATTGATAAATAGGCAAATTTTGAAAAACTACTAGGTATAAAAATTACTTCAATAGTACTATTTACTCCACCATAGTTAGCTACCGTTGTTAATTTTCTTATGTTTCTCCAGGGATCAAGCACCTTAACACTGGCACTAAAGTCTCCATTGTTGAATAATGCATTTGAATATCCGTCATCCCAGGAACCATTTAAAAATATTTGGTTGCAGGCAAGATTTGTTCCACTTACAGCAATATTATGTGCGTTAGTTCTAGCATTATAATCAGCCATATTTTCAACTGTTTGCGTTGCCATTCTGCTTGAATTATTACCCAGTAGCATATAAAGTAAACTAAATGATAAAACTAATAAAAGTGACGTTTTTCCCATTTATAAATCCTCCTTACCGGTTATAAAGATTTCTCGATGCCATTCTGATTTGTCTCCAGAAAATTGTCTGATACTTTTCATCGTAAGCAGCTACGTCTTCTACTGTTAAATCAATCTGCATTGTATAAATTTCTCTGGGATCTGCAATTGGAAAAGAAAGCTCAGTACCTAGCGCATTGAAATATTCAAGATTAAACTTAGTTATTCCGAGATTTACACCCACCGGTGCTTCGTTATTTACAACTCTATATAAAAATCTGTCTCTTGGATTTGGTGTTTCTGGAATATCTGTTTGATAATCTATATAGTAGAACATTGTATCGATTATTCCATTGTTATCAACATCTGTTAAATATCTAATACTGCAAGAATCTGCGTAAAGTATTGCTTCCGTTGGAACTGGAATTTGCTGCCAGTCAGCACAATAACCGACTCTTCTGAGATCGGTTTCCAGTATCATTACCACAGTAGCTAAGTTAGTTTGTGCAACTAAATTTCCGGACCCCCTGTATAGATCTTCAGTGGAAGAATTACTAGCTCGAAAGATTGAAAGCATAAGTATACTTGCAATAATTAAAGAGCCGAGAATATCTAAGATAACATTTACTCCCATTTTTATCTCCTATCTAAAATACCAGTAACTAAATATTGACGAAGTTTTTAGGATTAAAGTATCTGTTGCAAATGGACTGGTGATCATAACATTAATTTTTTTATTCCAGGTACGACTTGTAGAAAAACCTCCCAAATCAGTTGGATCTACATATACTACCTCACAATAAATATTAAATACAGCTGAGGGCATAGAACTGTCTCTTTTTGTAAAACCATTATAATCATCAAAATCGTTAAATGTAGCTTCTGTTTCACCAGATTCTGGACCCAAAACATCTGATAATTTTGTTAAAGAAGATACCGAATTTGTATCCGTATTTTCGTCAAATGCTTTGCTCTGAGCTTCTTCAATAATTGAACTTGCAATAGAGGTTGCTAAAACACCGTACTGTGCATCGTCTCTGATTGACTCATTTGTGAGGTTAAGTGTATTTACTCTTAACACAATTGTTGAAAGCAAAATCATTGCCCCCATTGACATTATCATTTGTCCGGTATTCATTTATAGTTCTCTTCCAATTAATTAAGCGAAAATTATTGTCCAAATATGTCCATATTAAGTGCCATGAAGGCACCGGTAATTTTTTCCAAGCTGGTTAGAAAAAATCTTAGTTTCAGTAATTTTTGCATAAAAAAATTGAAGATATTACTGTAACTATTTGAAAATAAAATCTGTTATGAGACGTACTTTGATAAAAGCTTTGGTATCTTTTCGCACTTTTATTAAGGATTTAAAGTTCCTTTGAGTGTTATTATTATTATTCTGAAACAGAACGTTTTTTGAATTTATAAAAATCACCTGAATTTTTTCTTTAAGTTTAATTAGTTATTTTTTGATAAATTTCAACAAAAAATTAAGTTGGAGAGTGCAAAATGGCTTTTTCTTTGAATAAAATTATGCTCATAGGTCGCCTTGGTCGAGATGCTGAAACCCGTTTTACAACAAATAATGTTTCGGTTACTAACTATTCAATAGCTACTGATTATCGTTATAAGGGTAAAAACGGCGATTGGGTTAATGAAACTACCTGGCATAATATAGTTTCTTTTAATCTTTCCGATTACTTCAAAGAAAATTTGAAAAAAGGAAAGAAAATTTATGTCGAGGGTAGATTAACGAAAAGGGATTATACAGATAAAGATGGAAATAAACGATTTAGTACTGACGTAGTTTCCGAACGATTAATCCTATTGGAGCCTTCAACAGAAAGTGCCGGTTCTGATGAAGAAGAATCTGTTCAACCCGGTACAGTTAGTGAAAATGATGATCTACCTTTTTAGTATTTATTTCTTATATCAGAGGGCTTAAATATTCTTGGAGTTTGACTGGTTAGATAAAGTTTTCACTCTTGCAGCATTATTATTGCTTTCTGCTTTTTTCTCAGGATCCGAAGTCGCATTTTTCTCTTTAAAGAAAAAAAACCTGAATGAAGACTTTAAATCCTCCAGACTTGTTTTACGCTATGCAAGTAATCTTATAGCTTTCCCGAGAAGACTTCTTATAACTATACTTGTTGGAAACACTTTAGCAAATGTAGCTGCATCAATCGTATCAGTTTCATTAGCTCTGGAGTTTGCTGCACTTTACCAAATAAAAGTTGATATAATATTAATAGCACAAATTATTCTGATTACAATAATTATTTTGCTATTCGGTGAACTGATTCCAAAAGTTTTTGCTTCCAGGCATCCTCAATTAACTACCCGAATCATAGTCATACCAATGTACCTTTTTAGTATAGTAATTTTTCCTGTTTCTGAAACAATTACTGAACTTATAAGACTTACATTTTCGAAACTAAAAATTGATAAATCAAAAACTGCAATTACAGAAAAAGAAATTTCAGATCTTGCAGAGTTAGGTCACGAAAGAGGTACTTTAGAAGAAGAAGAGCAGGAAATAATATCGAGTTTTGTAGAATTCAAATCAGTGCTCGTTGTTGAAGTGATGACACCTCGAGTTGATATAGTTGCTATTCCTTATGATATTGAAAGTAAAGATTTAATTGAAATAATAAACAAAAGCGGACACAGCAGATTTCCGATAATTAGAGACAATTTAGACAAAATTACAGGAATAGTACATGCGAAAGACCTGTTACCATTTTTACAAGGTAAGACATTTCAGAAGGAAGAAACTCTTGCAACAATAGGAAGGGAAGTTCTCTTTGTTCCTGAAAGAAAAAAAATAAGTGAAATGCTTCAGGAATTTCAACAAAAAAAGGTTCATGTTGCTATTGTAGTTGATGAATTTGGTGGAACTTCTGGTTTGATAACACTTGAAGATATTATCGAGGAAATTATTGGTGAAATATGGGATGAACATGATCAGGAGGAAAACGCAATAAAAATTTTATCTTCCGAAAAGTTTAATGTTCTGGGGAGACTATCAATCTCTGAAATCAACGAAGCAATGGGCGTGGAAATAATTCCGCCAGGAAACGATTATGATACGATAGCCGGATTAATTATCAGTCATGCCGGTGCCATACCTAAGGAAGGGTATTCTTTCACTCTTAATAATTATAAATTGACTGTTAAAGAGGTGTTGAAAAAAAGAATTAAAAGAATCGAAATTGAAAAAATTTCGGTTGTTTAAATTGCTATGAAGAAAGGTTGTTTCTTAAATGCGGTAATAATTGGTACAATTTTAATTGCTGCGGCTGTTTATATAATTGAGAATAAGTTCGATGAATGGTTTCTTAAACCCGGTAAGGAACTTGTACTGAATGAAATTATAAATAACTGGGATAACGAATTCAAATACATTCAAGCTTCATCTCAAAAAGATTCTCTTAAAAATTTGCTTGTTTATTATGTTGATAATATTAAATCATTAGACGAAGTTGTACATACAAATGAAAAAAGTTTTGCAAATGAATTCGAATCAGTTATTGAAGATAGTCTTATAACTAAAAATGAAATATCAAAATTAACTACGTTAGTTAAAAAGGAACTAAATGAAGAATCAAAGGGAAACTGAAATAAAAGTCGGCATAACAGTACTATTCGGCTTAATAGTTTTTATATGGCTGCTAGGCTGGACAAAAAATTTTACCTTTTCTTCGTCCAACAGCGAGGTTCTAGTTAAGTTCAACAATGTATCAGGACTTGAAATTGGGAATAACGTGACTGTAAATGGTGTAAAGAAAGGACACGTGAGTGATTATTATATTGAAGGAGCAAATGTAATTGTTAAACTTAGTGTCGATAGTGATGTTCAATTGAAAAAAGATGCTGACTTTTTTCTTGAAAGTACTGACCTTATGGGTGGAAGAAAAATTGAAATATATCCGGGAAAGCTTGATGAAAATTTGGATTATAAAGATGTTCACCAGGGAACGTATGTAACGGATATTGCGGGTGTAATAGCTCTATTTGGTGATTTGCAGGACAAAATTAGTATTATCGCCAATGAAACTGCAAATACTTTACAAAGTTTAAATTCTTTTCTTGATGATAAGGCTTTTATGCAGGAAGTAAGAAACAGTGTTATCAATTTAAACCGGGTAACCGTAAAGCTCGAACAGGTTCTTACCGCAAATCAACAGAATATTAATGAGATTACGGAGAATACTAAAGAAATTACCGCCGGGGCTAAGGTATTTTTGCAGGAGAACAAAAATAATTTTGAAGGTGCACTTAACAATCTAAATAATGTTGTAGTTAAGTCAGATTCTTTGATTACAGCACTCAACTATTTAACTCAGCAGACCATAACCGGCGAAAATAATCTGGGAAAAATTTTATATAATGATTCACTTTATAATAATATCGTTGAATCGATACAATCTCTAAAACAATTGACCAAAATATTAAACTACCAGCTTGAAGCTGATGGTATAAAAGTAGATGCGAGCATTTTCTAAGATACTAAATAGTAAAAATGGTATTAGGATTAGGGATAGACATAATAGAGATTGACAGGATTAAAAAAAGCATTGAGCGATACGGTGATAAGTTTCTTGATAAGGTGTTTACTCAAGGAGAAATTAACTACTGTAATAAGAAGTTCAATAAATATCAGCACTACGCTGCGCGGTTTGCAGCAAAGGAGGCAGTATATAAGGCTCTTGCCTCAGGCTGGAAAGAAGGACTTCGCTGGAAAGATATTGAAATTCAAAATGATCCTTCAGGTATGCCTTCGGTAAACACACAGGGAAAACTTCATTCTTTTCTCTCTGATAATACACAATTGAGAGTATCTATTAGTCACGCAGAAAATTATGTTACGGCTGTTGCAATAATTTTCAAAAACAGCACTTCTTAAAATCTAGCAGGGTTTCACTCTTTCTGCATACCCTTTAATTTAATTGATATTAAATACTGTTATTATTAGCTTTTCAGCCAGAATTATAATTAATTAATGATAATTATGTTTGCAAAATTTTATAAAGTATTTAATTACTCAACAATAGTAATAGTATTAGTTTTTTTAATACTCATTCTTACTATTCCGGTTTCTCGTGAAACTACTATCATTTTGCTTGTAATTACTTTAATAATCTTCATCGCCAGAATTGTATTGAGAATATATCTTAAATCATATTTAAAAAAGAATAGCAAAGGAGAATAAGTCTTCGAACCCTCGAAACGAACCAACGGCAAACTAAACGCAAAAGTGCTTATTTTAAACCAAAGCTACGAGCCACTTACGATCTGTAATATTAAGAAAGCAGTTATTCTTATGTATCTTGGAAAAGCCGAGCTGGTTTTAAAAGATGATGGAAAAGCTATCCGGTCTATTTATTCGAATTATCCCTGGCCTAGCGTTATTAGGTTGAGCCGGTTTGTTCGTGTTCCTTATAAAAAAGTAGTTCTTACCAGGAAGAATATCCTCAGGAGGGATGGGTACAAATGTGCATATTGTGGGAGAGGTGATCTTACTTTAACTATTGACCATATCATACCAAAAGCAAGAGGAGGAGATGATTCCTGGGAAAATCTGGTCAGTGCTTGTACAGTATGCAATAATAGAAAGGGAGATAGAACACCTTACGAAGCTGGACTATCTCTTCTTGTTAGACCAATCAAACCAAGCCATATTATGTTTATTAAAAATGTAGTAGGTCGAATTGATGAGAAATGGAAGCCTTACTTGTATCTTTCTTAAGGTTAATTTCTCATACACAAAATAACTTCTAATATTCTTATTTTTAAGAAACAATATTTATTTTATCCCTAACTGATGAAGAAAAAAAGAATTCTAAGCGGAATGCGCCCAACTGGCAAACTTCATATTGGCCACTATGTTGGAGCGCTCGAAAACTGGATACGTCTACAGGATGAATATGAAAGTTTTCATCTTATCGCTGATTATCACGTTCTAACAACTGATTTGAACACAGATAGTATTTATAATGATACTATGGATATGCTTATTGATTGGCTTGCGGCTGGTTTAGATCCGGTGAAAAGTCCAATTTTCAGGCAATCAAAGATTAAAGAGCATACTGAGTTAAATTTAATATTCAGCATGTTGATTACAGTAAACAGGCTTGAACGAAATCCGACTGTTAAAGAACAAGCACGTGCACTTCATATAGAACAAGTAATTTATGGCCATTTAGGTTATCCGGTGCTGCAGGCTGCTGACATACTTTTATACAAAGGCGACGCTGTTCCTGTTGGTGAAGATCAGGTTCCGCATGTTGAAATAACAAGAGAGATCGCTAGAAAATTTAATAATCAGTATGGTAAAGTATTTCCCGAACCTGAACCGCTTCTAACAAAATTTCCCAGGTTGCCAGGTTTAGACGGAAGTGCAAAGATGAGTAAGTCTCTTGGTAATACAATACTTTTGTCAGACGAGCCGGAAACTATTAAAGCAAAACTTAAAAAAGCTGTAACCGATCCACAAAAAATAAGACGTAACGATCCTGGTCGACCGGAAATTTGTTTGATTTTTGCATATCATAAAAGATTTAATCCAACTGAGGTACTTGAAATTGAAGCTAATTGCCGATCGGGAGTGCTAGGTTGTGTTGACTGTAAATTGAATTGTTCCGAAAAACTATCTGCTTTTCTTGCTCCGATAATTGAGAAAAGAAAATACTATGAAAATAATATGAATGAAGTTCTGGATATTCTTGCAGATGGTGAATTAAGAGGGAAAAAAGTAGCCCAGGAAACTATGAAGGAAGTTCACGAAAAAATGAAGTTCGGGTGAGATGTACAAAGTCAAGCTAAATCAATTTGAGGGCCCGCTCGATCTTCTTTTGTTTTTTATTAAAAGAGACGAGCTGAACATTTACGATATTCCTATAGCTAAATTAACCAAAGAGTTTCTTGAGTATGTTAACCTTATAAAAATTCTTGATCTGGAAGTTGCAGGAGATTTTATTTTAATGGCGTCTACTTTAATGCATATAAAAGTAAGGATGCTTCTACCCAGGGAAATAGATGAGAAAGGTGATGAGATAGATCCACGAGCTGAATTAGTTAGAGCCTTGCTTGAGTATAAACGATACAAAGAAATGTCGGAAGAATTATCTTATTTTGAATCTAGTCAGAGGAGAAAAAGATTTCGCGGAAATTTTTCTGAAGACCTGAAGGAAATACCACACGAATATAATATCCTGTTGAAAAATGTTTCAATTTACGACCTTGCAAAAGCATTCAGATTTGCAATCGAACAAATTAAAAACGAACCTGTACACCAGGTAAAAAAACTAAATGTATCAATTGAAGAGCAAATGGAATTCATAGAAAATAAATTAGAAGAATACCCGGAACTGCACTTTCTACAACTGATTGAAAACTTAAAAGAAAAAATTCGGATTATTGTAACCTTTGTAGCATTACTTGAAATGATTAAAGTCGGAAGGCTTATTATTAAATCAACAAAATTATTTAACGATTTCATTATACTGAAAAAAGAAAATGGATAATTCTTACATCTCTGTAATTGAGGCATTAATTTTTGCTTCCGATGATTCTTTATCAGCTGAGGAAATTATAAGAGCGATTAAAGAAATTGATGGTGAAGATGTTCAAATAAATAAACAAGAAATCGAGGATACAGTAGACTTATTAAATAATAAATACAAGGAAAATGAAAATTCATTTCGGATAATTCG
>Ga0307423_1000544_pt1 | contig 25283 bp, 24 predicted proteins | sample SalMarWE160310MG_FD_202154 | JGI IMG/M metagenome (GOLD analysis project Ga0307423, IMG submission 202154) | Salt marsh sediment microbial communities from the Plum Island Ecosystem LTER, Massachusetts, United States - WE1603-10 | ecosystem: Environmental > Aquatic > Marine > Intertidal zone >...
CGAGTTGTTTCCATCATTATTCTTGCAGTAGTTATAAGAGTATCTCTATTATATTGAGTCTCCATTTTATCTTGAGCAAAAACATTAAGCGATAATTGGAGCATTATAATTAAATAGTAAGTTGTTTTAATCTTCTTAAATTCATTTTTCATTTTTTATCCTTAATTTGGTTTTAGTTGTATAACTATTAATTATATTACCGAATAATCTCCACCAGCATTTTTGGTTGGTCATCTCGTCCTTCCCTGTTAAGCGGTTAACATTTTTCCCCAAAGGACATTTACAGTAAGCGGGGCAAGCAAATAAAGTCAGGACAAACTTATAAAGGTTTGTTGGTTAATTCAATCAGTTAAACGACATTTATACATACATTTTTTATATTAGCACACAGCATTATCAATTTAATAGTTGAAATATGACAAGCGATCTTTTAACTTTTTCGTTAACTGTGTTTATGGGATTTTTTGCAATAATGAATCCCATTGCAAACACCCCGGTATTTTTAGGACTGGTCGGCGACAGAGACGCAACCGAAAGAAAAAAAATTGCTAAGACTTCCTGCTTAACTGCTTTCCTGATCGTTGCTTGTTTTGTAATTCTTGGTAAATATCTTTTTCAACTGTTCGGCATAACAATTCCTGCATTTAAAATTACCGGCGGAATACTTTTATTTTATGTCGGATTTGAAATGCTTGAGTCGAAAACTTCTAGAATACATCATCAGCAGGATATAGACCCGGATGACGGAGTTGCTGTTTCTCCTTTAGCAATTCCGATACTTGCAGGTCCCGGCACCATTGTTACGGCAATGAATTACATTACCAGCGGTACCTTAGTGCAACTTGCAATAGTTATAGTAATTTTCGCCGTGATGATTTTATTAACCTACCTTGCTTTCTCTTTAAGCGAGCTTATAGTAAAAAAAATCGGCAATCATCTGATATTAGTTATCGGAAAGATAATGGGATTGATACTTGCTATAATGGGAACCGGAATGGCGATAGATGGAATTAAGCTGGCAGGTTTTGATTTTTAATTTTGATGAAAAATATATTTAATAATTTACACTCTGAATTTGTATCGTACAGAATTCACCAGGATAACTTTCAGTTTCGGCCCAATCCTTTGTCTTGTAGTAACTTTTAAATTCTTCCGCTTCTTCTACTGTATTGAATAATAGATTTTTGTTCAATAGCGGTTTCAACTTATCAAATAGTTCATTATAATCTTTTTCTGGTGGTCCATGCCAGGTTGGTATTACTACAGTATCTGCTATTAATGAAAAATGATCGCCCTCCCAGTATCCGATATCAAAGCCTATAACATTTAAATTGTCTTCAAACGTTTCTTTGCACAGACGAATTATTTCATAGATTTGCTTGTTTTTGATTTTCTTGAATGTGTTTATTGCATCAGTATAATCATAAATTAAATCATCATCATATAAATTTTGTTCCTGGATATGTGAAAGGAAATCCAGAGCTTCTGATTCTAATATTCCAACAAATTCTGATTGAAGTTCTTTGGGAACTCCAAGCATTGGATCTCTGGATATTCCAAGATATTTAGCAGGATTAAAATATGAGAAAGCATTTCTGAATTTTTTATATTGTTCCAAAACGTTTCGTTCAGCAATTGCCTTTTCATATGATCTTAGAATTTCATCTGTCTTTTTAACGATTAGGTAGCCGGAGTTTTTCATAAAAGATTAATAAATTGAATTTCTCGGGTTAAAACCAATTCTTTCTCCTAAAATAAATAACCATAGTAACAACAACGGCAAACATAACTCCCCAAACTGCATAGTACGCCCAGGGCACATCCAGTTCCGGCATATATTTAAAATTCATTCCGTAAATACCGACTATAAATGTGAGCGGTATAAATATCGTTGCAATAACGGTGAGAACTTTCATCACCTCGTTCATCTTGTTACTCATCATTGAAAGGTAGATTTCCATAAGACCGTTTGTTATTTCACGCTGCTGTTCGATTGTTTCTGTTATGTGAATTGTGTGATCGTAAAGGTCGCGCAGGTATGGCTCTATGCTGTCATCCAAAAGATCAGAGTCATCTTTTATTAATTGATTTACTATCTCCCTGTAAGGCCAGATTGATCTGCGCATCATCAGTAAAAGATTGCGAAGGTTGTAAATACTTTCTATCTGCGATCTCTCGGGGTTATTTATTACTTCGTCATCAAGTGTTTCTATTCTCTCTTCTATCTTTTCGAGAGCAAGAAAATAGTTATCTACCACAATATCCATTAAAGCATAAAGCAGATAATCAGGCCCTTTTTTGCGGATTTTTCCAAGCTGTGTTGCAATTCTTTCTTTTATCGGGTTAAATATTTCATCGCTCTTTTCAGAAAAGCTGAATAAAAATGTTCTGCCAAGAATAAAACTCACCTGTTCTGTTTCCAGAATTTTATGCTCGGGATTGAAAAGCACTAGCTTCATTACAATGAAAAGATAGTCATCAGTAATTTCAATCTTTGGGCGGGTCTCAGTATTTAGTATATCCTCAAGCACCAACGGATGAACTTTAAACTTTTCACCAACCTGTTTTAGGAATTCAGTTTCGTGAAGTCCGCAAACACTTACCCAGGTTACTTGTGGTGTATCTGTAAAAGGATCAATCTCTTCAACGGATTTAATCTCATAAGTTTCTGCATTTTTCTCATCGTATTCTGTTAATTTAATCGTTACCTTATCAACCTTCTTCTCGCCAAGGTAAACAATTGAACCGGGAGGCAGTCCAATTTTCGACGAAGTTTTCTTTTTTCTTTTGGGTGCAAGCTGTTTAAGAAGATTTATTGGTGCCTCGATGATAGTTTTTGGCACTTCAATTAATCTGTTCATTACATCGTTGGTAGAATTTGAGTTTTTCATAGTAGCCTAAATATAAAATTTTCTACGGATAAAATTCCAACTGTTTAGTATTTTGGTTATAATCATTTAATTTTATCTTAATGCTACAAACAAGACTACCGTCAGGCAGGTTTAATAATTTTTTTGTTTTACTGATAGCAATCACTTTGCTTTTCACTTCCTGTGAGTTTTTTGAAGGATCTTCCCGCATTGATGCTGATAATAATAATATTGAATATATCGGCAGGTTTGATTTTTCAAATCCGAAGAGTGTAAGATTTGATTGGCCCGGAGTTCAGATAAGAGCAAAATTTGAAGGCACCTCCTGTTCAATAAAATTGAAAGATGGTAACAACGATTACAATATTTTTGTTGACGGAAGATTGCATAAAATAATTCAAACCACTTCCGATACGATTTATGTTCTGGCAAACGGTCTTCAGAACAAAGTTCATACATTATTAATTACAAAGCGAACCGAAGCTATTTTTGGTCTGGCAACATTTGAGGGATTTATTCTTGATGGCGGAAAAGATTTTGCAAAGCCTGATGAATTAGAAAAAAGAAAGATTGAATTTGTTGGCGATTCTTACTTTACAGGTTTCGGAATTGATGGTGATTCTCCGGATTGTGTATTTAGCAGAGAAACTGAAAACAGTTATTTTTCATTCGGACCCCAGCTTGCACGAAGTTTAAACGCCGATTATTCTCTTGTTGCTATTTCCGGATCAGGTGTTACAAAAAATTATGGTGATTCACTCAGAACTTCTGAGTTTCCTTTGCCGTATTATTATGAAAGATCCTGTATGAATGATTCTTTATCGTGGGATTTTACACGATGGCAGCCAGATGTGGTTGTGATTAGAGTTGGAAGAAATGATTACGGACAGAAGCCATATCCCAAGCGGGAAATGTTCAGAAATGCATATCTAAAACTAACAATGCAAATACGAAATCATTACCCAAAGGCCCATATCTTTGCTCTATGCAGTTCGCTGCGGAAAGATCCTCATTGCGATTATATAAATAGTGTGGTGAACGAGCTTAACGGGAAAAACAAAGATAAAAATGTTCATTTTGTAAAGATTGATTTTAGGCTTAACCCGCAAAGAGATTTTGGTTGTGAGAAACACCCAAACAGGGTTGGTCACAAAAAAATCGCTGACTTTCTGGAACCGATAATCAGGAAAGAATTGAAATGGGAATTGATTTTAAAGAAGATATTCCCTTCCAATCCTTTCTCAAAGAAATAGATTTCTAGTTCTGCACTTTTTCTTCTTTATTCACAAACAAAGTTTGAGTCGGATATGCGAACTCTATTCCTCTCTTTTCAAATTCACGATAAATTTTAAAGTTGATATCTTGCTGAATATCCATGTAGGTTGTATAATCAGCGCTTAAAACAAAATAGACAAATTCAAAATCAAGACTGAATGCACCATAACTTGCAAAATGACCGCGGTCATAAGTTACATTAGTATTGGCTGTGATAATTTGTTTTACAACTTTTACTATTTCTTCAAGCTTTTCAGCCGGGGTTTGATATACCATCCCTAATTTAAATACGACCCTTCTTTTCTCCATTCTTTTAAAATTCTGAAGCCTTGAATTGGTTAAATCTGAATTTGCAAAAACAAGCTGTTCACCGCTCAAGCTTCTTACCCGTGTTGTTTTAATTCCTATATACTCAATATTTCCCCTGAAATCTCCAATAACTATAAAATCGCCTATCTCAAATGGTCTGTCGAAGAAAATTACAAAATAGCTGAAGAGGTCGCCAAGTATTGCCTGGGCAGCAAGAGCAATAGCAATACCTCCGATTCCAAGACCTGCAATTACAGTAGTGACTTGGAAACCAAGATTATCCATTAGGAAAACAAATCCAAGAACCCAGATAAGAAAGCTTATAACGACAACTATTCCTCGTATTTGCTTAAGCCTCTTCTCCGCATCTTCCTCAGCTTCGGCTTTACTTTTTACATAAGAAGTTAATCCAAATCTGAATGTTGAATTGATTATTTTTATTATAAAGAATGTAGCAAGAATAACAGATATTACATCAATTGTTCTTTCTGCTTTAGGATTCAGAGTAAGCGTTTTTACCGATAAGTAAAAGGCAAGAACATATAAAACCGGAATTACCGATTTCTCCAATCCACGGACAAGGAAATCATCTATCTTCGTGTCCGTAGTTTCAGCCCATTTCCGAAGTCTGCTAAGAACAACCTTTTTGAATATGAAAATAATAATTACCGCTCCTATAAAGATTCCAAGGGCAATTAAATAAGCTTCTATTGTATTTCCGAAGTATGTTTGGTTCAGTAATTCTTTCAATTTTATTCTCCTTTATTTTTTAAATTATATATTTTTATTAAGTTAATGACTATAACCAGCCGTTCCGTCTCTTCTTGGATCTGCTGCTCCTTTCCATTCACCGTTTTCAAATGCAATTGCATTTATTCCGCCAAAGTACGGATTGAGTCCTTTAACTATTATTTCGGATGGTTGTTGTTCAAAGACAAAACCAGAATTTATAAGATTGGCTTTTTGTGTTGTCGGAATGTTATCTGATTCCATGTAAACAGTTTTATCCGGTGTAACGTGAATTCTCGGATAGGGAACAGCGTCCTCTAAGTTTAAGCCGGCGTCTATCCACAAGCTAATAAACTGCACTATTGCCGAAATTATTCTTTCACTTCCCGGGCTACCAATTGCCATAACCGGTTTCCCGTCTTTCATCAGAATTGTTGGAGTCATTGAAGAATAAGGCATTGCATCGGGTCTGAGGTTAAACGGATTTCCCGGCTCGCTTAATTTAAATTCATTCATGTAATCGTTATAAAGAAAACCAAGTTCAGGACTTGCAGCTTTGGAACCGAAGTAATTATTAATACTTAAAGTTGCACTAACAACCATTCCGTTTTTATCGACTACTGAGAAATGAGTTGTTTCTCCATTTGAATAATCGTCTATTAATTTTTTTGCATGATTCTTATCAATTTTCAGATTGACATCTTCCTGATAATTAATAAGGTCTTCAACTGGTTCTTCACTTCTTGAACTATGAGCAATCTGAAGAGCAATTGCGATGAGTTTTAACCTGTCATCACTTTCCAGCTTTAATTTTTCCGATGGATATTGTTCAAGAATATTTAATGCCTGAATAATTACCCAGCCACCTCCGGGCGGGGGCATAGTATAAATTTCATATCCACGGTAGGTGCCCCTAAGAGGTTTTTGATTTTTAGGATTTGCGAGATTTGTTAAATCATCTTTCGTAATCCATCCATTATTAATCTTCATATCTTCAACAATCTTTTTTGCAATGTCACCGCAGTAAAAATCCTCGGCACCTTTTTCTGCAAGCTGCTTTAATGTTTTTGCAAGCACAGGCTGCTTCCAGGAAACATCTTTTTTAATTAAAGAACCACCCTTACCGAGAAATAGTTCACTTGTAACGGGATCCTTTCTTAATTCATTTTGATTAAACTCGAGAACTTTATGTCTGAATTCAGCAAGAGGAAAACCTTCTTCTGCAAAACCGATTGAAGGGTTTAACAAATCGCTCCATTCTAACCCGGCAGAATAGTTTTTCCAAAGATAGTCAAGAACCTTTACCATTGAAGGAACAGTTGTTGCCTTATATTTTACCAGATCTTGTTTGGAAATATTTTCAGGTAAATTTAATGGCGAAAAAGAAGTGCCATTTATTATTATTGGTTCATCGCCAGGTTTATAAATAAGAAACTGAGCCTGTCCGCCCAAACCACTCTGTGCAGGCTCAGTGACAGCCAAAGCAAAGGCAACAGCGATGGATGCATCAACGGCATTTCCGCCTTGCTTAAGGATTTGCAATCCTGCTGAAACTGCCTCCGGAGAACCGGCGGAAATTACCCCAACATTACTATCTTTAGAATCTGAGCAAACAGAAAAGAAAATAAATATTACCACGGAAAAAATAGTGAGAGACTTAAAAATCTTCATAAACAACCATTTATCAAAGCTTAATTACAATTTTCAGTTATCATTGTTTGATTTTACAAAGTACAATATCTAATTTATAACCTCAAGTATTAGATTCCAATTTTAATGTTGATAACATTTGTACAAAAACAGGGGAAAGCCTTTACAAGCAATGGGTAATGAACCGACATTCAAAGCATCTCCCGAATTTAAAGAAGACGCACACTTTTCTTCCTTCAATCAGTATAAAAACGTTTACGAATATTCTATTGCAGATAAGGATAGATTCTGGAGCGGTGAGGCAAGAGAGCTTTACTGGTTTAACTTGTGGAAAGAAGTTAAACAGGGCAAAGCCTTTAGTTCGAAATGGTTCGTCGGCGGTAAAACCAATATTAGCTACAATTGTCTCGACAGACATTTATTAACAGAGAAAAGAAATAAAGCAGCAATTATCTGGGAAAGTGAATCTGGCGAAAGCAGAATACTAACCTATCAATTATTGTTTACACAGGTTTGTAAGTTTGCCAACGTTTTAAAGAATATAGGAGTTAAAAAAGGCGACTACGTAATTATTTATATGGGTGTTATTCCCGAAGCTGTGATAGCAATGCTTGCTTGCAGCAGGATTGGCGCTATTCACTCCGTAGTTTACAGCGATCTCAGTAGCAATGCTCTTGCTGAACGAATAAATAGCATTTCGTGCAAATACCTGGTTACCCAGGATTATATTCTTAGAAAAGGATTCCAGGTTAATTTAAAAAGTAAAGTGCAGCTTGTTCTTGAAAATTCGGCTACGATAGAAAAAGTAATTGTGTTTAACAGATCGAGAGAATCTGAGCTTAAACCAATTCACGAAAAAGAAGTAATCTGGCAGCATGAAGTATCAAAAGTACCGGATGAATGTGAAGCTGTCCCTCTTCTTTCACAACATCCTCTCTTTAGCATGTTCACTAATGGTCCTAAAGGAGATTTGATAAATATACTTCACCTTACAGGCGGATATATGGTTCAGACATATCTCACTTCTAAATGGATATTTGATCTCAAAGGCAACGATATAATCTGGTCCGTTTCAGATATTAGCTGGATATCTGCACACTCATATAGTATTTACGGTCCGCTGCTTAATGGTGTAACTACTTTTCTATATGAAGGTGTACCAATTTATCCCGAACCTGATAAATACTGGCAACAGGTTTCTAAGTACAGAATCAATATTCTTTACCTTAATCCGACAACTATCAGGGCGTTGTCAAAACTTGGCAACGAATGGGTATTTAAACATGATATTTCAAGCTTAAGATTACTGGGAATAAAAGGCGAGACAATAAAACCGGAAACCTGGCTATGGTATTATGAAAATGTTGGGAAGCAAAAATGTCCCGTTGTTGATACATGGATTCAGACAGAAACAGGAACAGCAATTATTTCCCCGCTGCCGGGCGCTTCCGAACTCAAACCAGCATCTACAGGTTGTCCATTCCCGGGTGTTGAAATTGATATTGTTAATCTTAATGGTAATCCTGTTAAGGAAGGAGAAGGCGGCTACCTAATTATTAAAGACAGCTGGCCATCAATGTTCTCCGTAGAAAAAGAGGAAAAGGCAGAAGCAAATCTTAATTGCTGGAAACAATTTAAAGGAAATTATTTTACAGGCGATGCCGCAGTAAGAGAAAGATGTGGGTTCATAAAAATACTTGGCAGGGTGGATGACGTAATTAAAGCAGCAGGCAACAGGGTTGGGGGCTCGGAGATAGAAAAAGTTATAATGTCTCATGCTTCAGTAAAAGATGCTGCAGTGGTCAAACGTATAGATGAAATATTTGAAAATGCAGTCGTAGCATTTGTTACTCTTAATAATACTGAGGGAACACCTCTTTTAAAAGAAGAGTTGAGGAATTTTGTGGTGGATAAGATCGGTTCTCTAGCTAAACCTGACGAGCTTATCTTTCTGGATGATATGCCGAAATTAGAGGACGGTAAAATCGACCGGAGTATTTTGAGAGAAAAAGCAAAAGAAGGTTTGAAGGAATTATCAGGCGAAGAAGCAGAGCACCAAAAAATACTAGAGACTTTGCGGGAGAATTATCAGAAAATATACCTTGACTAGTCATTTGATAAGAATCAACAGAAAAAGTTAATCCAGACAATTCTTAACCTCGTTCGAGAATTCATTCGTAAAAAAGATTACTTACTATTTGTTTATCACTTAATCTTTTCTAATCTTACAGAGCACTTAATTCAATTCTTAAACTTTAACAAATTTTATGGAGGCTGTTATGAAAAAACTTATTGGCATTTCTTTGCCCATTCTTTTACTCTTTCTTTTTGCTGCAAATGTTTCAGCTCAGCAATGGACAGATGAGCAGAAGGCTGTTTGGGCCGGTGTGGACGCTTACTGGAAGGTTGGCTTATCAGATAATCCTGATGATTTTTTAAATTATTTTGATGATTCTTATTATGGCTGGTCGTATGAAAATGGAGCTCCGGGAACCAAAGCTGATGTTCAGAAGTCTTTTTCCTATTGGAATAAAAAAGGAAAGATGAAGTATTACATTATAACACCAGCAAGAATCTGGGTAAACGGAAATTTCGCTTACGTTCATTACTACTATACGCAGGTTTCAGAGAATGCTGAAGGTAAATCTAATACCGAGAGAGGTCGTTGGACAGATATACTTATGAAGAAAGGTGACAAGTGGATGCTCGTCGGTGATCATGGTGGTGAAATCAAAAGTAATGATTAGTAATTAACTTAGTTAAAAATGAAGGGCGAGATGATCTTGCCCTTTTTAATTTTAAAAACTATTTTTCCAGATACTGAAGCTCTAATTCATCAACACGTTTTTGATGTTTTTCAAAATTGATGAATCTGATCAGCACTAACATTATAACAGCAAATAGAATATACACGAGTATTACATATTCCCAATCGAATAGTCCCTTTAATTGCCCCATAACAGCCGCCCCGGAGGCTAAACCAAGATTTGAAATTGCCATATAAAGTGTAAATTGAGTCGCAGCAACTCTCTTCCAGCAAAGCTGCATTGCAGAAGCAAAGATTGCAATTGTTGTAAATGTTATCAAAACGTAAAAACCAATTATAAATCCCATTACAAAAATTTCATTTTTCCAATAGATATTAAGAAAAGACATCGTTCCAATCAGAACAATTAATAAAGTAAGATAAATAGATATCATTTTTACTTTACCAAAATAATCAATAAGAAACCCGCCGATAATCATTCCACCAATACCAGAAATCAGGTTTGCTGTTGCAAAGATTTGTGAATAATGAGTGTCTGCCCAGCCGAGTCCCTGAACAGTAAAGACTGGTAATAAAGTGTCAATCAACCCTCTTCCTACTGAAAAGCTAAAAGCAGCAATACCCATCATAAAGCTAACGGGTAAGAAAAAGACCTTTACTAAACTTTTAAAAATAGTTTTCCAACTATGAAGCTGAATTTTTTCTGCAGATTTTGAAGCCTCTCCTTTTGTCCACGGCAATAGTTTTTCACCAGGTCGTTCTCTTAACAATAAAGGAATTAGGATAATAATAGATACAATTAATGAGAAAGATACTATTGCATAGAAGTACCCGTATTCACTCATTATCCAGCTGCCGGTGGCTACCGATGCAGAAATTCCCAAAGTTTTTGAACCCCACATTAAACCGTTTGCTCTTGCCTGCTGGTCAACAGGTAAAATATCTATTGCCATTCCATCAACTGCAATATCCTGAGAGACTTCGAAAAAGCTGACTACAAATCCTAAGGCCATTAAGACTGGTAAGTTATTAAGCGGATCTATAATTAATGACATTGATAAAAAGCTTAATATCAATCCGAACTGACCGAATAAAACCCATGGTCTCCTTCGCCCCATTGCTAAATATGTGAACCTATCCATAATAGGAGCATTAATTATTTTTAAGCTCCAGGGAATTCCTATTGTTGCGACGTATGCGCCTATTTCAGCAGGACTTTTTCCATGCATCGCCAGCCACGCTGGTATCGCATACCATAATAAACCTTCCGGAATTCCTTGAGCAACATATAACGCAGCAAATGAGAAATATCTTAAAAATGTATTTTCTGATAAGGACGGAAGTTCTTTATACTTCAATTTTTTGGTATCTACAAAAAGCATTAAATAACTTTCGCATTATTAATAAAGAAGTGTGATGTTGATTAGAGCTTTTTAAAGATGTCACCCGGTTAAGGATGACATCTTTATTTAATTAAATTTTATTTCTGTGGAAGAACAGGATACTGATTCATAATCGTGTAAATATTATCCTTATGTTCCTGGATGTATCCTCTTAATTCTTTCCATACATCTGGCTGTTTTTCATTAATGCGTTTTATATACTCCTCCCAGAATTTATCGAATGAAGCCATATCCTTTACTGTGTACCAAACATTTACATTCCACCCATCACCCCATGCATGGTTGAATAATCCCCAGTTTAAAAGCATTTTGTCATCAACTAGCCCGTTAAGTATCGGGGCAAATTTTTCATTGATCATTTTATTCATCGCTCCCACATCAGACATCTTAACTTTTTGGAAACTTACAACCAGTAATGGTTGTTCAGATTCCTGGGCTTGAATATTTCCTGCTGCCAGAATAAAAACGAAAAGTAATGCAAAGATTTTTGATAACCGTTTCATAGAACTTCCTCCTTTATATTTGTGAATAATTATTTATTAGAACGAAAATTTTTCTTTAATTTCATTTGGTTTTATGCGCTTCCAATTCTATCTCTATCATAAACCCCGGCAATGCTAATTCTTTTACTCCAAGCCAGGAGCCTGTTGGAAATTGCTTTGTGTAAATCTTGTTGCGATAGCCAGACTGCTTAATGAACTCAGGCATATTTGTCGTAAAAATATTTTCAACGATAACATCATCGAAAGTATAACCATAATGCTTTAACACTTTATCCAGATCGGAGTAGCAATTTTTCATTTGTTGTGCTAAATCACCTATTGCAGTAGAATTACCGGCATCATCCATACTAACAGCACCCGAAATTTTAATATCGTCTCCAATCTTTACAGCATGTGTATAACCATATGCTTTTTCAACTTCGGGACGAAGATAAAAATACTCTGGTGTTTCAGTTTTAGTATTATTTGAGTTAGAATCATCCTGCATCTTCTGGCACCCGGCGATAAAAATGAATGATACTGTTAAAACAGAAACAATTAAGAAAAGACCTCTTTTCATTTATAATTTCCTTTATCTTAAAACATTTTTGAAAAGTGCATATGGGCAATAAGCCATTTTCCGCCTTGCTTAACTGCAACCATCGTAGCTCTTCCACTCTGGTAATTCATCTGTCCTCCCTTTTCCATCCAGGTAAAAGTATAGTAGCTTGTTACAACTGCTGAATTTCCATTATAAATTTGAATTTGAAAATCCTGTCCGTGATAATTTACATAAGCGAGTGACCCGGTTCCTTCAATAAAAGCTTCCCACATTGTAGCATCGTGACGCAATGGTGATACTACATAGGGGAACTCAGTATTGTCATCAACAAAATATGAGAAGTAAGTTTTAAAATCATGTTTGTTGAAAGTTTCGGCTGTTGAATTAATAAGTGCCTGGACATCTTCCTTATCGCCAGCCAAGGCACTACTTGCGAATACAAAAAATAGAAAAATGACTGAAATTAATTTTAAATGTTTCATAGCTATCCCTCTCTTAGGTGAATTGAAAAATTAAGGTGATAACTTATATTATCACCTTATTAAAGTTCCAGATACTATTTAATTAAAAACCACTTCGTTATATATCTCATCTGAGTGTTTGCCGGTAAAGTATTTATTGTTGGCATCGTTGAATTTTTTCCTGTCTTCTTTGGTAGGCCAGGCTTTCATAAAAAGATCATTAGCTTTTTCATTTGCTTTTACAACATCATTCCAGTTTTTTACTTCAACGATCTGAATAAAGTCCCGGTTATCGTGTCCCCACCAATGCCGTAAAACTTTACAGCTCACTACATATTCATTGTCAGCACCGAAACATTTGTCGATGTATAAAGTGGTGAGTGAATCTAATTCCCGTGCTGAACCATTATCGGGGAAAGCTCTTTCAAAATTTGTGACCACAAATACATTTCCTTGAGCATTTTGTGCCATTAATGAACTGTTCATTGATACAATAAAAACGAACAGAAACAGAATTGCGAATAAGGATTTCATATTATTTCCTTTCAGATATTTTGTTTTGATATAGATTATTTAATTAACCTTTCGGTTGTTCTAGTTTTAATCCCGAAGCTTCTTTCATAGCAACCAATGCTTCGTCTACAGAAATAAGTATTGTTGTTTTTAGCCTGGACGTACCCCCTGAAGCAAATGAGGCCATAGTAGCTGCTAGTCCCGAAGTTTGATCAGGCATATCAACAATTATCAAACCGTCATACTCGCCATAAGAATAATAGAATGCCAGCAGTTTGCCGCCTAGCTTTTCTATAAGTTGTTTAACTGCGGTGGAACGATCTTCCGGATTCTTTAGTAGTTTCATTACATTATCTGATTTGTACGAAAATTGAATCATTGATAGAGCCATTTTTACTCCAGTTTATTATAGATAGAATTATTGTTATTGATTTATTACTATGAAAGAAGGAAACAATTATGCGGATATCTTAGCAGCTTCTTCAATAAAATAAATTGCAGTTATTCCCACAACTCCGGCATTTTTCATAACCTCTTTTATATTCTGTGACTGAGCAAACTTTTGAGCGTTCGCTATGCTATCCCAATCCAGAAGAATAAAAACTTCGTTAGGGTTGTTTGCACTGCGAAATATTTTACCTCCACGGGAACCATTTATAGAACGTGCAGATGCGTGGGCATCAAAATTATGCTTCCATTTAACATAATCTTCAACATGATGATGAACTAATAGATGTGCCATTAAGTAAGCCTCCTTAAATGGAAAACGGGATAAAAAATTAATGATGCTGCCCGAGCTATGGGAGAGTGAAGCAAACCTAAGTAATAATTTACCAACGAGCAAATAAAATGTTTAGAAAAATTGCACTAGTCAAACATTCTGGTAAATATTAACGGGGGCAAGACTTGTGACTGGCAGTTGTAATTTGCTTATAAGTAGCAGGAATGGTTGAGTAAAAAACTAAAGTAACAATGTATTTCAAGCGAATCGCTTTAAGGAACTCTCCGCAGGAGAATTTTTGTAAATAGTAATGTCTAATCCCTGGATTTTGAGTTTAGCATTTACTTGAACCTTCCGATAAAATTTGATATTATATAATTAGCAAATAAAAAAATCAAATATGAGAATCATTTTTTGCAAGGTAAAAATATGAATGAATTCTTGCAAATGAAGTCGCAACACTTGTTAATGAGGAAAAACCTTCAGGGAATTATGAAATTGAATTCAACAGTCATTCCATTGAAATCCGGAATATGCCAAGCGGAATATATTTCTATAAACTAGCTACAAATAATTTCTCTCAAACAAAATAAATGATTTTGTTGAAATAGCGGAATTATAAATTTTAACTAATAAAACTATTTTCTCTCAAATTAAAAGGAACCTCACCATGATAAAAAACCGCGTTAAGAATTTTGCTCGCCTGATTGAATCATCATCATTCATTGTCTTTTCTCTGATTTTAATTTTTTCTTTAGGTCTGCTGGCAGCCTGTCAGAGTAAAAGTGAATCCGGGGAGAACAATCCAACCTCAAAAGTAACAGCAGTGAATGTGTGCGATATGTTTAGCCAGCAGGATATTGAAAAAATCTTTAAGGTAAGTATTAAAAACGTTAAGAATACCGTACAGAGTGCTTCCGAAAATGGGAATAGTTTTGTCTCACAATGTTCATATTATGTGAATTCTGATGGTTATAAATCTGTAGGGATAATGGTCAGGTATTTTGCTTACGTAACGAATCCAAAAACTTTTGATGAACTTGTTGCCCAGAATACACCAGAGAGCGAAGCACAGAATGAGGAACAAAAAAAGATTATTGATGAAGTTGTAAATTCTTTTAAAACGGGTATCCAAATAAATGATATCGGTGATAGCGGAGTTTGGTATAATTGGTCAGATATCCCCTCATTAATGCTATACTTTAATAATCACTACCACCTCATAATTAACCTAACGGGGTTTGAATATAACAATGAGAATATGGAAATGTGTAAAAAAGTTGCTGAAAAATTAATAACAACCCTGAAGTAATTTTAGAAATTAACTGACGCATTACATCCGGATAGGACAACAATTAAAAGGACGAACAAATGTTCGTCCTTCCCACGCACAACACAGTTAATTAATTATCGTAGAATATCTAAATAAACTTTAATAATCACTGCTTCATTTTTGTACCGGGCTGCCCAGCAAATCATTACTTTATTCAAATTACCAAAGTTTTATTGCTTTTAATTCAGGAAATGCTGATTTTTATTAAGCCGGGCATTGAGCAAAATCATTTTATTTGAAGGAACGAATTATGAAAACCATTTTAACATTTAATCCTGTTATTGCATTTATTTATTTTCTGCTTGCCTACTTCCTGATACCTCTTCCACGTTTATTAGCTCAAAATGATCAGCAAGAAAAGCATGTCTTGCCATGGGAGGTTGAACGACTTGACGAAATTCCCGACGACCAATACATTCCGGTTCAAAAGGAAAAACAACAAAGATCTCCTGCTTACCGATTTTCAACGGATGATTTTTTTACTGTGCAGGTTAATGTTGACCAGTTCGGACAGAATATTGTCGGTGATGCTGCGAACGAACCATCGATAGCTGTCGATCCTGCCAACCCTAATAATATGGCTATAGGCTGGAGGCAATTCGACACCATTAGCAGCAACTTTCGTCAAGCCGGCTATGCCTACAGTACTGACGGCGGACTTAACTGGACAACAGGCATAATTGAGCAGGGAATCTTCCGTTCCGATCCGGTACTTGGTGCTGATAACTATAGCAAACTTTTTTACTACAGCCTTTCAACTTCCGGGAGCTACACCTGCGAGCTATTTAATTCAGTTGACGGAGGTGCGACCTGGCTGGGATCTGTACCAGCTTATGGCGGTGATAAGGGCTGGATGACCATTGATAGAACAGGCAGTATGGGGGAAGGGAACATATACTGTTTTTCACGTGATGATATTGCTACAACAATTGTGATGACACGATCTATAGATGGCGGACAAAGTTTTCAACCGCTGGTGAACGTTCCGGGAAACCCCGGGCGGGGAACACTTGCTGTTGGAGCAGATGGAGTATTGTATGCCGTGGGACTCTCTTTTAATAATGGTCAGTTTGCATTTGCGAGATCAACAAATGCACCTGACTCGCAGGCAACGCCTGTCTTTGATTTCTCAACTCAGATTAATCTTGGCGGGCAGTTTTCATCTTATGCCGGACCTAATCCGGACGGACTGCTTGGGCAAACAATTGTTGCATGTGATTATTCCGGTCAGTCAGGGGATAGCACTGTTTATGTACTTTCCTCCGTGGATCCGCCGGGTGCAGATCCTCTCGATGTAAATTTCATTCAAAGCACAAACAGAGGTTTAAGCTGGAGTTCTCCGGTGCGAATCAATGATGATTCAGGAACTTCTGCTTGGCAATGGTTTGGAACAATGTCAGTCGCACCAAATGGTCGTATTGATGTTGTCTGGCTGGATACCCGCGACGATCCGGGCACTTATATGTCATCACTTTATTATTCCTTCTCCGAGGATAATGGACAAACCTGGTCACAGAACGAACGACTTAGTACAGCTTTTAATCCGCATGTTGGTTGGCCGCAGCAGAATAAAATGGGTGACTATTTTGATATGATTTCCGATGAAGAAGGAGTCTCTCTTGCATGGGCAGGTACCTTTAACGGTGAGGAGGATATTTATTATAGCAGGATTTCTCAAATGCCGGTGTCAATCAATAATGGGCAAGATAATAACCGGATCCCCAAAATATTTTCACTTTATCAAAACTATCCCAATCCATTCAATCCAAGCACAAAAATAAAATTTACTATCCCGTCTGTCATTGCGAGAGAAACAAAGCAATCTCAACTGGTTACCCTAAAAATATATGATGTTTTGGGAAACGAAATATCAACGTTAGTTAATGAAGAAAAAGCCGCCGGGAATTACGAAGTTGATTTCATTGCAGATGGTCTGCCAAGCGGAATTTATTTCTACAAATTGCAGGCTGGCAGTTTTGTTGAAACCAAGAAGATGATTTTGCTAAAATGATTTTGTATCAGCCTGGCAATTAAAAGGGCGAGTCACATGCTCGCCCCTAATATTTACGACATGATCATTTCTTTATCGTAAATTTCTTTAAAACCTGATTATCTAATTTTTTTTTCTGTTCGACTACTTCCCTTACAATCTCATCTTCTGTAATAATACCTTTTCTAATCAGTAGATTGACTAGTGCCAGAATTTCAATTGTGTTATCTGCTTCTTTTTTTTCTGAAGCCATTGCTGTTTACTCCTTTGTTTGATTTCGTATTTTTAAAATAGTTTTATTTCTTAATATAACAACTAAATCAAAAAACAACGCTGGCGTTGCTTAAGAAGAGCATTTGGACCTACGTACCATTTACTACTAACAAATTACTATTCACTACTCAATAACTCAGCCAATCTTTATAGTAATAAATATACTAATTAGCTTTCTTAAGCAAACAAAGAATCCCATTTGCTTGTCGATTACCAACAATCCCCAACAGCAATAATAGTTGCTTCTAACAAGTAAACCAATGATATTGTAGAAGTGATTTTTATTTTACTTCGAGAGAGTACAAGTACAGCAACTTATTAGTTACTGGAAACTACAACCCCAATACTCTCCCGAAGCAGAGAAACAAACATCATTAAAATTGCAGGGAGACCGCATGAAAAACTTCAAAAAATTTTTTCCAACAACTATTTTTATTTTTTTACTCTTTCTCACTCTTATTATTGGATGTAAGGAAGATAGTCCTACCCAGTCGGAACCCCCAGCAACAGATGATTCAGCGGTACTTGTAAGTTGTTTAAGTGTGGCATTGGTAGATGGAGGGACACAGACCATATGTGTTAATGCTTGTGACAAGGATGGCAATCCTGAAAGTTTTACGGCAACAAGTGGGAATACTGGAATTGCATCAGTTGTAAAAGTAGATTCGACTTTTATAGTAACAGGTATTAGTTATGGTTCCACAAAAATTACAGTAACTAGTAATTCTGGCAAGAGCAAAGAGATACCAGTTACAATTTATGATCCTCAGATATTAGAGACGGATGAATTGCTGATTACGTTTTCTCAAGCATTTCAGTATCGCTGGAATGATATTGGCAGCGGTGGTGATTATAATGGATCTTTCTATCATCCGATAACAACTGATGGTTTTTTCCCTCTCGGATCGTTAGGTTTTAGGGAATATTACAACCCCAACGGTATTTGGGGAGTTATGGTAGTAAAAGCAAAACCTGGTTCAAATGCTTTGGCTCATCCAACAGATTATATATTGGTTTATAATGATATAGGATCAGGGGCAAATGACGATGGTTCATTCTGGACTCCTGTGCCACCCGATGGTTATGTAGCAATGGGAACAGTCGCACAAAGTGGTTATAATAAGCCGAGTCTTACTGATGTTGTATGCGTGCGAGAAGATTTAACTGTTCCGGGCGAGGCAGGTGCATTCATCTGGATTGATCAGGGGACGGGTGCAAATATGTGGTTAGGTACCTGGCAAATTGAACCTCCTGTCGCCGGTCCTCATGAAAATGCGTATCTCCAAACCGGAACTTTTGTTGGTTGGAAACATTGGAATCAACCGGACGTACATCCTGTAATGAATGTTCTTAATGTAAAATTACCAATGCTGGCAGAAACACCTTATCAGCAATATGCACCCAGGTTAACTGGATTCGATCCACCGCCGGATGAAACCGTTCCAATCCTTGCACGCGAGATGCTTGTGCCCTGTACAATAGTCAGCGATCCTCTCTATGGTAATAACCAGATGTGGCGAGTAACCAACTCTCCGTTTTATCGCCTTGAACGACAGGTATTTTATAAGCTTCTGTACCACAATCATAACCAGACTTCTATCACTCAGCATAACAGTTATACAAGAAGGTATGGTGTTACTTCAACTGAGAGTGAAGAATTTTGGAACGAAACCTCTATTTCAGTTACTGTTGAAGCAGGTATAAGTATAAAGATGTTTGAAGCAAAAGTTTCTACTACTATAAGTAAGTCTTTTGGTTATTCAACAATGACTTCCGTATCGGAGCTTGAAGAAAGTGAATATCAATCAGGAGTAGATGTATTGCCGGGGAAAGCAGTTGCTATATGGCAGAGATGGAACCGGTATGTTCTCAAGCGTCACAACGGAACATCTTTAGAACCCGTTAAAGCCTGGGAGTTTGGCATTAACAGTTTTATTACTGATGAATACCCGGATGAATAAATTTAATTAAATTAAAATTTAGGGCGGGCCCTAAACCCGCCCTTACTATTTACTACTAACTAATTACTATTCACTACTCAATACCCCAACGAATCTTTATACTCATTTGATTTATTTTACAAACTTTACTGCCAGATTAAGGCACAATAAATAACCCCATCAAATCTTCACTGGCAGAAAGAAGAGTCTGAACATTGGGTACAGCATCATCATCTGCGTATAATCTCCACTGATAAATATTTCCCGATTGAAACTGGGTTAGTGCTGATCCATCAAAATTAAATTCTACACTGTTCCATTCTTTTGGAATTTGTGCGTGACGAATTTCACCGTTCGCCTTAAAGCCACCCCATATAAGTTCTCCATTTATATCTCTTACTTCTATAATATATTCCTTCGCTTGTGGATAAGCATTCCAGTGGAACGTCGGAATCAATGAATCAGCAAGAGCCGGTGTAATATCGTTTGGCGGATTAGTTGGTGAGACAATAGTAATCGCTCCTGTTACACTGAAGTCCCTTACCTTGGAAGAGTCTCCTGCAAAGGAAACAAAGAGCGCTCCCGGATTTTTAAATATCCAGTCTGGGTCCATAACATACCCATCATTTTTATATGATGCCCATGCCACATACTCCCCCGCCGGGATATTGCTTATCGAATAATTTCTGCTGCTGTCAATAATGGTTGTTAATCCGTTGACCACCGTATATGATATCTTGTCAAGAAGGGAAACGTCAACTATACCATTTCCTACTGCAAGAAAAGTTACTTTTCCGGTCAACGTTGAGCCTGTAATTTGACTAACAGCTATTTCAACTGTTGCTGATGTTGAGCCAGAAGTAAGAGTAACTTGAGGTTGGTTTGTTGATTGATAGCCCGACTTTATTGCATCCAACACATATGTACCGAAAGGAACATTGAACAGAACAAAATACCCTCCTGGACCTGAATATGTGTGATACTCTGAATTCAAACCTGAAGAAGTTGCAACAATTAAGAACCCGGAAAGCTGCGGATTAACTGTGCCATCAATTTTTCCAAACGTGCCAGATAAAACACTCATATAGTACGTTTGCGTGGTAGTGTTCCCCGATGCAACAGAAAACGCAACAGGACTAACACTTCCTTCTGGCAATTCTTTAAAACCTTGTGCGGCTATTCTCACATAATAATTTCCTGAAAAGGATGCCTGAAAAGTGGCGATACCATCGCTTTCAGAAAATTCCTGACCTACCGATTCTCCTGAGTTCGCATTATATAAAACAACGTTGGCGCCTGAAATTGCAGTAGAATCTGCTGCAGATTTTACTACTATTCTTATAACAGTGGGTGGAGTCGGTTCGGTGCTGTTATCATCGCTGCAATGGTAAAGACTTAATGTTAAAAAAATAATAGCAGGTAAGAAGTATTTTAGATTAAAAAATTTGTATCGCATCATTGTTATATCCTTTAATAAATAAATCTTTGAAAGCACAAAAATCAAACCATATTTATAATAAATATACAATCAGATAGAGTACGAAAGCACAATTTGCGATCTGGAAACAAGTAAGTTTTGTCTGGTAGAGAGGATATTTTACAAGCAATAATTTTCCGTGGTTTGCTGTTAAAAAAGGCGAACCATCCATCCTGCCTGCCGGCAGGCAGGTCGCCATTACTATTAACTACTCAATACCTCAACGAATCTTTATACTCAATCAGATGCACATCCTAAAGATAACATTTGAGCAAGTCTAGTAATACCGATTTTTTTATAAGTTTAGGTTCAAATTAATTGATGAACATTGAAAAAAAATTTTGACTTTTATACTAAATATGGTGAAGTTTCATTAAGAATCATGAAGCATATGAGGTAACTCGTTTAAAATGCTGGTAAGTAGAGACATATGTATAATCGTTGATGATAGTAACACAGAAGAAGTATCTGTAACAAAGAAAACACACTTTCAATCAACCCGCAGAAGCTATCACCTCTTATAAATAGATTTGGATTTATCCTTTACAGCTTATAAAAGCTAGTGAAGTATATTTAAAAATAAAATGGAGGGCTTTATGAAACTCAGTGTTTTGTTTATCATCACTGCTATTATAGCAATTGTGTACGGTGTCGTATTTGTTATTATACCCGGACCTGTATATTCGATATATGGCATTGAATCAAACATGGTACTGGATTATATGGGACGGCTCTTTGGATCGGCACTCATCGCGGTCGGGTTAATCTCCTGGCAATCAAGAAATGCAGCCGATTCCGATGCAAGGAAAGCCATTATTTTCTCATTCTTTATAGCTGATGGAATTGGATTTATAGTTGCACTGATTGGTCAATTAAATGAAGTAGTAAACCCTGTTGGCTGGACAACAGTAGTAATTTACTTTATACTATCATTTGGTTTTGCATATTTCCAATTCTCAAAGCCAGGTTCAGCTGCGAGTTAAATCCATACTTTGAAAGCGACTACTGGGAGAATTTCCCCTTTAAGTCAATAAGTCAGATCAAATGTTTTCATTGATACAAAGAAGATGATTCTGCTGAAGTAACTCGTGTCAGTCACCGGGGTGTCACGGTCTTATCCGTGACACCCGCTTAAATTTACTGGGACTTTACAATCTTTTTAGCGTCTTCAACAATGCTGGAAACTTTTTTCTTACCATCGCGGTAAAGCCCTTCAGCTTTATCTTTTCCTGTTTCAATATATTCATGTGCATCCTCATAAAAATCTTCTGCTTTATCTGATATTTTTCTTCTCAATTTCTTACCGCTGGTTGGTGCAAGCAGAAGAGCTGTAACTCCGGCTATAAAGCCTCCTACTAGTACTCCAAGAAAAAATCCACCTGCTTTTTCATCGTTTTTCATAACAATACTCCATTATTGTGTAATTAATCTTTTACTTAATATATAAAGTAAGTTGAGAAAAGCAAGATAGAGAGTTTGTTGCTTTGTGCGGTTAATCACTTGTTTAAATCAAGTGGGTTACTTGTAGCAAATATTCAGAATGAAAATAAAAGGGCAAACCACCCATCCTGCCTTCCGGCAGGCAGGTCGCCCATGCTATTTATAACAAACTCCTCAACATAAATCTAATAATTACATCACGGATAGTAATTAATATCTAAATTGAAAAAAAAATTTTCCAGGTAATATTATTTTGAAGTAAATTATCAAAAACTATATTATTAATATTTTATATAAAGAGGAGAGGTATAATGGAACTTAAAAAATTACCCCTTACGAATATTTTGGTCGAAATTTTCTCGGTAGTTCTTGCAGTGCTGCTTGCGCTTGGTATGAACGAATGGCGAACTAATAAAAATAATGAAGACCTTAGTCTTGCAGCATTTGACAAAATTGTTAAAGAAGTTAAAAGTAACAAAAACAAGCTTGATACGTTATTAGTAAACCATAAGGAAATTTTGGTTGAGATTGATTCAGTTATTTCTAAACTAACGCGAAAGAGTAACGAAATTTCATTCGGACAGATTGTTTTTGAAGCGCCATCTGCTACGGCCTGGGAAGCCGCAAAACTTACAACCGCAGTAAATTATATGGAATACGATAGGGTAGAAAAGATAACCAGCGTTTATTCAACTCAAAAAGTTTATAATGATGTATCGGATAGAGTATTCCAGGAACTGGTGTTTTTTGTGCCGGATAAAGACCGTGAAAAAATGAAAAATCAATTCTATAAACAGAAAGTATATTTATATAATCTTATATCAATAGAAGAACAGCTTATTGATGAATATGTAAAATTTTTAGATGATGTAAAAAGCCAGGGGTTGTAAGCTTACAGATGGCATCGTTCCGAAGGAATGGCTTTGCCACAAAATTTTTTGTAATTAAAAAGGGCGAACCACGCATCCTGCCTGCCGGCCGGCAGGTCGCCCTTACTACTTACTACCAACTACTTACTATTCACTGTTCAATATCTCAATGAATCCTTATACTCATTCGATGTTTTTCCGAACTGTGCGGCAAGTGCAAGCTTAACTTCCTCTAAAATGTTTGCTTTTATAGAGCGAATGAAATCTTATTGCTTTTAATAAAAGAAATGACGATCTTGATAGAAAGAATTGTATGTCTATACCTCAGAGAAGTTAATAATAGATATAAATAATTTATCCTCCTCTATTTAGTAATCTCATCTAAACGAACACAGATACAGCAATTCGTGGGAGAATTTCATATGCGCATTTGTTATGCAAGTGTGCCTGTTTGATTTTGATCAATTACTGTATAATTAATTATTATAATAAAAATAATGGAGGCTATATGAAACTCAGTTATTCACTCTTTGCTGCTGTACTAATTATTCTCTTTAGCATTTCAGCCCGGGCACAAATTATTTTAGCACCGGGGGATGAAAAGGTTTTTACCAATGATCCTGCCACAGGTGGAGAAGGCGGAGATAACGGAAATTTCCTTTTTATCTTAGATTATGATTTTGACACAGGCACGAAAACTATTAAAGCTCAGGCTAATGGTATACCTGCAGTAAGTACTGGAAATGGTGAGGCATATGCATTAATTTATTATGATTTTGAAATATCAGAAACACCGACAACACATGATAATACGATTGGCGCATGGATTGATTATGAGGTGTTTTGGAAAGGGTATCAAACATTACTTGGCATCGCAACAGTATCAAATACAAATGCAAAAATAGAATTAGTTTTAGTAGATCGAACGACAAATCAATTAATAAAAAATGATGTCATTCACGATTACAGTTTATATCAATACTCATATGATTTCCTTTCCGGAGGATTTAAATTAGATACCGATGTGGGGGTGAATAATTTCGCAGTTGTTTTAAGAAGAGGGCATCAGTATCGTTTACATTTAAAATTAACTACTAAAATTTGGGTTGATGCAGTAGCACAAGTTGATTATATGGATGGATTTGCTGGTGCTGGTGATGGAAGAGTTGAACTGAAAAGATTGTTCGTAAAAGTCGGATTGGACGAAAAAGAAACTCTTGGGAAGTTAGCCAAAATTGATTCCCTTGAAAGCAGGATTGACACATTGGAGTATAAGCTTGAACACCACCACCATATCTACTTAACGGGAAGAGGTGTTGGACAAAATAATACGGAAGCCAACACAACACTTTCAATATTTGATGACGGAGGGACCCCGGGTATTTTACCGCTGGTATACAATGATACGCCGGGAAACAATATTCCTGAAGATAATATTAACAACAAATCTGTTCCTGATAAATTTTCTCTTGGACAAAACTATCCGAACCCATTCAATCCAAGCACGGTAATTTCATTTGCTATTCCATCACAGGAATTTGTTACTGTTAAAGTTTATGACATTTTAGGAAGACAGGTAAAAGTGTTGATGAATGAGACGAAACCCGCAGGATATTATGAAATTAATTTTAATGCTTCAGAATTACCGAGCGGAACCTATATTTATGAAATAAGAGCGGGCAATTTTGTTAAAACTAAGAAGATGATACTATTAAAGTAAAATTTTGAATTACAAAAATAATACACTATTTGATTCAAAAATTATTTACGGAGGAATTATGAAAAACCTGAAATTGTTTCTGAGTCTGATTGCTGCGGCAGTTCTTTTTATGACAGGAGTAATTTTTGCGCAGAATGAGATGCAGGGAGTTAAAGTAACTGACGCAGGTACTTTTAACGGCAATTTAAATGGGAAAGAATTTAAAACCATGATTCGCTACAGTGAGGCAAAAGACCTGGTTGCTGTGGCTACCGGTGACGAGGGTTTTACTTTAACTATAAATTATGAAGGTATAAGCTCTATCTCGCAAATGAAGCCCGGTACATACGATCTTCCGGAAAGTAAAAGTGTCAAAGTTATATTTCTAAACAACACTCTTGGAATGCCATCCGTAGTAACAAGCGGAAAATTCATTGTAACTGAAAATGATGGAAAAGTTGTAAAAGGAACTCTCGATTTTAAAGCTTCTGCAGGCGGGATTCCAAAAGAAATGGGAGGC
>Ga0307423_1000545_pt1 | contig 25273 bp, 31 predicted proteins | sample SalMarWE160310MG_FD_202154 | JGI IMG/M metagenome (GOLD analysis project Ga0307423, IMG submission 202154) | Salt marsh sediment microbial communities from the Plum Island Ecosystem LTER, Massachusetts, United States - WE1603-10 | ecosystem: Environmental > Aquatic > Marine > Intertidal zone >...
GGCAGCAGCCGCGATGAGGTTGCTGGAGCTGCGACCCACGAGGATCAGATCCCACAAAGACTGAAGCCACCGAGAGCATGGAGCACGAATGAGCGGGCGCATCGTCGATGTCTGGATGCAGCATCCCACGCGGCGCTTTCTCGACCAGCCCTTCTTCGAGTCGCTCCGGCGCTGGGCCCGCCAGGACACCCTTCCCGACGTCTCTCTCTCGGCGACGATCGAGACCATGGACCAGGCCGGCGTCGGCGTGGGTCTGCTGGCAGCCTGGTGGGGCCCTCGGGGTGCTCTGATCGACAACGACGAAGTCGCATCATTCGTCGGTGAGCATCCGGGACGCCTCCTCGGGATCGCATCGGTCGACCTCTATCGACCGATGGAAGCGGTGCGCGAGCTTCGGAGGTGTGTGCGTCAACGCGGGTTCCGTGGGCTTCGGATCGTACCCTGGCTCTGGGGCCTCCCCCCGGACGATCGTCGATACTATCCGCTCTACGCGGAGTGCATCGAGCTGGACATTCCGTTCTGTCTCCAGGTCGGCCACACCGGACCTCTGATGACCTCCGAACCGGGCCGCCCGATCCCGTACCTCGAGAACGTTGCACTGGAGTTTCCCGAGCTTCGGATCGTCGCCGGCCACATCGGAGCGCCCTGGACCCAGGAGATCATCTCCCTCGCGACGAAATTCCCCAATTTGTACGTCGACACCTCGGCGTACAAAGCGGCGCGCTTCCCCGAAGACTTCGTGAGCTTCATGCGGGGGCGCGGCGCCGGAAAGGTCATGTTCGGGACGAACTACCCGATGCTGACCGCGGGCGCTTGCCTCGAGGGGCTCGCGTCTCTCGGCCTCGGTGAGGAGGCGACCGAGCGTTTCCTGCACCAGAACGCTCGCCGTGTATTCAGGATCGATGCGGTCGGCGAGTAGGCGGTGAATCCATGCAACCGAAGCTCTACTCGGAACTCGCTCCGTGGTGGCCCCTGGTTTCCGCGCCGGCTGACTACGCCGAAGAGGCGAGCCAATACGCCGAGCTTCTCACCACCGCCTGCCGCCCCGAGACCATCCTCGAGCTGGGCAGCGGAGGCGGGAACAACGCGTCGCATCTCAAGAAGCGTTTCGACATGACACTGGTCGATCTCTCTCCGCAGATGTTGCAGGTGAGCCGAGCCCTCAACCCCGAGTGCAGCCACCAGATGGGCGATATGCGTTCCGTTCGGCTGGGAAGGCTTTTCGATGCTGTCTTCATTCAGGACGCCATCAGCTATATGACGACAGCCGCCGATCTCTTCCGCGCCATCGAGACTTCCTTTTCCCATTGCCGTCCTGGCGGAGCCAGCCTGCTGGTGCCCGACTGGCTCCGAGAGACGTTTCGGCCTCGGGTGAGCACGGGGGGACACGACCTGGGGAACCGCTCACTGCGATACCTCGAGTGGACCTACGACCCGGATCCCGGGGATACCACCGTCGCGACCGACTTCGCCTTCCTGCTTCGCAGCGGCTCGGGTCCTGCGGAAGTGGTACACGATCACCATACGACCGGCCTTTTCGAACGCGAGAGTTGGCTCGATCTGTGCAAGAAGGCCGGATTCGAGCCGGAGATCCACATGGTTCGGATCAGACAGCCAGAGCCGATCGGGATGGAGGTCGTCCTTTGCCGTCGACCCCGCCGGGGGGGTGCCTGTTGATCGAGTTCACCGAGACAGTTCGGATCGGAGCGAGCGTTGAGCGGGTCTGGCGCGCCTTGACCGCTCCCGCCGAGGTGGTGCAGTGGGACTCGGGCATCATCGAGCCGATCGATGCGCCGCCCGATTATCCCCAGCCAGGCCAGCATGTTCGCTGGCGCTATCGGCTTGGTCCGCTTCCGCTCACTCTCCACGATCGCCCGACGGAGGTGGTGCGGGATTCGACTCTGCGGTCGTCCATCGACCTCGGCCTCTTCAGCTTCGATGAGACCTACGAGCTCCACTCTCCCGAATCCTCGACCACCCTGCTCAGCGCGCGGCTGGCTCTGTCCAGTAGTGTGCCAGTCCTTGGCTCACTGCTGGAGCGGGTCGTCGGGGCGCCCCTGGCGAGGGCCACGGTAAGCTCCTCGCTCGAGGCCATCAGGCTCCACTGCGAGAGCGATTGAGCCCCGGCTCGCGAGCTGGCTGTGGTACATTCTCCTGGGACACTCTAGACGAGCCGGTGAGGGATCGGATCGGTTGGGGATGTCACCCTGCCAGGCGTTGGTCGTACATCGATGAATCGGGAAGAACGGGAAGGCTGGAAAGAATGGCAGCCATTTCGGACCTTCTCCGATCGCGGATCGGCAGAGGCCATGGCCGTCGTCCTCGACTCCGAGGGCGTTCCGGCGCGAGTCGAGTCCTCCAACCTGGTTGCCGGGATCGAGTCGCGGTATCGCGTGCTGGTTCCCGCATCTCTCGCGCACCGCGCGAAATGGGTGCTCGCCGATTCCGACCTGACCGATTCCGAGCTCGACTACCTGGCGACCGGGAAGCTCTCGGATACCGAGTAGGAGCGGGTCCAGCGGGCCGCCGACCGGGACGCATGAGAAGAAGAGACAAGGAGATCCAGAGCCGCGGCGAGATCGACGCGATCATCCGCCGCTGCCAGGTGTGCCGCCTCGCGTTCGCGGTGGAGAACGAGCCCTACATCGTCCCCGTCTCGTTTGGATACGATGGCGCCTCTCTCTTCTTCCACACCGCCGGGTCGGGGAAGAAGATCGAATTCCTCCGGCTCAACAACAGAGTCTGCTTCGAGTTCGATCGCAACGTGACGCTTCAGGTGGACCCGAAGACTGCGTGCAAATGGACATTCCTCTATGAGAGCGTCATCGGCTACGGAACGGCCTCCGAGCTGACCGATCCCGCGGAGAAGACCCGAGGGCTCGATCAGATCATGCTGCACTACTCGGGGAAGCAGTGGGAATTCACTGCATCGCTGATGACCAAGACACGCGTCTGGCGGGTGCTGATCGATTCGCTCACGGGGAAGCGTGCAGAGGAAAAGGCGACCTAGGCCTGGAGGCCTTCCTTGCTGCCGCTCGAACACAGTGGTTAGCCTCGTTCGTGCCGGTAGCCGGGCGCCCGGAACCCGAGCTGCCCTCGTCGGAGAGATGGAAGCACGAGAGCTCGTGATCGACGACCGTGCCTGGGCCGAGCGCCTGGTCTCCGAGCGCTTCGCATCCTCTCGGATCGTCTCTCGTGGCATCCTTCACGACGCTCGCAATCTGCCCGGACTGATTGCAGAGAGTGAGGGCACTCCCGTCGGGCTGCTCCAGTACCAGGTAGTGGGGGAGCAGTTCGAGGTTGTGGTTCTGATTGCCGTTCGTCCTCGACAGGGGGTTGGACGGTTTCTGCTTCGAGCGGCGGAGTCGATTGCCAGGGCTCACGGCTGCAGACGATTGTGGCTGATCACGACGAACGACAACCGGGCTGCCGTCTCGTTCTATCGAGCCATCGGCTGGCGGCAGGCTGCGCTTCACCGCGGCGCAGTGCGCAAATCACGGCGCTTGAAGCCCGAGATTCCCGAGCTCGCCCCGGACGGCACCCCTATCGAGGACGAGATCGAGTTCGAGCTGCTTCTCGAAGGCGCCTGACGAGTCGATGGACCGCCGAGCGCCTCGCCCCATCGATGCGCTGACCGCAAGGGTTCCCCCGGGTGGTTCGCCCGTGGTACGCTTTCGCCAGGCGGCCGGCGAGCGGTCAGCCGTCAGGCTGCGCGAGGAAGGCAAATGGGTTTCTTTTCCTGGATCCTGATGGGCCTCGTCGTTGGAATACTTGCCAGGTGGATCATGCCCGGTCCCGATCCCGGCGGGATCATCATCACGATCCTGCTGGGGGTTGCGGGCGCGTTCGTCGGTGGCTTCATCGGTACGACGTTGGGGCTGGGCAGCGTCAGCGGCTTCAACCTGGGCAGCCTGGCATTGGCGGTGGGCGGTGCCCTGTTGCTTCTCTGGGGCCGCCGCAAGCTTCGCGGCCAGTCGTCAGGCTAGCTCTTCCATCCGATGGGCTCGCAGCCCGCGAGTCTCTCACCACTCTCGCTGAGGCAGCCGGCTGAGAATCCGCTGCGCGGAGGTGGGGAATGGCGCTCGCTCTGAAGAACCTTCTCTTCACCGTGTTGGTCCCCGGCACCGTCGCGGGCTACGTGCCCTGGCTGGTGACGCGAGGCGAATCGTTCAGCTGGGGCGCCGGGACGGCGCTCGCACTCCTGTTGTTCGCTGCGGGCGGGGCGATCTACTTCTGGTGCCTGTGGGATTTCGCCAGCTTCGGCCGCGGAACTCCCGCTCCGGTCGACGCACCCAAGAAGCTGGTGGTTCGGGGCCTGTACCGGTACACGCGGAACCCGATGTACGTGGGTGTGCTCACCGTCATCTTCGGTTGGGTGATTCTCTTCCAGGCGCTCGGGCTTCTGATCTACGCCGCCTGCGTGGGCACCTGCTTTCAGCTCTTCGTGGTGTACTACGAGGAGCCCCAGCTGAGCAGGACTTTCGGGACGTCCTACCAGGAGTACCTGGCTCGGGTCGGTCGCTGGCTCCCGAAAATCGGCCGCGGCTCGTCTACCTGATCAGCCACCGCGCTGGCTCGCCGAGAGGCGCGAGCTGATCGATCCACGCTGTCGGCCACGGTTCCCCGGAGCGGGGCGTCCGTGTTAGGCTTGGTGTCGGCGGCCGGTGAGTGCCCAGGCGTTGGACGCCTGACCGGGGCACGAGAAGGCTGGGGGGCGGCATGCGTCGAACCTGGAGAAGCCGCGACAGTGTCGAGGCTCCCGGCTTCCGCCACCTCGGGTTTTCCGTCTCCTTCTCGGTATCGCCGGACGCGACGGAGCGCTCCATCCGTATGATGCTGGATGATCTTCTCTATGAGGTTCTCACTCCCCGCTCCCTCGAGTGCGGTGGCGGATTCGGCGCCAACCGTTTTCAGGGCTTCGTCACGCAGTGGAAGGCCTCCGCGAGCGAGGCTGACCGGCGCGAAGTCACGGAGTGGTTGAGGCGCCGGGCGGAGGTCACCGAGTTCGAAGTCGGCCACCTCGCCCAGGCCTGGTACGGCGTCTAGGAAGCTCCTGCGCCCTGCCCGGATGCTCGGGGCTCCCCGGTGCGAAGCCCGCGTGGTAATCTCCAAATCGGCCCTACCGTCAGACCGTCGCCCGGCGGAGGATGCATGGACACGACAGTCCTCCTGTGGCTGCTGGCCACCGTCCTGGTGCTGGCGGGTTTGCTCGGACTTCTGCTTCCGTTGCTTCCCGGACCGCCGCTCCTCTTCGCGGGGCTCCTGGTGGCCGCGTGGGCGGAGGATTTCGCCTACGTCGGAGCCCGCACGCTGACGCTGCTCGCCGTGCTGGCTCTTCTGACCTACGCGGTGGACTTCGCCGCGACGGCTCTGGGTGCGAAACGGTTCGGAGCCTCGAAGAGGGCCGTCCTGGGGGCTGCCGTCGGCGCGCTGGTCGGCCTCTTCTTCGGTCTCCCCGGCATTCTCCTCGGGCCATTCATCGGGGCGGTGATCGGCGAGCTCACGGCGCAACGTGGGCTGGGCGACGCTGGACGTGCGGGAGTGGGCGCCACGATCGGGCTGGTTCTGGGCGTAGCGGGCAAGCTCGCGATTGCCTTCTCGATGCTGGGCGTGTTCGCGGCGGCACGGATCCTGTGAGGTGCGGCCTGGCAGTACGCTTCCCGGGCCTGTGTTCCCCCGGGGGCATTCGGGAGCGGGCTCCCTCCAACGCTTGCTGAGCGGCGAGTGCCTCGAGCCGCCGAATTCGAAGAGAGATTTGGATGACTGAGAGATCCTTGAAGGGAAGGGTGGCCCTGATCACCGGGGCCAACAAGGGCATCGGTCTGGAAATCGCGCGGCAGCTCGCTGCTGCGGGGGCCACCGCCCTGATCGGAGCGCGGGATCCCGGGCGAGGAGAGAGAGCCGCGACGGCTCTGGCCGCGGATCACCTCGACGCTCGATTCGTCCGAATCGATGTGACGGAGCAGTCGACCATCGATCAGGGGGCCAGCCGAATCGAGAGGGAGTTCGGAAGGCTCGACATTCTCGTCAACAACGCCGGAATCGGCATCGACAACGCGCCGCCCAGCCAGCTCGAAATGGATGTCCTGCGGCGCACCTACGAGACGAACTTCTTCGGTGTATTCGCCGTCACCAGGGCAATGCTGCCACTTCTCCGCAAGTCGGACGGCGCCCGCATCGTGAACATCTCCAGCGGGCTCGGCTCACTGACCCAGAACAGCGATCCCGGCTATCAATACGCAGGAGCGAAGCTGCTCGCCTACAACTCGTCCAAGTCGGCGTTGAACGCACTCACGATCCAGTTCGCGCACGAGCTGCGGGACACACCGATCAAGGTGAACTCCGCGGATCCCGGCTTTGTGGCCACCGACCTCAACAATCACAGGGGCACCCGAACCGTAGAGCAGGGCGCCAGGATCGCCGTGAAGCTCGCGACCCTTCCCGCCGACGGGCCGACGGGAGGCTACTTCGACGAAGACGGCGCGGTGCCGTGGTAGATCCCGGCCATATCAACGTCCCGGTCCGAAGCCCCGCTTCGGCGGCCCCTTGTGGGTCAGATCGAGGGCCTTTTCGGCGACGGCGCGGGCGGCCTCTTCGATGTTGGCGTAGTCCTCGTCCTGGAGAAGCTGTCTGGCGGTGAGGAAGTCCGCCTGACGGAAGGTCTTGCTCACCCGCGGGCGCAGGGCGAAGACGTGGCCGAGGTTGACGCTCATCGAGGAGACCTTGTTCTCGGGCTTCTTCTTCGCCTTCTCGGGCTCTGCGGATTTCGACACCGGGGTGCGCTTCCGCGCAGCGGCCCCTTCCCCGGGGTCGGTCCCGGTGGCGGTCTCTTCCGCCGTCGCCTTCCGCTTTCCGCCGGTCTTCTTCTTCGCAGCGGTCTTCTTCGCAGGAGCCTTCTTGGCCGTGGTCTTCTTCGCGCTCTTCTTGACTGCCATGCCGGGAGCGTAGCTCCTCCGGACGGCGAGGGGGCATGCGCCGCAGGCGCCGGTCCAATCGCCGCCCGGCCAGTCGGGGTTCCCCAGCCTGGAACGCCCATGATACGCTTCCTCTCCACTGCCATGGAGCGCCCGGCCGCTCGATAGCGAGGCATCGGCAAATGCCGAAGGGAAGCTCGTGAGTCACACCAGCACCCCCTGGACGTTGCGCGTCTACGGTGCCATTCCCCTCGCACCCGCCCTGACCGGTGTAGCGCTCGCGCTGGTCCTGATCGCAGTCCTTCTCGGGAGCGAGATCGCACTTGGCCGCCTGACGGCTTCGCCCAGTGACCTGCGTCTGGCGATCGACCACCTCCTGGAGTGACGAGGCAACCCGAAGAGGAGCCGGATGAGGCAACGGCGTCACTCGATCTCCGAACTGGTGGATGAAGAGGTCGCCGGCGTCGTTCAGCGAGTCGCGGCCAGGCTGTCGGAGATTTCGGGAGTCGCTGCGGTGGTGCTCGGCGGCTCGTGGTCGCGTGGTGGAAGTGATTCCATTTCGGATATCGACCTCGGCATCTACTACCGAGCCTCTGATTCACCCGTGGTCGAGGAGTTCCGACGCGCAGCCGCCGACCTCGATACCGGGGGCTCCCCTCCCGTGGCGACGAGCTTCGGGGAGTGGGGGCCATGGGTCAACGGAGGAGCCTGGCTCGAGGTCGAGAGCCGACGAGTCGATTGGCTATATCGAGAGATCGAACGGGTCTCCACGACCATCGACGACTGTGTGGCCGGGCGCCCTACCTGCGACTACTACCTCGGCCATCCTCACGGATTCCACAACCACATCTACCTCGCCGAGGTCTACTACTGCCGACCCCTCTTCGATCCGCGCGGAGTGCTCGAGGAGCTGAAGGAACGCGTTCGGATCTATCCGCCCGGGTTGAAGCAGGCGCTGATACGCAGGTACAGCTACGACGCCGGCTTCATGCTGGATCTGGCCCGGAAGCCCGCCAGGCGGGGGGACGTGTATCACGTCTCGGGCTGCTTGTTTCGGTGCGCCGCCGCGCTGATTCAAGTCCTGTTCGCACGGAACGAGCGGTACTTCATGAACGAGAAGGGGTCGCTCGTTCTCACCGACCAGTTCCGGGATCGCCCCTCCGATTTCTCGACGCGCGTCTCGGCTCTCCTCTCCCATCCCGGCGAAAGCTCCGACTCCCTCGAGCGCAGCCTCGACGCCATGCAGAAGCTTTGCCAGGAGACGTTCGAGATCTGTCCCTAGCCCGAGATTCATGAGCGCGCTACGGCGGAAGGGTGAGCCCCTACGGCTCCTCCTCGACCTGGTAATCGAGCATCCTGTCCCCGTCGAAGATGAAGCGCCCGGAGAACTGTCTTCTACGAAGCAGGAGTGGCAGCCACAGCTCGTCGTCTTCCCACATCTGCTGGTAGGGGATCCGTTCTACGAGTGTCCAGATCGGCGCGGCTTCTTCGGTTTCGACCGGCTCCAGGTCGCAGCCGCTGGCGCGGAACACGAAGACGTGCGTGGAGTAGCCGTCCACGAACTGAAAGCGATTCTCGCCGCACATCTCGAGCCCCGTGGGAGTGGTCCGAAGCTCCTCCTGAACCTCCCTTACCGCGCAATCCAGTGGAGACTCCCCGCGCTCCATCCGCCCCCCGGGCCCGTTGATCTTCCCAGCGCCCAGGCCCCTCTTCTTCCGGATCAAGAGAATCCGGCCATCGCGTATCACGAAGACGAGAGTGGCGGGATCGTGGGCTTCCCAGGTTCGCCAATCGATATCCGATATCCGTCTCAGATTGGCGTCCCTTTGGCCCATCGTCTCCCTCACCGCTCGATTGTGCCATCGGCGGCGGATCCAGCCCAGCCCTCGACGCCGCTCCAAGGCTTGCCCGAGCCATCCGGTGGTGGCGCTCTCGTGTTACGCTCGAGGTCGGCGGCCGCCGTGGCGAGCTGGTGGGAAATGCGGGTTAGACCTGGGAGCTTGACCTTGGATGGCCTATCGCATCCTGGCCGACACCGTACTCGTGATCCACTCGAGCTTCATCCTCTTCGTCGTGGCGGGCGGCTTCCTGGTTCGGTGGAGGAGCGGTGTCGCGTGGGTGCACGTTCCGGCGGTCGCCTGGGGCGCCCTGATCGAGTTCATGGGATGGATCTGCCCGCTGACGCCCTTCGAACTCTGGGCTCGTTCACGGGCGGGAGAGACAGGCTACACCGGGGGGTTCATCGAGCACTACCTCCTTCCACTGGTCTACCCCAGCGCGCTCACGCGGGAGGTGCAGATTGCTCTCGGGGCCCTGGTGCTGATCGTCAACGTCTGCATCTACGCCTGGATCGTCCGCCTCCGGTTCAAGCGGCTGGCCGGCTGATCCAGGCCACTCGAGCCGGTAGACGCGGGCCGCGCTGCCTGCCCTGCTCCCTACCGAGCATGCGGTGGCGCTCCGGCTGCGATTACGGTGGCCCGCTGCTCGACCGCAGTGACGGTCCGACACTGACGCCGGAAAGCTGCACCGAATCCCGCCGTTCGAGCTCCAGGGGGTGCCTTCTGCGGTGGCACGGTCCTTGCGGTACGCTGCCTGCAACCCGGCTCGCGGCAGACTCGGGTGGCAGCCGGTTGGAGGAGCTTTAGTCATGTCTCGATTTGCTGACTCGACTCGTGGGAGATTCGCTACAAAAAGAAGAGCTTTCCGCCCGCTTCTGCATCTATGCGGCGTCGCGGTGGTTGCCGGCTCTCTCGCGCTTGGGTGCAGGATCGCTCCGGTAGTCAGTGATGCACGGTTGGGAACCAGTCACTTCGATGACTGCGAGCAAGCTGCTCAAAACTACTGTGAATACGTCGTCGGAGCGGGTGAGAGCGATCTCGAAGGCTGTGTCGCCAAGTACACCTTCCAGTGCATCTCGGGCGCGTCTGATTAGACTCGCGTCGATGAACCTGCTGGAGCTGGTCCGCAGAGCCAAGGCCCTCGAGCCGTGGGGCGAGGGCGAGAAGATCCCCTGGCACGAGCCCGGGTTCAGCAGGAGGATGCTGGAGGAGCACCTGAGCCAGCAGCACGATCTGGCCAGCCGCCGCTTCGACCGGGTCGATCGCCAGGTGAGCTGGATCGACCAGGAGATCCTCTCACGCCGGCCATCGAGAGTGCTGGACCTCGGGTGCGGCCCCGGGCTCTACACCGAGAGACTCTCCCGGCTGGGCCACCAGTGTGTGGGGATCGACTACTCTCCCGCCTCCATCGAATACGCGAGGGAGCGGGCCCGTCGCGACCAGCTGCCTTGCGTCTACCTCGAGCAGGACATCCGAACCGCGCCCTACGGAGAGAACTTCGATCTGGTATCGCTGATATTCGGGGAGTTCAACGTCTTCTCCCCCAGCGACAGTCGAAGCATCCTGGAGCGAGCACACGCCGCGCTTTCCGATGGGGGCATCCTCCTGCTCGAGGTGCATACGCTCTCGGTGGTCCGCGAGATCGGGGAGCGAGATCCGTCCTGGTACACCGCGGATCCGGGCCTCTTCTCGGACAGGCCCCATCTCTGCCTCCGGGAGAGCTCCTGGGACCCCGGCCAGAAGAACACTACCGAGCGATACTTCATCGTCGATGCACAGACCGGTGTCGCGGAGCGCCACGGTGCGACCATCCAGGCGTATTCCGATTCGGAGTATCAGGCGCTGCTTCGCGACTGTGGGTTCGCAGCGGTCGACTTCCGCCCTGGTCTGAGCCGGGACCCGGAGGACGCGGACGACCGCCTTCTGGCCATTCTGGCCTCTCGGTAGAGCGCTCACGCATCATCCGGGCTAAACACGGGAGGAGCGCAAAGGAGGCGAGCATGATCTCATTGGTGTTGGCGGCAGTCTTCTTCGTCGGCATTCACGTGTTCGTGTCAGGAACCTCGCTACGCGCGGCCATCGTGGCGAGAACCGGAGAGGTGGTCTACCAAACCGCCTTCTCTGCGGTTTCGCTGCTGGGGCTGGTCTGGCTCGCCTGGGCCTACGCGGCGACGGAGTCTGCCGAGCTCTGGGGGCAGCCCGGCTGGATCCGTCCGGTCGCATGCGTTCTCATCTTGCTCGCGGTCCTCTTCGTCGTGATCGGGATCGCGACTCCGAGCCCGACCGCGGTCGGAGGCGAGGCGGCGCTCCGCCAGGGTGTCACTGCGAAGGGCATATTGCGGATCACCCGTCACCCGTTCCTCTGGGGTGTCGCCCTCTGGGCGGCGACACACCTCCTGGCGTCCGCAAATCTGGCCTCGCTGATCTTCTTCGGTGCCCTTCTCCTGCTGGCGCTGGTCGGGCCGCCTTCGATCGACGCAAAGAGGGCGCGGATGTTCGGTGAGCAGTGGACCCCGTTCGCTGAATCGACCTCGAGCGTTCCGTTCCTTGCGATCGCCCAGGGGCGAAACCGGCTTTCGTTGGCCGAGATCGGCTGGTGGCGCGTCGCGATGGCGCTGGTGCTGTACGCCGTTTTTCTCGGTGCCCACGGCTGGCTGTTCGGTGTCTCGCCCTTCGGAGCGTAGCTGGGAATTTCGTTTTTCCTCGAGGCCTCTCCGGGGTCGGTAGGCAGGGGGACCGCGGCGTGACAGATGGGAAATCCCGTTGGCTTCCGATCCGCCCGAGCTCTACCCGGAGCTCCGTGGCTCTGTGGGCGAAGTCCCTGCTGAACGCCGTGCTGTTCTTCGGGATCTTCATGGTGCTCCTGCCCTGGGCTGCGCACCAGCTTCTGCCCGCGTCCCTTCCGCTTCCCGTCGGCGTCAGGACCTGGCTGGGTGCGATCCTCTTGATCGCGGGCCTCGCCCTCTGGATCCCCTGTCTCGATGCCTTCAGCCGGCGCGGGGAGGGTACGCCGCTTCCGCTCGACGCACCGCGGAAGCTGGTGACCAGCGGTCTCTTCGGCGTGGTGCGAAATCCGATCATGGCCGGAGAGCTGATGGTGATCTGGGCCGCGGCGGTGTACTTCGCCAGCGCTGGGATCCTGGTCTACGCCTCGGTGATGAGCGTTGTCGCCCATCTGCTAGTGGTCCACGTGGAGGAGCCGGAGCTGCGCGAGCGCTTCGGCGAAAGCTACCAGGCCTACTGCCGGAGAGTGCCCCGCTGGCTGCCGCGTCGGGTCCGCGCGACGAGTCGGCGCGCTTGAGGGCGGGCCGGAGCAATTCTCCCCAAATCTGACTTCGAGGAGGCCCCATGCGCCTGATCGATCTGACGCGAACGCTCGATCCGACCGACGTGGACCGTATGCCGGAAGTCGTTCGACCGCTGGCGGCGGTTCTGGCCCCGAAGATCCAGTATCTGGCTCCCGCTGCGGAGGGCTGCGACCGGATGTGCGCGATCTTCGGCTGCACACCCGACGACCTTCCCGAACGCGAAGGTTGGGGGGAAGAGCTGGTGACGCTGAATTCCCACAGCGGAACGCACGTCGATGCGCCCCTGCACTACGGCAGCACCTGCCAGGGGCGGCGAGCGCGGACGATCACGGATATCGGGCTGGAAGAGCTGTACTGTGACGGGATCGTTCTCGACCTGCGCGGGAAGTGCCAACTCGGAGAGGGGATCGCCGTCGAAGCGCTGACCGATGCGATCGATGCCGCCGGACGCGGCATCCGCCAGGGTGACGCGGTCCTTCTGCGCACCGGACAGGGGGGCTTCGACCTGGACGACATCCGGGCCTTTCAGTATCCGGGGATGACCCGCGAGGGAACCCTCTTCCTGGCCGAGCAGGGAGCCAAGGTGCTGGGAACGGACGCATTCGGATGGGATCGCCCTTTCGGCGTCATGGCCAAGGCGTTTCGCGAGACCGGAAACCGGGCAGAAATCTGGGATGGCCACTTCGCCGGCCGCGATCGCGAGGTGTTCATCGTCCAGCAGTTGACCAACCTGAGCGCGCTTCCCGCGACCGGCTTCAAGGTCGGTTTCTTTCCCATCAAGATCGCGAGGGCGAGCGCCGCCCCGGCTCGCGTCGTGGCCTTCGTCGACTAGAGGCGGGGATCGCTGTGAATCCCAGAGACGTCGTTCGATTCAGCGTCGCTTCCAGACTGGAGAGCTTTCGCTGCGCGTTTCGTGGCATCGGGACCATGCTGGCTTCCCAGCACAACGCCCGGATCCATCTGCTCGCCACCGTCTGTGCCTGTGGCCTCGGCTTTCTGATCGGAATCTCTCGCCTCGAGTGGTGCGCGATCGCGGTCGCGATCGTCATGGTCTGGACCGCAGAAGCTCTGAACACCGCATTCGAGTTCCTCTGCGACGTTGCCTCCCCCGAGTTCCACCCGCTGATCCAGAAGGCGAAGGACGTCGCCGCCGCTGGGGTGCTCCTGAGCGCCACCGGAGCAGCGGTGATCGGGTTGATCGTCTTCGTTCCGCGCCTGCTGCGCATCGCCGGGTAGGCTAGCGCCTGTCGCACGAGCCCCAGTGGGCGTGGTAGATTCGAGCGCATCATGCAACCCACCACACTGACTCTCCACACCGCCTACCAGATCGGCGAGGTCGATCCGCGCATCTTCGGTGGATTCCTGGAACACATGGGCCGGGCCGTCTACCAGGGCGTCTACGATCCGAAGAGCGCACATGCCGACACCGAGGGATTCCGGAAGGATGTGCTCGCCGCGCTCGGGCCGCTGTCGATGACGGTGATGCGCTATCCGGGAGGGAACTTCGTCTCCGGGTACCACTGGGAGGACGGGGTCGGCCCCCGTGAGAGCCGCCCCACCGTCCGCGAGCTCGCCTGGCGGAGCATCGAGCCGAACCAGTTCGGCACCGACGAGTTCATCTCGCTCAGCCGCAAGATGGGCTGGACGCCGATGCTCGCGGTGAATCTCGGCACCGGGAGCCCCGAGGAGGCGCGGAACTGGGTGGAGTACTGCAACGGCGAGATCGGCACCAGGTACGCCGACCTGCGCTCGGCGAACGGCAGCCGCGAGCCCCACGGCGTCGGGCTATGGTGTCTCGGCAACGAGATGGACGGCCCCTGGCAGCTTGGCCACGTGCCCGCCGAACAGTATGCCCTCCGCGCCGAGCAGGCGGGGAAGCTGATGAAGGGTGTGGACCCATCCATCGAGCTGGTCGCCTGCGGATCTTGCGGGACGCATCTGCGCACCTATATGGAATGGGACCGCGTGGTGCTCGAGTACCTCGGCGATCTGGCGGACTACGTGAGCCTCCACCGCTACGTGGACAACCGCGCCGACGACACGGCGGACTTCCTGGCCGTGACCAACAGCATCGATCGGCAGATCGAGGAGATGGACGCCGTCTGCCGCTTCGTCCAGGCGAAGCGCAGGTCGCAGAAGCGTCTCTATCTCTGCTTCGACGAGTGGAATGTCTGGTACAAGACCTTCAACCGCGAGGGAATGGACCCGGAGGGTGAGTTTCCACGCCATCTCATCGAGGAGGTCTACAATCTCGAGGACGCGTTGGTGGCCGCGGGTTTCCTGAACAGCTTCATCCGCCACGCCGACTGCGTCAAGATCGCGAACATCGCCCAGATCGTGAACGTGATCGCGCCGATTCTCACCCGGGGAGATCAGCTGCTGATCCAGTCGATCTACTACGCCTTCGAGATGTATTCGAAGCGGCGCGAGGGCGTGGCGCTCCGGACCGCGGTCCGCGGTCCCGTTTACCAGGGCTCGCAGCACGGGGAGGTGCACTACCTGGACAGCAGCGCGATTCTTGGAGGAGATCGGCTCGAGGTGTTCGTCAGCAACCGAAGCCAGGACGAAGAGATGGATCTGACCATCGAGGTGGCGGATCGCTCCATCGCTTCCCCGGCTGGCGCCGAGCTGCTCACGGGACCGGACGCGAAGGCGGCGAACAGCTTCGATGCCCCCGATCTGGTGCGGTCCGAGGCATTCGAAGGCATCGAGGTTCGCGGCGGAAGGGCCCATCTCAGCCTCCCGCCGCTCTCACTGCTGGCCGCGACCTTGGAGCTGGAGAGTTAGCCTGCGTTGCTCACCGCGTCGCTGCTGCGGCCGATGGATCGGGATTCTCGCCGGTGCGCTCCTGGCGTGCGGCGGGCCGTGGGTGTCGGCCGCTCCGGTGGAGCTTCGTTCCGCAGGGCTCGAGCCATACGTGATCGTGGCGCGCTGCATGGCCCGGGCGCAGGAGCTCGGCTACAGCGTGAAGTCGCTCGACTACGATGCGGGTTTGCTGCGACTGGCGGCGTTGCGCAGCAATGCCGTGATGCTGGGGATACGACCGGTTCCGAGAAGCTCGTCGTGGCTGCTGGTGACGGTGGGAGACGACCGCACGGTGAGCGTTCGGGCCTACGGTGATCTCGTGCGCGAGGAGGACGGCCGGATGCATCCCGACCTGAGGGCTGAAATGGACTGGCTGGCCGGGGAGCTCGAGCGGGCGATCAGCAACGATCCGCGGACCCCCGAGGGCGAGCCGGCGGGAGATGCGGACTAACCCTTCGGGTCTCCGCCCAGCGAGGTCAGCAGCGATCCACCGACCACGGCGGCGGCGCCGAGCAGGCTGGTCGGGGAGATCGCCTCCGGCGCCACCAGGGTCGGCCAGAGCGCCGCCATCAGCCACGCGAATGCGAGGGTGGCGAGTGGTGTGAGCGCCAGCACCGAGCTCACCCGTGACGCCTCCCAATGAGCCAGGGCGGCAGCGAAGGCTCCGTAGGCGACGAGGGTGTTGAGGGCACAGAAGAGGAGCACTCCGAGCTCCATCCCGTCGAGTCCCAGGATCGCGGCCGGATTTGCCGCCAGCGACAGGCAGACGGTGCATCCCGCATAGATGCACCACATCACCGTCTGGGAAGAAAACCAGTGCAGAAGCTGTTTCTGGGCCATCCCGTAGATCGCCCAGGTGAGTGCTGCGCCGACGAGTGTCGCACTCCCCAGCAGATAGCGGTCCAGGGAGGATGCGAGCGCGCGGAGCTGGCTCCCGAAGAACGTCGCCAGGCCCAGGATCAGAATGCAAAAACCCGTCCACTGGAGCCGGCTGAAGTGTTCCCTGAACACCAGCAGCCCTCCCAGTGCCAGCATCAGGGGAGCCAGCTGGATGAGCACCTGGGCGTTGGCGGGGCTGGTGAGCTCCAGTCCGATCATGTAGGCGAGGTAGTTGAGCGCCAGACCGACGGTCGCGATCGCCAGCAAGAGCCACTGCGGGCGGCTGAAACGCGCCACCGGCGGAAGTCCGCCGCGCCAGGCGAGCAGTGCTCCGAGCAGGATCGAGGCGAGGAGGAAGCGGTACCAGACGATGGTCGGCGAGTCCATCGAGCGAAGCAGGATCTTGAGTGCCAGCGGCAGGATGCCCCAGAGCAGCATGGTGATGCTCGCCAGTGTGAATCCGAGCCAGCGTCGTCCCGATGAGCGGTGGAGCTCCATAGCAGAGGCAACCGTAGCCTGCATTTCGCCGTCTGCCGCTGCCCGCGTCCGGCCTGCACCCACGGCGGCCGCGGCAGCGAGCTGTCGGGGAATGCGGGCTACAATCTCCTCGGAGAGCGAGGTCGGTGGAGAGAGCGACGTTCGGAATGGGCTGTTTCTGGGGACCCGAGGAGATCTTTCGGAAGGTCGACGGCGTCACCTCCACGTCCGTGGGATTCATGGGGGGGAGCCTCGAGAACCCGACGTACGAGGAGGTGTGCACGGGCAGAACCGGCCACGTCGAGGTGGTGGAGGTGGAGTTCGATCCCTCCAGGATCGCCTACGAGGAGCTCCTCGAGATCTTCTGGGCGCGCCACGACCCGACCACGCGAAACCGGCAGGGGCCGGACATCGGGACCCAGTACCGGTCCGTGCTCTTCTTTCACAGCCCCGAGCAGGAAGCAGCTGCCCGCGCGTCCAAGGAGAAGCTCGAGCGCAGCAGCCGCTATCGAAGCGAGATCGTCACGGAGATCGTACCGGCCTCCAGCTACTACCCCGCGGATGAGTACCACCAGCGCTACCTGGAGAAGCGCCGAGAGAGATGGTGAAACCCGGCTCGTCGCGCGTCCCCGCCGCGGCTCTCGTGCTTCTGGCGTTCGCCGCGCTCGGCTGCCCGACTCGCTCCACCTGGCCCTACGACGTCCAGCGAGGCCGCACCCTCGCCGACCACACCGACGGCGAAGGCGCCGCGGAGCGCCTGCGCCTGGCGGTATCCGAGGCGGAACGGGATTCGGCGCGTCCTTGGGGTGTTCCGATCAGTCTCTACTACCTGGCGGATGCCTATCTCCGTTATCCGAGGCTGGGAAAGACAGCCGAGGCGGGCCCGCTGCTCGAGCGGTCTCGCGAGCAGTGGGAGCGACTGGCCGGTCCCACGGATCCGACCGTCGCCGTGGTGCTCCTCCGGCTCTCCGATGCGAAGCGAGTCGAGGGAGAGAGCGAAGCGGCGGACCGCCTCGAGCAGCGCGCCGAGGCGATCGCGAGGACTTCGCTTCCCTCTCATCATCCCGTCCGGCGGCTTCGCGAGAGCGGGATCCCGCTCCAGGAGGCCATGCAGGCGGATGAGATCTTTGCCGAGACCGTCGCAAAGCTGGGTGGCGAGCCGCCTTGAGCGGCTCTTCTTCACCTCGGACGGATCAGCGCCAGCTTCGCCGAGCGCGAGAGCTTCTTGATCGCCGCTTCGCGTTTCGACGCGCTGGAGCGGTCCGGGTGGGGCTCCTGGTAGACGAGTCGGACGGGAAGCCGGACTCGCGTATACTTCGAAGCGGTGCCATCGCGGTGGGCGCCCAGCCGCCCTTCGAGATCGGCGGTGATCCCCGTGTAGAGGGTGCGGTCGCTACAGCGAAGCATGTAAACGCACCAGGCCGACACGGGCGCAAATGATTCCAGTCGACGCGAGATGACGCCACTCGCGGGAGAGCCCGCCGCTTCGATGGCGCCGGTCGGGGCCGGGAGCGGGGGCGGAGCGGTGCGATGAAGCGGATCTGTGTCTTCTGCGGCTCGGATCGGGGCGTCCGTCCGGATTACGCCGATGCTGCACGGAGGCTCGGCAGAGCGCTCGCGTCTCGCCGCCTCACTCTCGTCTACGGGGGTGGCCGGGTCGGTCTGATGGGCGAGATCGCCAACTCCGTGCTCGACGCCGGTGGCGAGGTGGTGGGTGTGATTCCCCGATCGCTGTACGAGATGGAGGTCGCACACACCGGGGTGACGGACCTGCGCGTGGTCGATTCGATGCACGAGCGCAAGGCGCTGATGGCAGAGGTCTCCGACGGCTTCATCGCCTTGCCGGGAGGAATGGGGACCCTGGAGGAGCTCTTCGAGGTTCTCACCTGGGCCCAGCTCGGCTTTCACGAGAAGCCGTGTGGCCTCCTGGAGGTGGCCGGATACTTCGAACACCTGATCGCGTTTCTCGACCACGCCGTCGGGGAACGCTTTCTCCGAGCGGAGCACCGCGGGCTGCTTCTGGTGGAGACCTGTCCCGCCGCCCTGCTCGATCGCCTCGCGGAACATCGTCCTCCGAGAGTCGAGAAGTGGATCGACCGGAGCGGCCTGTAGCTCGCCTCCCGGCATCGCGGGTAGGAGTGCTACAGTCCGTCCCTCGCGAGGGTGGGGAAATTCCCCTGTGGAGACGAGCGTCTGGCCGTCTGCTATCAATTTCCGTGGTGGAATTGACACACTTGCCTCTCGCAGGCCTTGAAATACTCGAGCGGATATAGACACTGTCACCGAAACTTCACGCGCTCCAGAGGAATCGACGGATGACGAAGATCAGGGTGGCGATCGTGGGCGTGGGCAACTGTGCCAGCTCTCTGGTGCAAGGAATCTACTACTACCACGCACGGCAGGAGGCGAACGCCATCGGCCTGATGCACTGGGATCTGGGAGGCTACCTGCCCTCGGACGTCGAGGTGGTCGCGGCCTTCGACGTGGATCAGCGCAAGGTGGGACGCGATCTCTCCGAGGCCATCTTCGCCGCGCCGAACTGCACCAAGGTCTTCTGCGAGGACGTACCGAAGGTGGGGGTACCCGTGCGGATGGGGAGGGTCCTCGACGGCTTCTCCGAGCACATGCGCGGCTACGATGAGCAGCGTGCCTTCGTCATCGCCGACGCACTCGAGGCGGACCACCACGAGGTGGTGCGCGTGCTGCGGGAAAGCGGCACCGAGATCCTGGTCAACTACCTGCCCGTCGGCTCCGAGCGGGCGGTGCATTTCTACACGGAGTGCGCTCTCGACGCGGGGGTGGCGCTGGTCAACTGCATGCCGGTCTTCATCGCCAGCAATCCGCAGTGGGCGAAGCGTTTTGCGGACAGGGGCCTCCCGCTGGTGGGCGACGACATCAAGGCCCAGCTCGGTGCGACGATCACCCACCGGATGCTGACGGATCTCTTCCGCAAGCGCGGGGTCCAGCTCGAGCGGACCTACCAGCTCAATACCGGCGGCAACACCGACTTTCTCAACATGCTCAATCGCAGCCGTCTGGTCTCGAAGAAGGAGTCGAAGACCGAGGCGGTGCAATCGGTGGCGGCAAAGCGCATTCCCGACGCGAACATCCACGTCGGACCCAGTGACTACGTCCCCTGGCAGAACGACAACAAGGTCTGCTTCCTGCGAATGGAGGGGAAGCTCTTCGGGGACGTGCCGATGAACCTGGAGCTCCGTCTATCGGTGGAGGATTCCCCGAACTCGGCTGGCGTCTCCATCGATGCCATCCGCTGCTGCAAGCTCGGCCTCCTGCGCGGAGAGAGCGGCCCGCTGCTCGGGCCCTCGGCGTTCTTCATGAAGCATCCGCCCCGTCAGTGGACCGACGATGAGGCGCACCAGCTGACCGAGGAGTTCATCTCGGGGGACTCTGCGTAATCCTCTCGAGCAGATCGCCGTTCCAGCTGAGGGCCAGCCGCGCGCGCCTTCTGCCCAGCCCGTCTTGAAGGGCGGCGGTCACCAGCAGGGGAAGCGCCACGGTGGGCTCCACCCAGGCCATGGCGCGGGAGGCGTCCACCTTCACCTTCCCCCAGCTCTTGGCCTCGTCCAGGGTCGAGCTGGAGAGCCCGCCGTCCTGCGTCACCGCGGTGGTCATCTGGATCGCGTAGCGGTGCCCTTTATCCTTGCTGCCGAAGATGTAGCTCATCACGATGGAGTCGTTGATGTAGTTCTTCGGCACGCCTCCGGCCACGTAGATGGCCGCGGTCGCCTTTGACGCCGCGACGATCTGGGTGAGCTCGTAGTTGTCCTGGATCGAGTCGATCTTGATTCCCGCCTTGCCGGTCTTGATGCAGCGGTGGCGGTGCTCGGTGAGGCCGATGCCGATCGAGCTGTCGTTGAGAGCGGGGACGAACATCGGGATCCCCGCCTCGCGGCAGGTCTTCACGATCGAGCCCGGATCGTCGATCTCGTCGGCGAGTACATCCATGAACTGCCGGCTGGAGACCGCGCCCGGCTCCATCCGATCCGCCACCAGACCCACCCAGGTATCGGTCTCGCCGAACCCCTGCTCGTCGACGTAGGTGTCGTAGATGCGGTCGATCAGCAGGCTGCGCAGCTCGGCATCGTCGGCGTCGGGCGTCCCGCGGAAGTGCTGATAGCCGCGCGCCTGGTAGAGATCCTGATAGAGGATGGCACCCGTCGACACCACCACGTCCACCAGCCCGTTCGCGATGAGCTCGCGAATCACCTGACGGAGCCCGCCGGCCACCAGGGGTCCCGCCAGCCCGAGCAGCACCGTCGGTCGGTCGGGGTCGGCGTAGATTTGCTGCATCACCTGGTAGCACTGGCCGATGTTGCGGGCCTGGATGCTCATGCCCGCCATGGCGCGCACCAGGTCGGCGACGCTCTCGGTCTTCGAGGGGATCAGCGGACGCACGCTCTCGCGCAGCAGCCGATCCTTCTTGCGCTGCTCGCCAGCCTCCAGATCCGGATACATGTAGGTGAAGCCGAGATCCCGCTTCGGTGTCTTGTCGCTCACGAGACGTCCTCCTCGGGAAGCAGCGCACCGGGATTCAGCAGACCCCCGGGGTCCAGGGCGCGTTTGACGGCGCGGAGCACGGCGATCCCGCTCTCGCCCAGCTCGCCGCGCAGCGCGTCCCGCCGCACCCGTCCGATGCCATGGTGGTGAGAGATTCCGGCGCCCAGCTCCAGGACCGCATCCATGGTGCGCTTCCAGCACTCCCGGTAGACGTCGCCCATACGGCTCCGCTCGGCCGGACGGGCCACGAAGGTGAAGTAGAGGTTGGTTCCGGAGCGGTAGCTGTGGCTCGAGTGCCCGGTGGCCAGCAGCATCCCCTCCACCTCCGACAGGGACTTGGTGACGCGCTGGTAGAGGGGCAAGACGCGTTCCCAGGTCGAGGCCACCTCGATGGTGTCGAGGATGATTCCCTTCTCGAGGAATTCCCGGAAGCCGGGCACATCGTTGCGCCTCTCCAGCCAGTGGTCCACGGAGGAGGAGTCGGCCTCCAGCCCTCCCGTCTCCTGACAGATCTCCGCCACACCCTCCGCCTCGGCAGCGACCATCAGGGCGGGGCCCTCGTGGAGCAGAATCAGCATCGCCCGCTCAGCGGGACAGGTCTCGGGGAAGTGGCGACCGGATTCGGGGGGGTCGTAGAGGCGGATCACGGGAGGCCGGTAGCCCGCGCGCATCAGCCGTCGGATCGCCTCGACGCCGGCGGCCAGGCTTTCGAAGTGGAAGGCCTGTCCTCGGCTCGATTCGGGAAGGGGGCGCAGGGAGAAGGTCACCTCGGTGACGATCCCGAGCGTGCCCTCGCTTCCCAGGAAGAGCTGGCGCAGATCGGGTCCGCTGGACGCCCGAGGCGTTCGGCGGGTGCGCAGCACGGCGCCGTCGGGAAGGACCACCTCCAGGTCCATCACCAGGTCCTCGATGTTCCCGTAGCCCGTGGAGAACTGGCCGGCGGCGCGGGTGGCGACCCAGCCGCCGACGGTGGAGACGTCGATGGACTGGGGCCAGTGGCCGATGGTGAGTCCGTCCTCGCGAACTCGCTTCTCGGCGTCCATTCCGATGGTCCCGGCTCGGAAGGTCGCCAGCAGATTCTCCGAATCGAGGGACACCAGACCGCGGAGCTTCGCCGTCGAGATCACCACGGCGCCCTCCGGAACCTGGATGGCGCCGCAAACACCCGAGCCGCCTCCGAAGGGAACCACGGGCACGCCGGCCTCGCGGCAAAGACGCATCGCCCGCGAGACCTCATCGGTGGAGCGCGCCTCGACGACGGCCAGCGGCCGGGGAAGAGCTTCTCCTTCCAGATCACGAAGCTCGTTCAGCACCCAGAGGTCGCGGCAGTGCTCCTTCAGTGTTGCGGGCTCGGTGATGATGCTCTCGCCGAGTGCGCCCCGGAGCTCTTCGACGATGCCGCTCATGAACTCTCTCCCAGAAAGGCGAGATCGCGGGCCAGCCGCTCTCTCGCTGAGGTGATCTCCTGCTCCCGGCGTGCATTGCCCCAGCCGAGGCGGTCGGCCATCTGATCGGCGATCGGCTCGATCAGCGCCTCGCGCACCGACGGCTCGTAGAGGGCGGCGCGGGTTCGCCGGTAGAGTACGTCCTCGAGCCGAGCCGCGCCCTCGACCTCCATGGCCCAGCTCACCTCACCCGAGACGACATTCGCGCCCGGCACCAGGGGATCCGAGCCGCGCCCGACGACCTCGCCGGCCTCGGTGCCGTAGAGCCCGATCATGCGTGCCGCCACGGCAGGCTCGAGTCCGGTCTCGCGCTGCAGGCGCGCGGAGAGTGCCTCGAGGTCGCCGTCGAAGTCGCCGCCCGGCAGCGGCGCCTCGCGCGCCGGAGGCGATTCGAGGCGGAGTTCACAGACCCCGGCCGCCTTCTCGACGGCGGTGCGGGTCATGGGCCGGTAGCCGGTGAGCTTTCCGCCGGCGACGCTCACCACGCGCCTCGCTCCGATCCAGATCTCGTCGCGTCGTGAGATCTCGTGGGCCTTCTTGCCGGGCTCTGCGATCAGGGGCCGCAATCCGGACCAGCTGGAGACCACCTCCTCGGGAGCGACCGGCTCGACGCTGAAGTCGCGGGCGATGGGTGCGAGCAGATACTCGACGTCACCCCGTTCGATGAGCGGCCAGGTCTCGCAGCCGCGCTCGTAGCTGGTGTCGGTGGTGCCGATGAAGACCGCGTCACCGCGGCGGATCACGAAGATCGAGCGCCGGTCGGCGGCGCCCAGGATGACGATGTTTCGGACCGGCAGGCGCTCCGCGGGCAGGACCACGTGGATGCCCTTGGAGAGGTGGAGGCGCGCTGGGGCCTGCGGGTCCTCGAGGCGGTGGACGCGGTCCACCCAGGGCCCCGCGGCATTGATGACGCAGCGGGCGCGGACCCGCACCCGGCGTCGGGAGAGCTGGCACTCGGCCTCCACTCCGTCGGCGCTGCCCTTCTCACTGGAAATCGCATCGACCGGTGCGTGGTTCAGGACCGCCGCCCCACCGGCGACGGCGCAGCGCAGATTGGCGAGCACCAGGCGCGCATCTTCGGTGAGGTACTCCCGGTAGACACAGGCGTGGGAGAAGCGCGAGCGATCCAGGATCGGCTCCTCGGTCTCGAGCTCGCGCCGCGACCAGTTGCGGTGCAGATCCGCGTCCTCCACCGCGCCCAGCTTCTCGTAGGTGATGATTCCCGCACGCATCTTCATCAGTCCGGTCCGACTGCGTGTCGGTACCACCACCCAGCGGGGCTCGGCCAGGTGAGGTGCGAGTCGGTGGATCTCCTTGCGCTCGAGAGCGGTCTCGCGCACCAGGGCGATGTCGCCCATGGCCAGGTAGCGGAGGCCCCCGTGGATCAGCTTCGAGGATCGGCCCGAGGTTCCCGACGCGAAGTCCTCGGCCTCGAGCAGCGCCACCGAGAGACCGCGCAGGGTGGCCTCCCGGGCGATTCCGACGCCGGTGATGCCCCCACCGATCACCGCGAAGTCGAAGATCTCCCTCTCGAGCCGATCCATGGTCGAGGAGCGATCCGCCGAGGATATGCTGGGGGTGGGGGGCATGTCGTCTCTCGGGTTCCGGCCCCAAGCTAGCCTTTGTCTGCGAGCCGGGCGAAGAGGTCGTGAATGGCGGCGAAGAGCGCCCCGGGCGATCGGTCCGTGAAGGGGGCGCGGATCTTGCGGTCCGGAGTGACGCGGACCGCCGACCCGGTCCGGGTGACGAGATCGAGGAGGATCTTCGGATCCACCCGGCTGGTCTCGGCGGCCGTGAGCACGATCTCGTCCTTTACCAGGTCCACCGCGAGCACGCCGAGGCGACGGGCTGCGATCTTTACCCGGATCACATCGAGGAGGTTCTCGGTCTCCGGGGGCAGCGGTCCGTAGCGGTCCAGAATCTCGTCGCGGATGCGAGCGAGCTCTTCGTCGTCCGCCGCGCTGGCCAGACGTTTGTAGAGCACCAGCCGCTGGCTCACGTCGGTCACGTAGTCGTCGGGTAGACGGGCGGCCACGCTCAGACGAATTTCCGGGTCGATGGGAATCTCGCGAACGCCGCCGCGGAGGTTCTCGATCGCTTCCTCCAGCAGCTGCATGTAGGTCTCGTAGCCGACGGCACCCAGATTTCCGGACTGCTGTCTGCCGAGCAGGTTGCCGGCGCCGCGGATCTCCAGATCCATGTTCGCGAGGCGGAAGCCGCTGCCGAGCGTCGAGAGATCCTGGATCGCCTCGAGCCGTCGGGTAGCGTCCTTGGTGAGCGCACTCTCCCCGGGAATCATCAGGTAGGCGTAGGCGCGGCGCTGGCTGCGGCCGACGCGGCCGCGTAGCTGGTAGAGCTGCGCCAGACCCAGTGCGTCGGCGCGATTGATCAGCATCGAGTTCGCCCGGGGGATGTCGAGACCGCTCTCGACGATGGTGGTACAGAGTAGGACGTCGGCCTCGCCGCGCATGAACGACAGCATTCGGTCTTCGAGATCGCGCTCCCGCATCTGTCCGTGGGCCACCAGGACCTTCACCTCCGGCACGATCCGTTCCAGCAGCGCGGCGATCGCGCCGATGCTGCGAACGCGATTGTGGACGAAGAAGACCTGGCCGCCGCGTCGCACCTCGCGCAGGATCACCTCGCGGATCAGGGATTCGTCGAAGCGGCAGACCTGGGTGCGGATCGAGAGGCGGTCGGCGGGCGGCGTGTTGATCACCGAGAGATCGCGCAGCCCGGTAAAGGCCATCTGCAGGGTCCGGGGTATGGGCGTCGCCGTCAGCGTGATCACGTCCACGGTCTTCTTGAGCTGCTTGATCCGCTCCTTGTGGGCGACTCCGAAGCGGTGCTCCTCATCCACGACCAGCAGGCCGAGATCCCGGTAGCTGATGTTCTTCTGCAGCAGACGGTGGGTTCCGATCACGATGTCGACCTGGCCGGTGGCCAGCCCCTCGAGGATCCGCTTGGCCTCCTTGGGGGAGCAGAAGCGCGAGAGCGACTCGATCTGTACCGGGTAACCCTCGAAGCGCCGCTCGAAGGTCTCGATGTGTTGCTGACACAGAATAGTGGTGGGCGCCAGGAGGGCGACC
>Ga0307423_1000546_pt1 | contig 25270 bp, 20 predicted proteins | sample SalMarWE160310MG_FD_202154 | JGI IMG/M metagenome (GOLD analysis project Ga0307423, IMG submission 202154) | Salt marsh sediment microbial communities from the Plum Island Ecosystem LTER, Massachusetts, United States - WE1603-10 | ecosystem: Environmental > Aquatic > Marine > Intertidal zone >...
TAACTGTGGTACTGCACTTAGTGGTGCCAAGTTCTGTCCCAACTGCGGTACAAAGGTCGGATAATAGAATAATATTGGTTGGGTGTTTTTGCCCAACCAGTTTTCGTTTTTTTTTCTTTAATAAGGTGTGTAAGTATTTTGCTTGATACGAAATTTATTCTTCTAAAAGTTTAAACGAATTCTTGTCCTAATAACACCTGAACCAGTATGGACGAGTCTTTCGATGAGCCTGAGGTGCGAAAACCATCACGAAGAAAGCAATTGGGAGCTGTGTTATTCTGGATTGGTTTCATAATTGTTGCCATTTCTTTCATTCCTATTATAGCATCAGCTTTGGGAACATCTGTAACTAACTATAGATATGTTGTAGATTTTATGATAGTTGGAGTAATTATTGCAATTTTTGGTCTTTTCACGGCTCTATTTCCAGAGGGTTATACAGAAGAGGGAACATGGATCATGAAGATGAGTCCGTTTGCTGGTAATAATTGATTGTAATCAAGGCTGCATTTGGATTTCTTAGGAAAAAGCAGTTCCACGCTAACCACAAAATTTCTATCCTTCCGCAAATGGTTCTTTGCAATTCTTTTAGTATCTCACCGTATTTTCATTGGAAGTCCATGCGGCTGTTGCGGAGGACTGTGTTGGTGTGGTGTTTCCAATACCTACTTCAGCTTCCAATCTCTTGAATGGAATCCACTTCTACTACTCCCGCTTTACTAGGAATATTGCTACTCCCAATAAGGTCAAAGCTGCAGCAGGAATTCCAATCCAGAGTATGTAGGGAGGTTCTTCTGCATTAGAGACGAGAGGATCAGTTCCACGTTGGTACTCTTCAAGATTCGTAAGATTATCACCATCAGGATCTTCATCTGCATCGTTAACCAGAGGATTCAGACCAACTGATATTTCCCAGGCATCAGGAAGTTGGTCCATATCAGAATCAGCACTATTGGGATTGAGACCATATGAAAATTCCTGCAAGTTGGTGAGGGTGTCATTATCAAAATCAAGGAGAGCATCTATCGGATCAGTGGGATTCATGCCATTGTCTAATTCCCAATTATCAGGAATTCCATCATTATCTGAATCTGCTTTAGTACTATCTGTACCATAGATAATTTCCATTGCATCGCTAATTGAATCAGAGTCTGAATCGACATGGAACAGAGACGTATCTAACCAGTACTCATATTGGTCAGAAACACCATTACCATTTGTATCAACTTCATAGTCAATGTAGGAGTCTAGACCAAGTGAAGCTTCACCAGTATCCCAGACTTCAATTAGATAGAGGCCTTTCTGTGTCACTGGAATGGAGAAGATTTGAGTATAGTTCCATGGATTTGTGTCTATCTGAACAGACGAAGCAATTAATGATCCAGAGGGATTGTATACGAGGAAAGTGGCAGAGGATCCAAACCATCGAGCATTCATTTTTAGCGTAGTTGCCATAGACACGGGAATGAAATGTCTTAGTGATAAGCCAGAATAAGTAACTCCTTCAAAGATTTGACGGTTTGCCTTTCCATATGACCTACTCATTGTATATGCCATACATCCTCCGATAAGAGATGTAACATCCCGTCCTATTCGATAAGAATAATCACTTCGGGACCAGACATCATCTTGAGTTTGATAAGCAATATCATCATCCAATCCACTCTCAAAAGCAAGTACTACGCTATTGAAATCTTTTTCAGTAAATTTTCTAATATCAGCACGATAGAATTCGATAAATGAACTTGAGGGAATTGTTCTCACAATATCATCACCGCGCCAATTCGATATAGCCTTCCCTAAATCAGCCCAGTATTGACTTATGTGATATCTAGAGGAACCTAGGTCGTAATAGGAGAGGAATACTCGCTCATGATTAGAGGCATGATTTGCCTCACGCAAAATTGGTCCGACGTCGAAAAGTGCAAGTATCTCAATACCCCTATTTGAAAAGATTTGTGCGACTTCTTCACTCCCCTGCAAGCGGCCAGGAGGAGGAGTCAAAATATCATACCGAGCTTCAGCTCCATTAAAAGCAATGAAATAGATATCAAGGGGCCACTCGAATTGGGACATAACACCCAATAACTCAAGAACTGCTGCAATCCCACTACCATCGTCATTTGCCCCAGGACACAGAGGCAGAGTGTCATAATGTGCAGACATAATAAAGACAGGATTATCTCCTGGTAGATATCCAGGCAAGCGTCCAACAATGTTCATGTAGTCACCAAGTATTTCAATATCCAATCTTCCATTGGATACTTCGGTCATCTTATCGACAATCCAATGACGAGATATCTCATTTTGACTACCAGGAATCAAAGAGTCGGTGTAAACATGTCGTGGACCACCCTCTGTGAACTCCTCAACATAACCTTTGTATCTATCTTGGTCAACCATTTCGTAGATTTTACTAGACATATCTAAATCATAAATTCGTGGTAAGCTGGACCCCGGGGTGCTGACATCAACAGATTGCGGTCCATCAGTAATATGACTGGTCGTTGTGATATGTGGCATCAATATTGCCAAGGTGAAAATGACTAGGATGAACCGAAGTTTTCTCATGGGTCTAATTTGTTCTGTACCTACTAAAAAACTGCCGTTTACACGCAAATGATGATGTGAAAGCTTCTATCTGCCGAGTTGGTTATATGTAGGAGATTGTCCAAGACATTTGAATGAGGAAAAAAGAAATTACTGATGAGTGATGAAAAGAATGGAGAATATCGTGGCTGATCCAAGAACCAAAAGGAAAAGACTCGGTTCATTCTATACTCCACCACATCTAGCCAAACTCATAACGAATGATTCTCTAAATACATGGCTCCAAAATCAATTATGTTCCGATAGAGGTAGTCAATTGGAATCGGTTCAAAATCTAAAGGTTCTGGATCCTTCTGTAGGAGCGGGAGTATTTTTAATCGCTGCTGCAGAATGGCTTGATATAACAAGACAGAAACTTGGTGAAAAATTAAGTACAAAGAAGAGACGAGAATCAATAGTAAGTGACTCACTCTTTGGTGTTGACATTGAAGATATCGCTGTTGCCAGTTGTCGTTCGAGAATCTTACAATGGACCGCGTCTAAGGAGGAGAAACATAGATCTATAATCAGTGCCGTAAATGACAATATTAGGCAGGGAAATAGTCTTACCGTAAACGATCGGACTACAGACTTCTTAGGAGTAACTACGAGAGAAAATCCGGGGTTCGACATTATCCTCGGAAATCCACCATATGGTAATCTCTTGAGTAAAGGCCAACGGAATTTAATCCAATCTAATTATCCATTCAATGTCGGTGGAAATCGAACTGGAACGTGGAACAGCGCAGCTCATTTCATTGTCAGAGCTAGCATGATGCTACGTAATAGTGGAGAACTCGGATTCCTCATTCCAAATAGTATCCTTCGTGTCAAACAATTCACAAAGACAAGAAAGTTTCTCCTTGAACATCTTAAACTATGGAAAATCTCTGATGAGGGCAGTCCTTTTGATGATGTCACTCTTGAGATGGTCACAATTTTCTGTACCAAACAAAAACATAGGTATGACTATGATGTCAAAGTGGAATCGAGGAGACCTGGCTTTGAACAGAAAAATTCCGTTCCTCTAAATATACTACGTTCCAGCAAGATCTTCTCAATCTATCATGATGAAATCTTCGATAGGATTCTGAAGAGAGGCCAAAAGAATCTCCTAGTTGCATCACGAGGGAGAGATATTCCACGTGATTATGTCAAGCAGTCAAAGACTAAAGAATTCAATATCCCATACATCACAAGTGGACGCAGTGTTCGTCGTTATTTCATTGATTCTAACTATCAAACATACACTAATGACTGGTATCTGAGAAACCAAGGAATGAACATATCATTTTCAAATGAGCTTCTTGTTGCTACCAAGAATTACAGGTTTCCAAGATGTGTAATCAAGCCTGTTGGAATGATACATGGGGGTGGAATTGTCCAGATTATACCCTCCTCAAAGGACATGAACCTGAGAACAATAGGATTGATTCTTAATTCGAAACTGATCCAGTACATATGTTCACATTATCTAACGAATTATTCTCAACTGACAACATGTTTGAACACAGGTATTCTTGAGGAACTTCCAATTATACTTCCAACAGATCCTGAAACATATGCAGTACTTTTTGATGCACTATCAAAATTGTATAGCAATGAACAATCACCCAAGCACAATAGCTGTGTCAATGTTATAGAAACTGTAAGTGAAGCTCTTGTCTATGATTTGTATTTTGGAAATTCTCATTTATTGGAGAAAGAGGTTACTAAGCTTATCAAAGCAAATCATATCAAAATCAGAAATCCGTTCTATCTCTGTGAATGTTTGAGTAGTAAATTGATAGTATCACATATAGAACAGGTGATGACGATGGCAGTTGTCGATAAAATTGAGAATCGTTTGAATGAGGTTCTCGTGAAGTCTCCCAGATACTGAGGCTTAAATAGAGATACTTTGACCATCAGCAGGACATAGAATGATTGATGAGAAAGATTCAACCGAAATGGCTGAAGGTCTTGTTGATGCAATTGATGACGAAGCAGGACCACATGATGCTGGCGACGGACTTACTAAACGAGAAAGAAGTATTGAAGTCAGTAGAGTTACAGAACGTGAAAGAAAGGCAGAGGAATTGAGGAAACAACTTCGAAAGCGAAGTCTAGGAATGCTCAATTACAGGTGGGCTGCAGGCTCGTTGGTAATTGGAGGAATTCTTGCAATTATTTCTAATTTTATGCAAGCAATGACTAGAGGTGCAATTGTACCTCCAGAAGTTGGATTTGATACCTTCTGGGATGGATTTCTACTATATGGTGGAGTATATTTCATCCTACCAATTATATCTGGAGTCTTCATGATTATTCTTGCTTACTTCGCGTATTCAACGCCGAAGTATACTTGGTTAGCTCTTATTCCTGGAATGATATTAGCAATGGCAGGATTGTTTGTGTATTTCCTAGTAACATTTGCAGTTACCTATCAACCAGAATTTACAGATGTTCTATATGTGGCCATTGCACCTATCATTATGATAGTTTCAGCAGTATTCAATTTGGTTGCAATAGCACTTAGAGAAAAGGAATAGGCTATTCACTTAGAAATTCATCTAGACGACCCTCTTTCTCAAGAGATTCCATCCAATCAATTCTTGTTGGAACAGCTTCATCACTGATCATTTTCTCTATCATCGATGCTACATCAGGTGGGGTCATCTCAGTGGTGTCAATCTCTAACACACGCTTTTCTCCAAAGGAATCAATAGCATCAAGCTGACAGACACCGAGAACCTCAGCTTCGACATTTTCTTTGACTTTTTCATCTTTATACCCACGTTTGGTTAATCTTTCAATAAGTGTTTCAGGATGAGTTCGAAGAATAAACACCCATTGTACGCTACTACTTGGTATAAGGTCGATGTAATGGCCCTCGATTATTATTCGCTTTGTCTTATCTTCAACTAGGTCTAGGATTGCTTCAACTAAACAGTCTTCATCAATTATTCCTGTGTCTCTAGCTTTATCTTGAGCTGAAATGCATCCAGATTTGTCAGCTAATTCCCCGAGGGCGATAACATCAACACTAAGTCGACTACCTAGAACCTTTGCAACCATTGTCTTCCCAGTTCCAGGAGTACCACCAATTAGAATCGAAGCCATGAACTGGTGTGAGTGCGTTTCCAAGATAAGCTTTGAGTCGCGGTACTGAAAATTTCATGACGAATTACAGAGTGAACCCCCTTTCATAATGAATTTAAGAGAATCACATTGTCGTCAAGATAGTTGCATAGGCAATAGAGTGACGACAAAGATGACAGAGCCCTTTAATGTCAGAGAATTCAAATCTGATGATATTAAGCAAGTAGTCAATATTAACAAGGAATCACTCCCCGAGAACTATCCAGACCAATTCTTTCTCGGGCTTCACTATCACGCACCTAAAGCATTTCTAGTTGCAGAAATAGGTACTGAAATTGTTGGTTATATAATGTGCCGAATTGAACGAGGCATCTCATCTTTTGGTCGTCTACCTGTGAAGAAAGGACATGTTGTTTCTGTCGCAGTTCTTGATGCTCATAGACATAAAGGGATTGGCACAGCTTTGATCAAGGGAGGTATGGAAGCCATGACAGAGTATGGTTCCAGTGAATTTTTCCTTGAAGTGAGAAAAGGGAATGATGCTGCAGTTACAATCTATGAAACAATGGGATTCTCAGTACGTCGTGTTCTTCGTGGATATTATCGTGATGGTGAAGATGCATATCTTATGGTGTGTCAATCTGATTGTGCTCCAGAGGAAGTGAGCGAATCTGAGCAAACGCATTGAAGTTCCACTTATTCCAGATTGTGCCTCATGTATACTGGGTAGCTTGAAGATTTTGGTTCCCTTACTCACTCCCGATGAGAGCAAACAAGCAGATTATTTTGCAATGGCTTTCAAACTTCTATCTGAGGGATATGAGAAAAGAATTGAACCCGCACCTCTCTCTATAAGTTTGTATCAAAAATTGTATACTGTAGCAGGAATTAAGGATCCTTATGCAGAAATCAAGAGAGTCAGTACTGAGGCAGCACTGAAAGCTCTACCAGCTATCGATAAAATCATTGCACCACTCAAAGGAGAAGATAGATTCAGAGCATGTATTGCTTCAGCCATTACAGGAAATGTAATCGATTTCAATACTGCAGGTCATGAACCCGACTTGGAGAATCTTGTGGAAGTCTTTACATCTATTCAATCAGAGGGATTTGCTATTGATGACTCTGATCAGTTATGGAAGTCTCTACAGGCTCGAAATGGAAAGATAGTCTTCCTTGCTGATAATGCAGGAGAACATATCCTAGATATCCCTTTACTTCGTCTGCTTAAAGACATGGGTTGGTCTGTGACATTTATTGTAAAAGGACAGGCTATGGTCAACGATGTCACTCGAGAGGAAGTACGTGGAACAGAGATCGAAGACTTAGCTGACATTGCAGATTCTGGTGCTTGGGCTCATGGAGTCCCGATACAGATGGTTAGCAAGGAATTCCTTCAGCTAGTTTCAGACAGTGATATGGCGATCTCAAAAGGTCAAGCTAACATCGAAACCTTTCCCGAGATTCAAAGAGAAACTAACATTGAAACATATTACATAACACGTGCAAAATGTCCTCACATCTCTCAAGCTATAGGTGCGAAGAAAGGCGACAGTGTAATTTTGAGGAGGCCTAAAGGTTGAGGAAGTTCTCAACCTTCTAGCTTCTCTTGTCTAAGCAAGCCATGGTGCAGCTTTACTAGCGCCTCCACAATAGTTGCAAATATAGACTCTTTTTTCATCAATTCTTGTTGGATCAATATCCGCGCCACACTTGGGACAAGTTGCTAGAGGACAAGCCTGCTCCTCTAAAACAGTAACATGCTCACGTACATCTTGCATTACATCTACCATATACCCGCTGAGAATTCTTTCATCATCAGAATACACACTCAATGTGAGAACTCCTGAAGATTCGGTTCCTGTCGTCTGAACCTCAGCAGCGAAGTGTTGGTCGCCGAATTTCGTTTGCCCAACAAAACAAGCATATCCAAGGAAGTTACCATCATCAAGGATCTGTTCAGAGCGGTCAACAGGATCAAGACCTCTTAATCGAGATTTAGCAAGTTCAAAAACAGTTTTTGCACTACCAGTGAATTTGAAAGATGCGCAATTTCGTGCTAGGGATCCAAACTTGAGTTTTTTAAAGACACTATCAACATCATCGGTACTCTCTAACATTGGACAGACATTGACTATCCTCTTTCGTGGAATCAAGACAGTGTGCGACTTATTATGAGGGTCTCTGAAAATCACACTACCACCATATTCATCATCTACGCATCGCTGTGGTTTAAGCCAGAATATCGCGCTCTGAAATGTACCTGCATTGATATTTCCAATCTTCTGAGAAGGTAGTGTGCCGCTTGTATATTCAAAGCCATCAGGAGTGTCAAGATTGACTGTTACATTCAGAATGGCAAGATCGCCTTCATTACTAATCTTAACCGCGAGTTTGAGATTCTCACCTGCAATATCATATCCAGAAGTCACCTTTACAGGTACATCAGAAGTCTTCGCCGCTGTTGTTGAAGCAAGAGGCGATACTGGAACTTTGTCAGATTTTGGAACCTCAAGATCTAGGTAATAGTTCAATTGTTTGTATCGAAGATACATTAAGAACCATGCAATGAGACCTGTGGGGATTCCAAAACCCATAGGTGTGGATGGACCCGTTATGACAACAAATAGGAGAAACATAACTGTGACTAAAAGGAAATAGTACCAAGTTAGTATCCCTGCAAGTCTGGAACGGATTCGGTTCGTAACCATTTTGTTGAATTTAAGAAGAGCAAAGAGCACAGGGAGCCAGACTAAATAGAATATGAGATAGATAGGTCCACCAGTAAAAGTTCCGAATGGAAATATTATGATCCAACCCGCTCCACTTTGAAATGTGAATGCAATTCCCCACCACACAAAATTACTTCCAAAAACCAAGAATAGTGGACAGAATAATGTAAGGAGCAATAGCATCCATTTCCATAGGGAAGGAGATTTTGGCATTTTGATTGCAAGTCTAGTTATAATTCCTGGATTTTTTGATCCATCAGTCGCGAACACTGACAATTGTCGTTCCTCCAATAACCATGCAGTTGCCGAAGCTTTGTTGAGTACAGGTTTAGGCTCTTTTATCTATTAGCTGGATTAACTAACAGAATTTTGTATCAAACAGAAACGCAGGAATTGAGGGTGAAAACACATACAAAATGGTCACTGTGAATAGTAAAGTTGTAGACAAAACCTAACGTTTAAAAACACAAATCATCCCGAAGTGCTTGTACAGTTTTATCTGAACTGACCAATTTAGTGCGATTGCTTCGTACTTACAGAGTCAGGAAATGGAGGAACTAATTGATGAGTCAAAATGTACCGGTGCTTGTTTTACGAGAAGACACCGAGAGAACACGTGGTCGTGATGCTCAGAGAAATAACATCATGGCTGCAATCGTTATTTCTGAAGCAGTCAAGTCAGCTCTGGGTCCTAAAGGCATGGACAAAATGCTCGTTGATAGCTTTGGAGACGTAACTGTAAGCAACGATGGAGCAACCATTTTGAAAGAGATGGATGTTGCACATCCAGCTGCTAAGATGGTAATTGAGGTATCCAAGACAGTGGATGCAGAAGTCGGAGACGGCACAACGACTGCTGCAATATTGACTGGAGATCTTCTAAGACAAGCAGAAACACTGCTGGATAAGAAGATCCATCCAACTACAATCATTAACGGATATAGAAAGGCTACAGCAAAGGCTTTGGAAGTAGTTGATGCAGTTGCAGAGGATGTTGATCCTGCAACAGCCGACTATAAGAAGATACTCTTGGATGTTGCAAAGACATCAATGTCAAGCAAGTTTGTTTCTGGAAATCGTGATAGTCTTGCAAAGACTGTTGTAGATGCAGTTCTTGCTATTGCAAAGGATATTCCTGAGGGTGAAGAACTCAACATCGAAAACATCCCTCGTCAAAAACAGACAGGGATGGTTGTTGAGAAAACCGAGCTCGTAAAGGGACTCGTTCTTGACAAAGAGGTTGTCCATGCAGGAATGCCAAAGAGAATCGAAAATGCAAAGATAGCCCTCCTTGAATCAGCTCTTGAAGTCACAAAGACTGAGTTCGATGCAAAGATCTCAATCAACGACCCTTCAGGAATGACAAAATTCCTTGAAGAAGAAGAGCGCATGCTGAAGGAGATGGTGAACAAAATAGTTGAGTCTGGAGCAAATGTTGTTATAGCCCAGAAAGGAATCGATGACGTGATTCAGCATTTCTTAGCAAAGGCGGGAATTCTTGCAGTACGACGCATCAAGAAGTCTGATGTGGAGAGAATCCACAAAACTACTGGTGCAGCTATCGTTTCAAATATTAAAAACATCACCGCTGCGGACCTTGGCAAAGCCAAGCTCGTCGAGCAAAGAGAAGTTGCAGATGATAAGATGCTCTTCATAGAAGGAACACCAAAATCAAGCGTTGTAACAATCTTGGTTCGAGGTGGAACCGACCACATTGTTGATGAGGTTGATCGTGCATTGAATGATGCACTCTACGTTGTTAGAGATGTTGTCATGCACCCACAGATCACCTATGGCGGCGGTGCATTAGCATCTGAGATTTCAAAGCAGCTGAGAGATTATGCATCTTCCTTAGAAGGTCGCGAGCAGTATGCTGTAAACTCCTTTGCAGATGCTGTTGAGTCACTCCCAAATACACTAGCTGAGAACGCAGGTCTAGATCCCATCGATGTGATTGTCAATCTGAGGAAAGCTCATACCGAGGGCAAGGTTAATCATGGCATCAATTACTCGAAAGGAATAGTTGATGATATGAAAAAAGCCCGAGTTGTCGAGGCGGCTATTGTCAACAAACAAATCATTATGTCTGCAGCAGAAGCAGCAATGATGATCCTCAAGATCGACGATGTTATCAGCTCAAAGGGCGGTCCCGGTGGAATGGGTGGCGGTCCCGGTGATGGTGACTTCGGCGGCGACGACGAATAGAAAGAGTCAAACGTAAATGGAATCAGGTGAAACTCATGTCAGACGGTTCTGAAAAGACTGAAAAAGATGCTCCAGAAAAAGATGCAGAAGCATCAGCTGAAACACCAGAAGAAAATCCAGCATTGGATGAGATTGTATCTATTCTTACCAATATCCCTGGTGTAGGTCCTAAGACGGCTGAGAAGTTGGCTGAATCAGGTTATGACACTATCAAGAAAGTGTCAGAAGCTGATAAGGAAGCTCTTGCAGCTGCAGTGACTGGACTTAGTGAAGCTAAAGCAGATGCAGTAATTGGAGAAGCTTTTGATCTTCAAGAGAAGATTGATTCAGGCGAACTTGACTTGAGTGCAAAAGCCAAATCAAAAAGGAAGAAAGCACCAGAGCCAGAACCCGATAAACACGATCTTCCACCGATTGAAGAGGTTATTCGTGCAGAAGAGAGAAAGAATCTGATTACGGGATATGACGAGGATAAAGCAGCCATTGGTGTGAGCATTGGTCCAAAATGGTTGACTAAATACGAGAAAGCCCGTATCATAGGTGCACGAGCACTTCAGATTTCTATGGGTGCTCCTATCATGATCGATATGAAAGGAAAGAAAATGGGTCGTTTCGGTTTTGCAGAGGAAGAACTTAAGTCAGGGGTACTTCCCATGACAGTTCGTAGGTCCCTTCCCACTGGCGAATATATTGATGTTCCATTGTCGTTATTACTCAAATATACGAGGTTGGAGTAATTCCAACCTCCTCTTGTTTCTTTTTTACTCTCTTTAATGACGTCATGATACGCCTTAAAAGAGGGATATACTAATTCAATAGGTCCGTGGTGTATTAATTTGCAGGATTTGTTGCTAACCTCAGATCTAATCGTAAAAGCTCTTCTTGGATTCGTTGTCGGAGCTTTGATTGGTCTTGAGCGTCAAAAAAAGATGGAAAGTGATAGAGTAGTAGGAGTGAGATCCTTTGGTCTACACAGTCTTCTTGGTGCAATGTCGGTCTACATTTCAGAAATTACAGCAAATCCAGTGATTCTAATATATGGAGTTTCAATTTCCATCATTCTCGTCGCAGCGCAAGTCTATTGGAAACTCTTCCGGACTATTGGAAAAGGACTAACCACACCTCTAGTGTTCTCCCTTTCATTTGTCCTTGGAGCACTTGTTGGATTTGACAATCCAGCACCGGGTCAATTGTGGGGACCCCTACAAATTTTCGCTATGGCAGTATCGTTTCTGGTGTTTCTCGTTCTTAGTTTCAAAGAAGAGCTCGCACACGCAGTTGAAGTCATCACTCGCGATGAGATGATCAGTGCTGTTGAACTTGCAGTAATCATACTTTTTCTCTGGCCATTGATACCTCAAACAATTCAATTGGGAAGTATACAATTCCCTGCTTTCGAAACCTATTTCCTGATAGTACTCTTACTTGCTGTCAGTTTCGCAAATTACCTACTTGTTAAGAAATTCAAAGACCGTGGTATCTACTTCTTCGGACTCTTTGGTGGACTTGCTAATAGTGAAGCTACAGTATCGAGTGTCACCGACTTCTATGTTAAAGAAGAGAGAAGAGGAGCTGGAAGAATTTCTCTATCAATCATTTTAGCTAATGTAGCCATGACTCTTCGGAACGGATTACTTCTTCTTATAATTGATCAAACGTTCTGGTTGTTTAGATTATATCTGATACCTATTACAATTCTTATCGTCATTAGTATGATCCGTATGATAATTGAAAGCAGATCCCAAGAAGTTCATGAAGGTCAACTCTTTGATACTAAACTCGTGTCTCCATTCGAGTTTGGACCAGCACTCAGATTTGGTGCGATCTTCTCAGGAGTGTACTTGATCCAGCTTGTACTTACAGAAAACTATAGTGGACTAGGACTAATCATAGCTGCGATAATTGGTGGATTCGTTTCAGCAGGTGCAGTTGTTGCAAGCTCAGCAGCAGTCTACGTGCTTAATCCTTCGCTCTACCCAGAGGTCGCCATGGCAATAATAATTACGACTATTATCTCTGTACTCAACAAGATGATCTATGTCTACCTTGCGGACAGAGAGACCGGCCTCTTGAAGATTGTTGCACGAGATTCACTAATCATTGCATCATTCATAGTTCTGTACTTGGTCCTGTTTGCTTTAGGTTTCGTGTAGGTCAAAAGAGCAAACTAACACAACACTTAAAGTAGGAAAAAACCGATTCGAATCTGGTGACAAATGTGAAAGATGGTGGCTTTGTTCATCTGGATTACCGATAGAACTAGTGAATACTCCGCTACCCGCATCAGTTACCGGATTGAGTTTTGGAGGATTTCTAATGAGTGAAATGAGAACAGTAAGAGGTATGAGAGACCTCTTTGGACCTGAAATGAGGGTCAAGGATTATCTAATCAAGACTGCAATAGAGATTTTCCAGAAGTTTGGTTACGAACCACTCGACTCACCGGTAATGGAGTTGTGGGAAACACTCTCAGCTAAAGGTGGAGAAGAAGTTGAAGCAGAGACCTTCAAATTTACTGACAAAGGTGAACGAGAGGTCGGCCTAAGATTTGACCTTACGGTACCCTTAGCACGTATAGTTGCTACGAATCCTCATTTACCGAAACCGTTCAAGCGCTACGCAGTTGGCAAAGCTTGGAGATATGATAGACCACAAGCAGGTCGATATCGCGAGTTTGAACAAGCTGATGTGGATATAATCGGAGCTGAAAGTCCTGCAGCTGACGCAGAAGTAGTTCTTGTAGCATTAGAATTTCTAAGACGGATTCTCGGTGAAAATTATGTCATCAAAATCAATAATCGAAAAGTGCTGAAAGGACTCACTGAACGAGCTGAAGTACCTGATGACCTCGCGTTTGAATGTTTTAGAGCAATTGATAAACTGGATAAGATAGGTCGTGCGGGTGTCCTTAAAGAACTGGAGGACAGGGGAATAAATAAGAAATCAAGTGACTTCCTGATTGATGCTATTGACATAAATGGATCAGGTGTTGAGTCGCTTGGTAAATTCCGAGAGATACTTACAGGCTCTAAAATCGGTATCGAAGGAGTAGATGAGCTTGTGATTATGGCTCAGATATTTGATGACGCTGGAGTAGGGGACAAAGTTCTATTCGACCTATCACTAGCTCGAGGTCTCGATTATTATACTGGACCAGTGTTCGAAGGGAGATATCTTGGAGAACCACAGGTTGGTGCAATTCTTGGTGGAGGAAGGTATGACCACTTGATTGAGAGATTCGGTGGACCTTCAACTCCAGCAACTGGTATCTCCCTAGGCATTGGTCGATTGATTGAGGTTATCATTGCACGAGGTTTGCCTGATGGGCTCATCCCGAATCTTGATGTTTTTATTGCACCAATCGGACTACCTATGGTTCGGTACGCAATGTCAATTCAGAACAATCTTGTCAGAGAAGGAATTTCTTGCGAGGTGGACCTTATGGAAAGGTCTCTCAAGAAGCTCTTAGCTCAGGCAGACTCTAAGAACACAACCATAACCGTGATCATTGGAGAGCGAGATATTGAAAATGGTGAAATCAGTATTCGGGATATGAAGACCAAAAAAACAGAACAGGTCAAGCTTGAATCAGCTGCTGAATTTATCAGGAATACTCTAAAGAAGTAATTTCTGAAAGAGACCAAAGGCTTTTCTCGTGGAGTGTATACTATACTCCACGGGAGAACCAATGACGCGAATGCCTGTTGTTGCGGGAAGATTCTATGAAGGAAAAGAAGATCTTCTCACTAAGCGTATTGAGAATTGTTTCTTAGGACAACTAGGACCAGGTAGACTACCAGAGGGTAACCCCGGTAACGACCGGAGTTTGAAAGCAGCTATTGCACCGCATGCAGGATACATGTACTCAGGAATGCCAGCAGCACATACCTATCTAAAAATCTTCGAAGATGGGAAACCTGATCATATCGTTATACTAGGTCCAAATCATACTGGAATGGGAGCAAGGTTAGCTGTATGTAATGACGATTGGGAAACACCTCTAGGAAGAGCAATATACGATAGTGGATTGGGTTCAGCAATTGTTGAAGAGAATGAGTTTGCTTCAAATGATTGTATTGCCCATAGCAATGAACATTCGATAGAAGTACAGGTTCCGTTTCTACAGTACATCTTTGGTCCAGATGTCAATTTCATTCCAATTTGTGTCACCGACCAATCATATAGAGTCTGTGAATCAATAGGAATGACTCTTGCCAAACTTGCAGAAAAGGAAGACATTCTTGTCATTGCAAGTTCAGACTTCACACATTTCGAATCATCACAAGAAGCAAAGATCAAAGATAATCAGGCAATGGAGTATCTTGAGTACCTTGATCCTGAAGGCTTTCTTAACTTTGTACAAAGCCATCGACTTAGCATTTGTGGAGCTGGTCCAATAGCAGCGACACTAGTCTTTGCTAAAGAACGGGGAGCGAATTATTTCAATCTCTTGAAGTATACAAACTCCGGCGATGTCAGTGGGGACAATAAGAGTGTTGTTGCGTATGTGTCTGCTACCTTTGCATAACCAGTGTGTGTAATAATAGAAGAACGAAACCCATGCAATGTTTTCGTTCGAATTATATTCATACTTACAACATTGACGAATCTACTCGTTTGCGATATTGCCGATGGCTTCTTCGAGGGGTTCCTCCTTTGTAATATCATCTTTCTTCTTTATATCACCAGGAAGCGCAACTCCAGCAACAAGTCCACCTACAAGAGAAACACCACCAGCAATAAGCAATCCTGAGATTGCATTACCATCCAAATCAAAGAGATAGCCACTCATTGTAGGACTTACAACGTATGCACTATTACTGATTGCACCAAAGAGACCCATGATACTACCATATGCACTTGGATCTGTGAGATCTGCAATCATAGCTTGAATCGCGGGTCCTCGCATAGACATTCCAATCGAGAGAACAGCCCCAGCAACATAGAAACTATAGACTCCATTTGCAGTAGCAAACATGAGCATAGATAATGTACCTATCATAGCTCCAGCTACAATCAACCACTTACGTCCACTCACATCTGAGAGCTTGCCGAATCCAACATTACCGACAATCATGCAGACACCAATGACTCCAAAGAACTCTCCGATTTCAAGAGGCCCTATACCAAATCTTACGACTGCATCAAGCATGAATGCGACTTCAAGAACTCCGATAGCAAACATATTCGCAAACATTGCTACACCAAGAGCTCCGTATGCAGAGTAGGCTCGCGAGAGCACTTCTCTTACAGGAACTTTGGGAGGTTTCACCTTTCCTGCAAATGCCTTCCGTTTTGGTTCTTTGACTAAAATTGTAAGTAATAGCATAGTGAAGAGTGTCGCGCCTGCAGCAATGATGAAAGGCAATCGAATGCCAAGATATTCTGCGAGGACACCTCCAATAACGGGTCCGACAACAAAACCGACCATATTCCCAGTGCTGAGATAACCCATCGCAGTTCCACGATTTTCAGGAATGGTCATATCTGATACAAAAGCATTAGCGGCAGGAAAGAACCCTGCTGATACCGCACCTTCCATCGCACGAGCTATAACCATCACCCAAGCATCCTGTGCAAACGCATAGATAATGTTAGATGCTGCAAAACCAAGTAAAGAGTAAACGAGTATTTTTTTACGACCAATTGTGTCAGAGAGCCCTCCTAGCGGTCCAGCTAAAAGGATGCGTGTTAGCGCAAAAGAGGCGGCTAGTATACCTAGCTCGATGCCACCCATTCCTAACTCTGTAATATATACAGGAAAAACTGGAGTAACGAATCCAAAACCAATTTGAAGAATACTTAATGAAAATGAAAGCATCACAACCTGATACATACCAGTGTGACCAGTCTCTTCCTCTATCTCTGAAAGAATATCACTTGCAGATTCAGGTGACGTATACTCCATAAGAAAACACTCTAGAGCTCGCAGTAAATACTCCTTTTGAAGCTTAGGAATAAGGACAATGAATTTCTTATTTATCAATGATGACTTTGCGAACTCCCTTTATATCGGAGAGATTGCGTATTATAATTCCAGGAAGAGGTTCCACAGTAATAACCTTGAGACATGGTTCAGGATAGATTGCCACATCCTCAGCAAGCACTTGCCGTATTGCTATACCATGACCGGCAATCATTGATGTGACTGCAGAGATTATTCCAGGAGAATCGGGCGACTCAACCAATATTGTGACTACGCCATATCCAAGAAGCTGGCGGACACCTTCGAGAGATGGTCCTGCAGGTCTCAGTAATTTGAAAAAGTCGCACAAATCAGATTTATTACAAATATCCTCAGTGGTTGCCCGTACAGTTCTTCTATCAATATCAAGAGCAGCTCCGAGAGATTTGAGAGGTATGCGAATATCACCGCATTTTATCAAACCTGGCGCTTCAACACTGAATCCATGACGAACTATAGCTTGAGCTACTTTGAGCCTCTGAGGGCTATCTTTGAAGAAATCAACAATCTTTCGCCACATCTGTTAGCACCACCATAGAAACCTCACTGATTCTTTTTCCATAGGTACTCCTTCTATAAAGCCCTTCGTTTCTTCAAAAACGGAGGGAAAATCTACTCGACGCTATAAGGCATGAAGTATGACATGATAAAATAACGACTGTGTGCCAATCTGGAAAAAGCAAGCAACTACCGAATTAGTTCCTTTTCCATAAGCACTTCATCAATGAAACCCGTCGGCATATTGAAATGATCCTTTCGAATTCCGATAGTTCTGTAACCAAGATTAAGATACAGATTTTTGGCAACTTCGTTGTCGTCAAATGTGCTTAGGATTATTTTTGTGAAGTCATGCTCAAGTCCTATCTCTTCACAGGATAACATGAGAGAACGTCCAACACCGACATGTCTATGTTCTTTGACCACAATAATTCCAAGCTTACCAACATGTTGGGATGCATTCCATTCCTCGGGTTGTAAGGTCAGATGTCCAGCGTATACGTTATCCAGAAAGGCAATGAGCAAGATATCACGATTATGCTGGGTTTTATCAATCCAGTGAACCCAATCGGAAATATGTGAATTCGCAGTGAATGTCGGTAACCAAGTACCTTCATCAACTACTCGACGAAAACCTTCATGTAGATTAGGAGCATCGCCACGCTCAGCGGTACGAACCATTATTGGTCGCCCATCTTTTGATGTATACTCCCATGTTTTCATAGACTGCACCGAAATTTCGTACATTACGAGCCTACAAAAAGGCTTACGGTGTGACTAAACTCTGATTCATTCTACCCTTGTGAGCATGGGAATGTCAACTCGGACGCCTGGCCGTGGAAGTGAGCATGCATAGACTCTATCAAGAGTGACATAAGCAGTATTTTCATCTATCTCATGAAATGTCCCTTTCATTTGAAATGCGGCAGGTTCCAAAGACACAAGTGATATTGCTACTCGCTGACCATCATGCAGTGAATACCCTCGCCGCTTTTCTTGAGTTCGCTTCATGACCACTGTGTTTGTCGACACTGGTAGCATGCCAAATTCTGGGAATGCGACGGGATAACCATCTTCATCGATGAAAGCTAGAACCTTGACTGCAGCCATCTGGGAGAAAACATCATAGATGTTCCGAGGCATATTTCCTTCTACCGATTCAATCACAGGAACTTTCCCTTTTGCCAACCTTGTCTTGATGAAGGAAGAGAGGACTGATAGTTTTGAGATACTAAACTTTTCACTTGATGAGATTGCTTCAGCGACACCTGCACCTCTTGCATTCGTATACTGATTGTATCTGAACAATGGGGTCTGCGCAATGAACTCGTATATTTCATCATTCCAATGAAATGACTCGAAATCTGCTTTAATAAGCCAACTATCTAGGTCCATGGTTAATACCATAATTGCCATCTGACTATTTCCAGCATTGACATTCTTTCGAGTCTTCTCACTTAGGAAATCACCATAAACAAGCGTGTTCCCCTCGTAAACAGTCCAAGTCATTATCAGACTTGCATTGGGTTCATCATTCTCATCTTTGGTAATCATGAACTTCGGCGTTTCAAAGATTTTCATTGCTTCTATAAGTTCGTTATTTAGTATATTAGTTGGCACAGGGTCGCTCCTCCTGTTCATCGTTTGTAATATGTATCTTGGAATTCTTTGTCATTCCAGACCATGCAACTTGGGAAACTCCCTCTTGTCTTGCAATCTCTGCCAGACGTTCCATGGTTTCTTCAGTAATCAAATCAGCATCTTTCAGCGGATACTCTAAATCAAAGAGTGTGTACTTGTCAGTGCACATCCGATTGAATGCAAGTAGATCATATCTTTCCACATTCTGCATTTTTGTTGCGATGAATTGTGCAATAGATCGAATGTTGCCCTCACTGTCTGTGTGCTCAGGAATTATAGGAGTTCTAATCCAGATTGGCTTTCCACTATCTGCGACGATTTGTGCGTTAGCTAAGACTCGGTCAAGAGGAACACCAGTGAACTCTTCATGCTTCGCAGGATCCATTATCTTCAAATCATATAGAATCATATCTACATGATCAAGCATTTCTCGCATGACTTTATCACTGCAATATCCACATGTATCGAGTGCAACATGCACCTCATTTTCTTGCAATCCAATTGCTACGTCAATAGCAAACTCAAATTGATATGTGGCTTCCCCACCAGATAGGGTCACACCACCGTTTGACGTGTCAAAGAAGACCTTGTCCCGTAATAATTCTTCAATCAGATCATCAGAAGACCAGTTTGTCCCCATCACCTTCATTGCTCCCGTTGGACAGGCTTCTTCGCAGGTTCCACAAACTTGGCACAAATCATGATTGATCTTCATTCCGTCAGGAGTCAATTCAAGAGCAGATTCAGGACATGCACGGACACATGCTTCATCGCCAATGCACTTCACAGCATACCACACTAAAACAGGATCAGCCTCAATTGTTTCGATATTGTGGCACCAAACACATTTCATAGGACACCCCTTGAAGAACACAGTCGTTCTGATACCGGGGCCATCCTCTGTAGAACATCTCTGAATGTTTGTCACAAGACCATTTGATGTCATTATAGGGAGTGCTCCGTTCTAGTGATAATCTCTTCCTGGAGTTCGCGACCTACTTGTGTGAAGTAAGCATTGTATCCAGTAACACGGACCATCAGGTTTGAGTATGCATCAGGATTTGTTTGAGCATCACGAAGGGTTGCACTATCAATTACATTGATCTGCAAAGCAGTTCCTCCAACTTTGTTGTACGCTCGGAGTAAAGCTGCAAGTTTCTCAACATGTTCCTTTGTTTTCACCATTGAAGGGCTAAGTGTTATTGTGTGACTTGCACCGTTTGGTATGGTTTCCAGTCCAAGCTTGCCAACTGAACGAATAGATGCAGTGGGACCTTTTGAGTCCATGCCTTGTACAGCACCAACGCCACCAGATATGAATTCACCTCTTCTCCGACCATCAGGCGTTGCTGCGGTGAGTGGAGCTAGAGGGATGAAATAGTTCCATGAGAGGTAACCTGCTCTATACTGCCTACCAGTGTACGAATTCTTATGTTTGAATGCTTCTTTAGCCCAGAACATGGAGAGTTCTCTGGCAATGCTATCAACATAATCATCATCGTTTCCGAATTTCGGAGCTTTTGACCGAAGGAGTTGGCGAAGTTCTTCATAACCCTCGAAATTGGCTTCAATCGCTTGTACAAGTTCAGACATTGAGGTTTTCTTCTCATCGTATACCATTTTCTTGACTGCAGCAACAGAATCAGCTACAGTAGCAATTCCCATTCCTTCAACTGTATTGAAGTTCCAAACCGTACCACCTTCATTTACATCCTTTCCATTCTGTGCACATTTGTCCATTAGCGCACTAAGGTAAGGTGTAGGTTGGTACTTAGCGCGAATCGTATCAGCCATACTTCCTGCTTCGGTTAGGAGGCGAATCGATTCGACAAGTTGAGCTTTTACAGCACCAAGAAATTGATCGAAAGATGTGAATGTAAGTGGATCACCAGTTTTAATGCCAATCTGTTTTCCAGTAGCAAGGTCCTTACCATCATTCATTGCAAACTCAACAGCTTTTACTAAGTTGATGTTCACATCAACAGTATCAGATCGGTCATTTCCTTGCATAGTGTTCTCCAAACACCCAACAATACCATAGTCCCAAGCTTCTTCACGGGGTACACCCTGCCATACCATTCCTTCAATACTGTGCTCATCGAAATTCATGAGAAATGGAGACCCTTGTGCCTTTGCGACCATCTCAGAAACTCGAATCAAGAAATCTTGTGGAGTGTTCTTGTGCAATCTTACATTAGGCTTAGGTTCGAAGAGATTCATATCTTCAATGACTTCTAATGCTAACCAAGTTAGATCGTTTGTCAAATCCTCACCATTAGGTCCACACCCACTTAGGGTCATTAGCTGACCAAAGCTTGAATTGATACCTTGATTTAATCCCAGCTTTCCTTGGTAATCGTAAACATAGTTATGCTTGATCCAGTAGCATTGCATGAGTTCCTTTGCAAGCTCTCGGGTAATTACTCCAGATTCGATATCCTTCTTGTAAAAGGGATACATGTACTGATCCCATCTTCCGTGAGAGAGACCCGCACCGGGATAGGACTCTGCAGCCATTACAAGCATGTGTACAATCCATAGTGATTGAAGAGCTTCCCAAAAAGATGAAGGGACTTCCCAGGGACCTCGACTACACATCTCAGCAATCTTCTCAAGTTCTTCCTTACGTGTTGAATCAGTTTCAGATTCAGCTAGCTGTTTGGCTTTCTTAGCATATCGTACACTCACACTCTGGGCTGTTTTGCAGCTTAGTATCAGTGATTCTATAAACTCGCGATGTTTAGGGGTAAGGTTTCCTTTCAGTAGTTCTTCATACTCCTCAACAATACCTTTGAGACCGACCCGCATGACCTTTGCATAATTAGGAATGAGATGACCTGGTACACATGAAGCAGTACCTACACCAATCTCGTTAAGTCGAGTTGCTTCTTTGAAGTAGCTCTTCATCTCTTTGTTTCGGGTTTTAGTTTCAGACTTGTTGAGAGACCTCGATAATGCAGTATTAAAATTAAATCCAACAATCAGTTCTCCTTCTAGAATCAGTGTTGGCATGTATCGGGTCATTACCTCATGGAAGAAGATTGCTCTCCTCATCGGTAGACCAAATTCCCAATAATTCTCAGGGATCTCTACTTTCACTGCCATGGACTTCAGAGTTTGATTTATCGAAGCAAAGAATGGATAGATTGCAGGTTCATTTGCCCAATCATGTACGGTATAGACTTCATCCCAATCTGTACCTGTGGTGAATGCATAAGGTTCATTAGTTTCTTCACGTTCGTGAAATGTGTAGAAGTGATCTCTGAGTTTTTGGACTCTCTTTGATAAATTATCAGAATGAGTCCAGATTTCAATGATGGGTGTCTTAGATTCGTTAATGGTCATGTCGATGATTCCACCGTACAAGTGCTTGAATTTAGTAACTTGTCCAACTTAAAAGATTACATATTCTGATTAAAAATGGTGAATTTGTTTCATCAAACATATGTGCTCTCGTGTTCGAGGTGACTTGAGGAGTTTCATCGACAGAATAATCAAAGTGTATATATGAAATAGACTTTGAAAAGGAATCAGTCGCAGCGGGATTGGTATTAATTATTTGGTCATTCTTAATCGCTATTTCAACAGTAAGTACTTCAGTATATGAGATAGGGTTTACTGATTTCACAATAAGACTTATGTTGCTTTTCATGCCACTCATAGGAGCATATCTAGTCATCAGTAGTGCAGTCAGTCTTCTTAGAGTAATTCAAGATGGGGAGTAGGGACAGCTCCAAACAATCGTACGACCCTGCAACTGGCGCTACGCTTTTAAGTAGTCCAACTTTTCTGAGGCCATCCGCCCGATAAGAGATTACTGGGTTTCAGGAAGGCACCAGAATGAGAAAAACAAGTAGATTATTGGCACTCATGTTTGTCGCATTCATGCTCTTGGGTTCAATCCAAGGACAGACAATTACATCCGATGTCGATACGAATCAACCCATGGGCACTCAATCAGATATTCTAAGTCCTGCTGCTTATGATTCACCAAACATTACAGCATCACTATCTGGAACAAGTCTAGCTAATGGAAGTACAGCTCCAGCAAGTTTAGACATTGTACTAGATATGACCTCAGATTTTACTAGTCTCAACCAAACTCTTTTCGTTGAAGGTGTAATCGTTTCTGGATTTGATCATGTTAACATCTCAGCCTTTCCTAGCTGGCAAGAAACACTGAGCTCAATAGACACCACTACCCTTGCTGAAGGAATGTTGAACTTCACAATTCTCTTCGAGTATTTTGCTGAAAAAGAAACAGTCTATCTACTCTATTATGTTAATAATGATGCATTCGATATGAGTGCATCACTTACAACTCCTGCAAATGAAAGTTTGATTAGTGGGCTTGTAAGCATCAATCTGAATGTTGTTTCAGATGTTGATACACTAAATCTTACAGTATATGTTGATGGCGATATTTATTCATCAGTATTTGTTGGAACTGGAGATATTAGTGCCATTGTTGACACAAGCACCCTCATTGAAGGATACGATAACTTCACGTTATTCTTCCAATATGATGTTCTTGCAACGTACTTTTCTTATACCATGAATTTGCTGTACCTCGTGGACAACGATGGTGTGCCAATAACCATCGACCACCAATCTCCAGCAAATCAAACTGAAGTTTCAGGAATTTTCAATCTTACTCTTGAAATTGGTTCCGAATACGATCCGCTGGAGTTCACTCTATTCGTAGATGGCGTAATTCACGAGTACAATAAGAGCTCAATTGGAGTTAAAACACAGATTGTACCGATAAATACAACTGGGCTCCCAGAGGGACCACTGAACTTCACTCTTTTCTTCTACTACAATGTCACCGGTGAAGATGCATCAGCAGTCTATACACTTGTGTTTGATGTGAATAATCATCTTCCACCAACTATTGTGATCCTAAGTCCTGCCGCGGACTCAACGGTAACTGGACTCACGAAGCTCTGGTTGAATATTTCAACAACACATCCAGAATTGTATCTCAATGTTACAGTTGATGGTAAAATTACCGAGGAATACAATGCTACAAGCATTATTGCAGGAGCATTCAACTACACATTAAATTCGAGTAGATACAGTAATGGACACCACATCCTTGGAATTACAGCCTATACTGGAGAGAATGCTTCAACTACATCTTATATCACTCTGATATTCTTGGATTATGTTAGATTATTTGTATTCAGTTTGGAAAACTATGACGAAATTTCTGGTGAGCAAGTATTTACAATCCGACTTGAAACACCTTTTGATAATGCGACGTTATCTATGTTCATTGATGGAAGTCAGGTTACTAACCTTCAAAATATCACCGCTTACCCAGGAACTAATTCAATCAGTTTCAATACAACATCATATTCTGAAGGTGAACATGTTGTAATGTTTCTCGGTAGAGATAGCTCTAATCATGAATGGTCAACATCATTGATATTAGTGATTAATAATAAAGGAGCTCCGACTATTCGATACGCAACAACGGATGCAGTGATGATTGGTCTTGCATCATTCACAATCGATGTTGAGTCAAAATGGGATGAACTCAATGTTTCAATATACATTGATAATACAGTATTAGCAAATTACAATAATGTCACAGTAGATGTCAGTTCTGGAACCTTCACGTTCACCATTGATGTTGGATTATACAGCAAGACCGAACATACCGTTAGAGTTCTAATGACCACACCTGAAGGAGATACAGCAGAGGTCGATAGAGTATTTGGATTTGCCTCACTTCAGTTGGATGAGATTATCAGCATGGGAATCTTGTTAGGACTCGCACTGATTATTCCACTGTACCGAAAGAAACAGGGATACTCAATCAGAACTGTATTGATAGTGGATACAATATTTGCAATGGTTGTCGTTGGTGCATTCCTTATTCTTGGAATAATCACAATTCCCTTCTTGCTCTGGCATGTTAATATGGCAAGCATATGGGCAATAGGTGGCACCCTCGTCTTTACAAATTGGGCTCTACCCTTTGTAGTTGAAGAACCAGAATAAGCAATTCACAACAGTTTAGTCACGGGAATATCCGTTGACAACTCAGAGGACCACTTGGCGAACGATGTGTATATGCCAACTTGGTCCTTTGGGATTGTAGTTTTTACAGATTTAACTTTCCATGGAATAGCTGTTCGGGCGGTTCTTGAGATTACTAAAGAGGCATGTTCAATCCCTCTCTTTGTCACATCAGCAACAAAGCTCGCAATCTTTGCATCTTTCATTGCAATAGCGCTAACACCAATAATTCGACCATCAACAGCAAACTCAAGAAGCTGTCCTTTTAGCCGTCCATCAATCACATTTCCAGCCAACTCAGCAAGAGATCCAGGGTATGCAATATTGGAAAACTTCATTGACTTGGGTAATTTTTCAGGATTCTTGATCTTCACCGTCTTTACCTTTGGTGTTCTCATGTCGGGCACTTTATTCAGAGATAATTTAAGATTAGAAATTGATCCACGAGAAAAATATTTGACCTTCATCCAATAATTGTACGCCGCTGGAGGAGTTGTGGCAATGACTCGAACAACTCTTTTTTCTTTCATAA
>Ga0307423_1000548_pt1 | contig 25245 bp, 29 predicted proteins | sample SalMarWE160310MG_FD_202154 | JGI IMG/M metagenome (GOLD analysis project Ga0307423, IMG submission 202154) | Salt marsh sediment microbial communities from the Plum Island Ecosystem LTER, Massachusetts, United States - WE1603-10 | ecosystem: Environmental > Aquatic > Marine > Intertidal zone >...
CCCGTGGGTCGGTATATCAGCCTTTGCCACGGTGAGCAAAGTCTTTTTCTGCCGAACCCTGGGACAAAGGAACTTAACAAGACAAAAGACTCCGCCCAGCAGAAATATTATGGCGCCGATAAATTTTCGACGTGATTTATTAATTGTTGCCACTTTTCTATACACGCCTTCCAATAGACGGTTTTATTTCGACATCTGCAATAACATGAAACAGCAATAAAATCGCTATTCGATATCTTTTGACCGGTTCCTTCGTTGTTTATTGAGCTACCGAAAAAAATGACCGGCGTTTTATTACCGCCGGTCATTACAACAAAGAATTATCGTGGATCAGCGTGGGATAAGGCTTACTTCCCCTGCTGGCTGATACTGACTGTTTTGTTGAACTCGCGCCACAGAAACGGATCGAAATTCATCGACCCGAAAGGTAGATACCAGAGCTTTACCTCGATATCGAGGTCGTGGACCAGCGGTTTGCTGATGGTCTTGCCCTTTTCCTCCACTTCCTCGACCGGGTACAAGATGTCGAAACGCTCATGCACCGGCCTGGCGGGTGGAAGCCCCGTATCCTCGATCAGTCCGCTCTTTTCATAAGGGCCCCGCCCCATCCGGTCGCCCCGCGCCAGTTGTTGCGGCACCGGCATGTAAATCTTTTCCTGGTTGAATACCTCATTTCCTTCCTTCGTCTTTGCGATTACCGACAGAACCAGTCGATTGGGGGTCGGTCAGCCATCGGGTATGGAGTGTCCGCACCGGTTGATCATTTCCACCTTGACAACCGCCTTAGGCACTATCTGCCTGTTGTCGCGCCAGTAGTATCCGAATGCTTCAGCCCTGAAATCAACTGCCGCGTCGGTCATTGCCGGATCCCGGTAACCCTGGATATTGTGACCGAGTTTGCTCTTCTTCATGTGGCATTCCTGGCATGAATCCTGTCCCACCTCGGACTTGTAGGCCCAGAGATAGCTGCCGTAGGAGGTGCAGCACTGGGTCGGCTGATCAAGCTCAAGATTCGGCCCCAAGCCGTGGCACTGACCGCACTGGATCGCTTCGCTCATGATAGGACTGACCGCCATCATAGGAAAGCTCTCCGAAGGATGGTCGCCGTCACTGGCGCCGTAGACCACCCCCGCCTCCGGATAGCCGTCCTGCCACTTGTGGGTGATGGCATTTCGGTTGTGGCAAATCAGACAACTGATGTTGAGACTCTTGAGTTTATCCTCCTCTCTCTGAGCCGCCTCCTTGTCCTTCTTTTTCCGGGCCTCCTTCCAACTGTAAAGTGTGGTCACGAGTTCCTGGGCGACCGAGTCCTCAGCGTCGGCCAATTGTGGCAGGTGACACTTGGCGCACCCCATCAGGTGCTCCACCTTCACATCCTTCGGGCTCTTCACGCCTGAGTATGGCTCCTCCATAAGACCGTTCTCTATGGCAGTCATCAAGGTCATCGCTGTCCGCCCCGTCCCGAAAATGGAACGCGAATGTATGGACTTCTGGCCTTCGTCATATTGGTCCTGATGGCATTCGATGCAGGCGCTGGAGTCATACATCTTCGCCAGCTCGGCAATCGTCTTTGCCTTGCCCGATTTGGCGGCAATGGTCTTGTCCCAACCTATCCCCGCTTTTTCTGCAAAAGCGGGAAAAGCCAGTGCGACTGAGAAAAGGGCAGCCACAACTGCGGCTTTCGTTATTACTTTGATCATGAATCACCTCGCGCTGGTTTTGTATAAGAGGGCAATACACACTGAGAGGCGCCCCACAACTCAGGGACGCCTGTTCTTTGTCAGCAACCCTGGAGTTCGTCGCCGGCGAACTCACTCAACGAGATACCAGAGTCGACTTTGATGGTCGCAGCCTTTGCCCTGCTGAACCTCAGAACCACTTCATTTCCTTCGACCGAAAGGACCTTCGGCGCGGCACCCGCCGCTGTGACGGTGCCTCCCACCTTGACCCAGGCAGGCACTGCCCCTTCCATCATGACAGTGACTTTATCGCCTTCAATCTTGGTCACTTTACCGTTACATGCGCCCTTGTCCGCCGCAAGGGCTCCTGCCGCCAAACTTGCCACCACAAGAACGCCGACAACCATTGTAATGATTTTCTTCAACATTGTTTCCCCTCCTTTGTAATGAAGAGAAGTTTTCTCATGTAAGCACCTCGTTTCTACGCAGGGTTTACGTCCTGTAGACATAATCCTGAGTTTTGAAAAACGCACGCGATGTGAATTTCCCTGACGCTATCACCTCCTATTGATAGATTTCCGTGTTTCTTACGGGTCCATTTCGACGAGTTTCTGCAAAAAATGGCATTTTTCAATTCAACGAGGGCAACATGCGTGCCATTTCTTTGACTGATACTTTCCATGAATATAACAATTCGAAATAACATAAATTTCGAAGAATCAGCCTTCTCGATTTGTAGAAGGAAAAGCTCGTCGAGGGAACAATTTGCATCATAAATTCAGAAAATCGGGGACACAATGCACCCAGAATTTAGAAGCTGACCATCAGTAGATGACTGTGTCTTTCCGGTTCAGTGCCCTGGAAAATTTGCAGGAGGCTATGGGCGTCATGCCAGGTCGGCAGGGTTCGGTGCCCCATGTCCAGGCATGCGAAAGCGGGGTTGATCAAGTTGGTCAGCCATGAACGCCGCAAGCACCTCCTCCACTTGTCCTGCTATCCCGGCGATCACGCGGACTCCCCAATTTTCGAGCATCGTGTGCAAAACGTCGCTTATGCCACAACAGATCAAATCCGTTACCCCGACTCTTTGGATCATGGTCACACGCTCAGAGAAGGAAAAGTTCCTGAGGAGCAATTCATTCCTTTCTGTTTCACGTCCGTGTGCGATGGTTACAAGCAAGGCTTTGGTGCAGGAGTCAAAGACCGGCGCAACTCTCGATAGAAATACGGGAATAACAACAGTTCTCATTTCAATCGTGGAGACTCCTTTTCCTTTTGCCAAAACCTCGCGTCACCCAGCTTTTTGCGGCAACCCGTCCCACCCCACATCCGGCACAACAACAGCAAGAGATCTATAAAGCTGGATGGCAATAGGCATGCCAACAGAAAAGGGCGGAGTGGAACAAATGCCTAAGTTGCTAATAGAACGATGAATTTGGGTTCTTAATCTGCTTTTTTAAGGCGATCCAGGCGAGCCTGTAATGGGAACAAAATGAAGCCTTCACGGAAACAACGAGGGAACTTCTGGAGCCATGAGCGGTGCTGCGAAGTGCTGCCTCATCTGTGCGTCCCAGTGCAAGGTTGACCATTGACAGCCAGTCTGCTGTCCTGATAAACAAGTGCTGGGAACGTGTTTGTGGTTAAACCCGCTCATTGGTATCCCAGAGGTGAAGCATGGAACCGCACGAGCCAACGTCGGTTCGACATCATGATATTATCCTCGATAGTATTAACGATGGGGTTTTCACCGTTGACTCGGCCTGGCTGATCACCTCTTTCAACAAGGCTGCTGAAGAAATCACCGGGATTCCACGTCAGCAAGCGATGGGACAGCTATGCTACGAGGTCTTGAGGGCCAATGTGTGCGAGACGGGCTGCGTGCTTCGTCAAACCATGCTCAGCAAAAGGCCCATAAAAAATGTGCCCGTATATATCATTCGCGCTGACGAGAAGCGGATTCCAATCACTGTATCCACCAGCTTGCTGAAAGATCCTGAAGGCCAAGTCATTGGCGGCGTGGAGACCTTTCGCGACCTGAGCGTCGTTTACCAGCTCCGCAAAGAACTTCAAAAGCAACATTCATTCGGTGATATCATCAGCAAGAACGGTAAGATGCTGGAACTGTTCACCGTCCTTCCTCAAATTGCCCAGAGTGACAGTACCGTCCTGATTGAAGGGGCAAGTGGGACCGGCAAGGAGCTTTTTGCAAGGGCCCTCCATAATAACAGCCCAAAAATGAAAGGCCCTTTTGTGGCGGTCAATTGTGGCGCCTTGCCAGAGACTTTGTGTGAATCGGAACTTTTTGGCTATAAGTCCGGGGCGTTCACGGATGCGAAAAAGGATAAGCCGGGCCGGTTTGCCGCCGCCCAAGACGGCACCATTTTTCTGGATGAAATCGGGGACGTTTCGTTGCCGGTTCAGGTTAGGCTGCTTCGGGTTTTAGAAAAGCGCGTTTACGAACCGCTGGGTGCGACCGAATCCGTACTCACAAATGCGAGGGTGGTCACTGCCACACATCGGAACCTGGAGGAGATGGTGGAGCAGGGCAGGTTCCGGGAAGACCTTTACTACCGCATCAATGTAATTAAGTTGTCTCTGCCGCCACTTTCTGAACGCAAAGAGGACATTCCACTGCTCATTGACCATTTCCTTCAGCGCTTCAATCATGTAAGTGGGAAGACGATGTTGGGAATCACCCAGGAAGCCATGGCTGCCCTCATGCTTCACGAGTGGCCTGGTAACGTGCGGGAACTTGAAAATGCCCTGGAGCACGCCTTTGTATTATGTACGGGCGAGTTGATTCAACTCGGGCACCTTCCCGCACACCTGGTTCCAAAGGATCGCTCTATGGTTGTGCCCACCGGTCTGACCCTCAGGGAAGTGGAAAAAAGGACCATCCAGGACGCCCTTCAGAGGAATGAGTGGAAAAAAGTCGCAACAGCCCGAGAATTGGGTGTTGACAAGAACACGCTGCGACGCAAAATAAAACGCCTTGGCATAGCCGTTCCAGCCTAATTATTCCAGAATCTTGTGCCTGTTCCTTGTGGTCAGAGGGAAACCTTTAGGTTATGACCGGGTTGAACGCTGACGCTCCTCCTTCATCAGCGTTAAGGCCTGTTCGTAGACCAGCTTCTTTGAAAGGCCGCACTTTGTGGCGACTTCTTTGACGGTATCGGACAGAGAATGTCCCTTTTGAAGTGATCGTCTGACCTGCTCGATGATCATGTTTCGGTCCACTTCGACAGCCCCTTCGCAGCCTTGCACGAGGAGGGTGCATTCGCCTTTCAGGGAAGGGCGTCCTGCTAAGTCGGCCGCGATATCACTTAAGGATCCCCTCAGAACTTCCTCATGAATCTTGGTCAGTTCCCGTGCCACGACCGCGTTTCGGTTTCCCATGACACCGGCCATGTCCTTCATCAGGCCCAGGAGCCTTTTAGGCGACTCAAAGAAAATAAGGGTTCGAGGCTCCCTTGCGAGCTCCTCCAGGAGCTGTGTGCGCTTTGCGGATTTCCTGGAAACGAATCCGACAAAAACAAAACTGTCGGTCGGAAGCCCCGAAATGCTCAGCGCAGCAACCACGGCTGACGCCCCGGGAATGGGGACCACGTCAATATCTGCATCGATAGCCGCTCTCACAAGATAGTAGCCCGGATCCGATATGGCAGGCGTGCCTGCATCCGTCACCAGGGCGATCGATTTGCCGGACTTGAGTTTCGTGAGAAGCTCGGGCGCGCGCTTCTCCTTGTTGTGGTCATGGTAAGAGATAAGGGGTGTGGAAATGTCGTGTCGCGCAAAGAGCTTCCGGGTGTGTCTTGTGTCTTCCGCAGCGACAAGGGCCACTTCTCTCAACGTGCGAATGGCCCGCAGGGTGACATCTTCCATGTGACCTATGGGCGTGGCCAACACAAAAAGAGTTCCGGCTTTCTCAGTACGCGAGGTCGAAGGCATTCTTGATGATTTCAATGACCGGATTTTTGGGCAGCAGGCGGATAGCCACGACATCAAAGCGGGCATCGGCCCCCATCTGCTCGGTCTTTTTCAGGTATTCAAGGGCCACCATGGATATTTTTCGCTGTTTTCGTGGCGTCAGAGCCCACTTGGGTCCTCCAAAATGATTGGTTCGTCGGGCCTTGACTTCAACAAAGGCCAGCACTTTGCCGTCCCGAGCGATAATGTCAATCTCGCCCAGTTTGGAACGATAGTTTTGCTCGATGATTTTGTAGCCGTTCTTCTTCAAGAACCTCACGGCCAGAGACTCGCCGACATCACCGGTCTGGCGCCTGCCGTCGCCGGATCCGGGTTCGGTTTTCTTGAAAAGCTCTTTAAGCATGGGCACGATCAACCGGGATCAATGAACCCCCTCATACCGGCTCAACGCTCCGGGCACACCGGACGGCTGCAAAATCAGAAAAGTGTCAGGTTTCCCAAACCCTTCACATGCTCTCTAACGCCACGGAAACTTTTTCTGTGAATCCGGCAATACCCGTGACGGGCAAGGGCAATGCGATGGGCCTCCGTGCCGTAACCTTTGTTCTCGCAAAAACCAAATTCAGGAAACTCTTCATCATACAGACCCATGAGTCGATCACGAGTCACCTTCGCAATGATCGATGCAGCCGCGATGGCCCGACATCGCCTGTCGCCGTATTTGATCGCCTCCTGCGGGAGGGAAGATTCTATTGGAAAAGTCCCGTCCACCAACAAGTAGTCCGGGGCCGGCCTCAGATTATCTACCGCGATACGCATGCTCAACAGGGAAGCCCGAAGAATATTGATCCGGTCTATCTCGGCAGGATCAATGATTCCGATCCCTATTGAGACAGCCTGTTCATAGATTTTGTAAAACAGCGTCTCTCGAATCTTGGGGCTGAGTCTTTTCGAATCATCGAGGTCGGGAAGGGAAAGCTCTTGGGGAAGAATGGCGGCTGCGGCCACCACCGGCCCGGCCAGGGGGCCCCTGCCGGCTTCGTCAATACCCGCAATCCTGGAGTACCCCCTTTTCAGGGCCTCTCTTTCAAAATCGTCAGGGCGGCTATCCACAGTCGATGATCCCACGAAACCGAGTTGTGGCTATGTAGGCAGGCCGGCGCCAGACCGACCGATGTCTTAATCATCTCGCAGAAAAACAAGCAACGCTTCAACGGCGGCCATTTCCCCAACCGGCTACCAACCACTATTCATAGCGCTTCTCTTTGATCCGCGCCGCCTTGCCCCTTCGTTTTCGCAGGTAATAGAGACGGGAGCGACGGACTCGACCCCTGGTAACGATCTCGACAGCCTGGATGCTCGGCGAATTCGTGGGAAATATGCGCTCCACCCCAATACCGTACGAGACTTTGCGGACCGTAAACGTCGCATTTGTGGTCCCCTTGCGCTTCCTGATAACGACGCCCTGGAAGACCTGAATCCGTTCTTTTTCCCCTTCTACTATTTTTACGTGCACCTTGACGGTGTCACCCGGCTTGAAGTACGGCAGGTCAAATCGTACTTGTTCTCTTTCGAGGGCACTAATCGCGTCCATAATCTCCTCCAAATCATTTCCTGTCTCTTCCTAACAACCGGTCTAGCACGATGGCAGCGGCAGAACGGACAGACAGGTGGTTGTATTCACTCGTCCCCATAATGGGGGAAAGAACATAGTCGGCTTCCTCAATGCATTCTCGCGTCAACCCCCACGCAGTGCCAAACAGCAGCACGTGGGGCTGTCCAGTGCCCAACATCCTTGATAAATGGTCGTAACTGATATTTTGAGGATGCGGTTTTGCGTCAGTGACCACAGTGACCGGCATCCCCTCTCCCTGATTCGCAATATCGTCCATGGCCGCCTTGAGGGAGGCAACAACCCTGATCAGACCCAGGGCATCCCCGCGGTCTGGATTGTAACTGGCACCCACCCCTTCGGTCCAATGAGACACGATTCGGCCGACGAACTCACGCTGGTCGGACATGGGGGTTACGATGTATAGAGCCCGTACACCGTAAGTCTTGGCTGCCCTCGATATGTCGTGCAAATCCAGGTTGGTTATCGCTGAGGCGATGACTTCCCTGTTCTTGTCGTACACCGGATGGTGCAGCAGGGCCAAGTATAGATTGCCTGAAATCGTCAAGGCGCTGCGGCGCGTTCGCCCATAATCGTTTTGATATCCTGCTGGAGTTTTCTGATAAACGCCATATCGCTTTTCGAAAGCGGCTGGTCTATCAGCAGGTCGGGCCTCTTCAACATGGTCCGCACGAGAGAAGCCCGTCGTCGCCATTCCTTGATGGCAGCATGGTTGCCGGAAACCAGCACTTCCGGTACGTCAACGCCCTCAAATGACCTCGGGCGAGTATACTGCGGATACTCCAGCAAGCCACCAGAGAAGGAATCCTCTTGTGCTGAAGCCTCACTGCCCAGCGTACCCGGAACCAACCGCGTCACGGCATCAATGATGACCATGGCAGCAAGTTCGCCCCCTGTCAAAACATAATTGCCGATAGAGAGCTCCTCATCGACTAAATGCTCACGAACCCGTTCGTCGACACCCTCATAGCGGCCACACACCAAGATAACACTCGGCTGTTCGGCGAGTTCCCCGGCCACCTTCTGATCGAATAGACGTCCTTGTGGCGTGAGCAAAATTTTCCGGGCTTCAGGGTGCTTCTTTCCGGCCTGTCTAATCGCTTCTGCCAAAGGCTCCGGCTTCATCAACATGCCGGAACCGCCCCCATAGGGCCGGTCGTCCACCGTGCGGTGTCGGTCCTTGGCAAAGTCCCGGATGTTTACAGGCTCCACCGTGACGTATTCGGCCTCAATCGCCCTTCTTACAATACCCCCGGCGAGGAGGACGGAAAACATCTCGGGAAATAGGGTGAGAACCGTGAAATCCATCTTGGATCATTCTTCCAGGCCCTCTGGCAAATCGACCCGCATCACGCCCTGGTCGGGATCGATTTCCATCACAACCGAGTCGATCGCCGGAATCAAGATCTCCTTGTCTGCCTGACGGACGACGTATACATCGTTGCTGCCCGTCGGCCAGATGTCCTCGACCCGGCCCAGGCGCCGGCCATCGACTGTCAGGACCTCCATGCCAATGATTTGGTACCCGTAGTAAGTGCCGACTTCAAGCTCAGGGAGGGTCGCTTTGTCAATGCACAGTTCAGAGCCTACCCACTCTTTCGCCGCGTCAATCGAGGCGATGCCTTCCAACGCCAGAAGAATGACACGCTTGTGCGGAGAGGCCGAGGCGATCTTGAAAGTCGCAGGCGGCTTACCTTTTCGTCTTAAGGCCAGCTGCCTGCCTGGTTCAAATGTGGCTGCGGATTCCGCGAAGGAAAGGACCTTGAAACAGCCCTTGATCCCGTGAATACCCACAACCTTGCCTATGGGGATCTGGGCGTCCTCGGACATGGTCCGTCATTCAATAATCTCTAACACGGCCCGCTTCTTGATCTTGGCAGAAGCAGCGCTCAGAATCGTCCGTATGGAGCGGGCTGTCCGGCCTTGCTTGCCAATAATCTTGCCCAGATCCTCTTTGGCCACTTTGAGCTCAAGAACAGAGGTTTGTTCTCCCTCCACCTCGGAAACTTCCACCTGATCCGGATAATCAACCAGCGCTTGGGCTATGTACCTGATCAAGTCCTTCATCGGTCACCCTCCTGAGAGCGTTGCACGAGAAAATAGACATTCCGAGACAAGGTAAGCCGCTTTGCAGGTCCGTCCGTGTTAAGCACCCGTTGTTTCTGAAAAAAACCCTTCTTTTTTCAGTAGACTCTTCACCGTTGGCGTGGGAATCGCACCCCTGTCCATCCATGCCTTGAGGCGCTCATGTTTAACGCTGAGCGCGACCGGATTCTTTAAAGGATCATACGTTCCAAGGAGCTCTAAAAACCGACCATCGCGAGGCGCCTCATTGGAAGCCGCAACGATTCTATAATAGGGTCGCTTTTTCGCACCGTATCTGGCTAATCTAATTTTCACTGACATGCGATTGTTGTTCCTCCTCTCAGAACGGCAACATGCCTGACCCCAGGCCACGCAAACCGCCCTTATTCAGTCTTTTGATGACTTTTTGAACTTGTATGTAACTCTTCAGAAGTTGGTTCACTTCCTGTACGCTCGTCCCGCTGCCTCTGGCAATCCGTTTGCGTCTGCTTGCGTTGATGATACTGTGGTTGCGACGCTCGCCCCGGGTCATGGAATCAATAATAGCAGAAATCCGCACCAACTCCCGATCATCCACCTTGAGCTGTTTGAGTTGCTTGAGCTTGCCCATACCGGGGATCATAGCCAGCAGATCCTCCATAGGACCCATCTTTCTGATCTGGCTCATTTGATCTCGAAAATCCTCCAGGGTGAACTCGCTTCTACGGAGCTTTTTTTCCAGTTCCTGAGCCTTCTTCTCGTCGATGCTCATCTGAGCTTTCTCGATGAGAGAAAGCATATCACCCATGCCCAGGATTCTGGATGCCATTCTGTCCGGGTGAAAGGCCTCTAGGGCATCGAGCTTTTCGCCCACACCAATAAACTTGATCGGCTGTGAGGTGATCGCTTTTATCGATATGGCCGCCCCCCCACGGGCATCTCCTTCCATCTTTGTCAGGATGACCCCGCCGATTCCGAGGGCATCATGGAAAGCCTTGGCCATGTTGACCGCATCCTGGCCGGTCATGGCATCGGCTACCAGCAAAATATCGGAAGGGTGCAAAGTCTCCTTGATACGACCCAACTCGGCCATGAGGGTCTCATCCACATGGAGGCGTCCTGCCGTGTCAACGAGAAGGGTATCAAAGCCCCTTTGGCGGGCAGCCAGCAAGGCATCTCTGCAGATATCGACCGGATCCATATCTTCGGTAGCCGGGAAGACCTCCGTGCCCAGTTGGTTTCCAATCTTCTGCAGCTGTTCAATGGCTGCCGGACGATAAGGATCCGCAGGGACCAAAAAGGGCCTTCGATGTTGACTCACGAGGAATTTGGCCAGTTTGCCTGCTGTCGTCGTTTTTCCGGAACCCTGGAGACCCACGAGCATGACCACGGCAGGCGGCGCACCGCCCAGGCGAAGCCCTTCATGTTTACTCCCCATAAGCTGGGTCAGCTCGTCATTTACAATCTTGACAACCTGCTGTCCCGGTGTCAGGCTATTCAGAACTTCCTGACCAATAGCACGTTCCCTAATCGAAGCAATGAGGTCTTTAACAACCTTATAGTGGACGTCTGCTTCAAGAAGGGCCAGCCTCACCTCCTTCAGCCCGGTCTCGATATTCTTCTCGGTGAGCTTGCCGTGGCCCTTGAGCTTCTTGAAGGCAGTGTTTAATTTGTCAGTCAGGTTTTCGAACATGGTTCACCTAATCATATGAAAAACATTATAATTATTATCCCTCAGCGCCTGTGTCAAGGGAATATTTTAAACGACCATGTCTGATTCTCAGGATCTAAAGAACTTCACAGAAAACGCCCTTGTGGAGTGGCTGGACCAATACGGCGCAGCCCCTTATCGAGCCGGTCAGATCCTGAGGTGGATTTATCAGAGGGGGGCCGGTTCTTTTTCGCAGATGACTGATCTTTCCAAGGACTTCCGGAGATCTCTCTCAGAGCAACTGGTCATAAGCAACCTTAATACGGAACAGGTTCAAGCCTCAGAAGACGGTTCCAGGAAGTACCTTTTTCGTTTAAAAGACGGGCATCATGTGGAAAGTGTCCTGATCCCGGAGCGGGACCACTGGACGCTTTGCATATCCAGTCAGGTGGGCTGTGCCATGGGCTGTGCCTTCTGCCTGACGGGTCGGATGGGATGGGTGCGAAACCTTGAGCCTTCAGAAATCGTTAATCAGGTGTGTGCGGTTCGGAATGATCTTTCGAATCCAAGCGCTTTGACAAACATCGTATTCATGGGGATGGGGGAGCCTCTGGCTAACTACTCCAGTGTTATTCAGGCGATCCGAACCCTTGTTGGGCCAAACGGTCTTCAATTCTCCAGTCGTCGGGTAACGCTGTCGACCGCGGGGTTGGCCTCGAAACTCGATGATCTGGGACAGGCCGTAACCGTGAACCTGGCCGTTTCTTTAAATGCAGCAGATAACGAAACGCGAAACAAGCTCATGCCGATTAACCGGACCTATCCCATCGAGATGCTCCTTTCTGCATGCCGCAGATTCCCACTCCCTTCCCGACGCATGATCACTTTTGAATATGTCCTCATAGCCGGCGTGAACGACCGTCCCGCAGATGCGGAACATCTGGCGAAACTGCTCAGACCTCTTAGGGCCAAAATCAACCTGATACCTTTCAACCCGTACGAAGGTTGTGATTTTGAAAAGCCGAGTGAGAATGCCATCCTGACTTTCCAAAAGGTTCTCATGGATCGCCACTACACGGCCATTGTCCGTCACAGTAAGGGGGTCGACATTGGAGCGGCTTGCGGACAACTCGGCTCGAGGGCCTAAGAGGGTTGAATCGAAGCACTTAGGAAGAAGAGATGAGAAAAGGGGAGAACCACTGAACAAGGAATGGCACGATTAGATATTGATTTCCCAGCCCTCTCTGGCAGCAAAGGTCTTTCGAAATTGACCTCGGGCTTCTTTCACGATGGCATCAATGATCTTGTCCGTGTGGCTGGGATCGTGGTGGAAAAGGTGAAGGGCCTTGACCCCGGCCGCTTTAGCAATCCTGACGCCTTCTTCCCAGGTGCTGTGTCCCCAGGACACATGGTCCCTGTACTCTTCGGACGTGTATGTGGCGTCATAAATCAGAACATCCGCGTGATCTGCCAATTCCAGCAACCGCGGATCGAGAGCTGCATAGTGCTCGGTGTCCGTAGCATATACGACGGATTTACCCTGACTACAGATTCTGTAGGCAAAGACACCTCCGGGGTGGTTTAGCCTGTGATTGGTTATGGCCATGCCGTTTAGTTCCAACATTTGACCTTCTGTGAATTCCGTAAAGGTGATGTCGGAGGGCATGTCTTCGATCAAGAAGGGAAAGTTCTGGTATTGTTGCTGCTGGCGCATGGCGTCTTCCAGGGTGATATCGATGTGAGAAGGGCCATACAGCTTAAAAGAATTCCCGGCAATGTAGGCCGGCTTGAAGAAAGGAAAACCCTGAATGTGATCCCAGTGGAGGTGACTGAAAAGGAAAGTCCCCCGTCCTTTTCCCCGGCCAAACGAGGTGCTCATGAGATCGTCGCCAAGAACCCGAAGGCCCGTGCCGCCATCCAGGATCAACAAGTCGTTGCCGTTCCAGACGGCCACACAGGGCGTATTCCCGCCATAGTACACCGTATCGGGGCCCGGCACGGGGATGGAACCCCTCACACCATAATACTTAATCTTCACGAGTCATACTCCTGGTCTTCTCTAACAGAGGGTTCGGAAGGTGTCAAGAGTTCGGTTTCTGACCGTCGCTCTGTATTCGGTTGTTCTTTTACTGCGCAGCCATTTCTGGTATAGGCTACAAAAACCTGCTGGAATTTCGGGAAGGAGTCGCGATGCAACCATCGGATATGCAAAAAGGACCACTCAATAACATTGACAGTCCCGAAATCGTGGACCCGGACGTGCTCCAGGCCCTGGATTACGGATACAGGAATCAACGGGAGATCAAGATCGAGATTGAACAGCCGGAGTTCACCTCCAGGTGCCCCATGTCCGGTCTTCCAGACTTCGGATGTATCATCATTCGATATACCCCAAATGAAAAAATTGTTGAGTTGAAGTCATTGAAATACTACTTGTTGCAGTATCGCAATGTGGGCATTTTCTATGAGCACGTTGTGAATCGAATCTTGGAGGACTTTGTCGCTCGTGTCCGTCCAAAGTGGCTGGAGATTGAGGGAACCTTCACGCCTCGGGGTGGCATAACCACAACCGCTCGGGTGGAATTCAAAGAAGAATGACGAGGGGGGCCATGAAATCCACAGCAGGTAGGGCAGTTAGTGAAGAAAGGGTCAGGCATGATAGGTAGACGAAACGCCAGGATCATTATCATCGGCTTGACAGCCGTTTGGCTCGTGATCGGTTGCACCACGACCAAAAAGATCACCGAAGACATCGTTGGCCGCCGGGGGAGCTTGAAGAAGAAAATCGCCTTCTTGCCACCCCTGAATTTAACGGGTTATGGAGACAAAGCGTTTCGAGATGCCTCCGGAGCCAATCTGAGCACCTTTATGAAACGTTACTGCGAAGACCTTATCATCGTGGATTCTCCGGAAATGGAACGCCTTCTCGAAAAAGCGCCTCGTCTTCCGTCCGGTCAGATAGACAACCTCGCGCTGACACAAGCGGGCCGATCCCTCGGGGTCAATGCTATTTTGGGGGAAACGCTCTCGGACATCGAGTGCGTTAAAGATCAAACAGGCATCTATGGGTTCAGGGAGCTTGCATTCTTTGTTCGACTCACTGTCCGGTTGAGAGGTTATGACCCTCAGACCGGTGCGGTGCTCTTCGACGAGGTTTTCGGGGACGAGGTGGAAGTTGGAGAAGCTGACTGGCGAGATATCAAGACAAGAAAAGGATATCAAAAAGACATCGTGAACCAACTTCTCATCAAGGTCTCCGACAAGATGTCTGAAAAGGCAAGCGAAGAACTCTGCAGCATGCCGTGGAAGAGTTATATCACAGCCTTGTCAGGTGATACGTTTGCATTGCCTGCTGGCGAAGACGTGGGTTTGGCTGAAGGAGATGTGTTGGACGTATTTGGGATGGCTGGAACAATTAAGGGACCGGAAGGTCAAAGCTACATGCTTTCGGGCCCCAAGATCGGTGAGCTTCGTATTACAAAGGTGGGCAAGCATGAGGCGAAGGCCGTCGGTATCGAGGGGGAGAATCTACAAGAAAGCACCCACGTTCAGTTAAAGGAGTAGGACTAATTGCTCCTGATAGACCGCGTTTCGAGAATTGCGTTCACCACCCGGCGGACGTCTCCTAAACATCACTGACCCTTTGGGTTCTTAATGGCACACTGGCAGCTGCCTTTTTTCTTCTCGGCCACAATCCGTTCCACAATGGTGGACTTCCCGTTGGCCTCAATGTCTTTGAGAATATCATCGACAGTGTAATCAAAACAGTGACAGATTTTCTCGGACAGGCTCCGGTTGCTCATAGGTTGCCATGCCTCGCGCTTCTTCTTGCTGAAGAGATCCCGTGTCTGGAATAAGCCGACCACCGCCCGCATCAAAGCCTTGTGAAACTGAAGTGGTCAAACGTGATTCCGTGCCTATAGCCCGCTTCAGGCCGCGACTCAATGGCACCTCTTACGACCTTTGCCCTGGCAGAAATATGACTCTTGATGGAACCTGCGAGGTCAATCGGAAGATCAAAGTGGAGCACAATAGCGCAGCCTTCTCCAATTCGGCTCTCGCAGACTATTAAGGCGCCTGAAGGGCTGACATCCCTGGTCGCCCCCGTTGTCTGCCTCGTGCGCCCGTTCTTATCTTTCCACTTGACCCGAATGGGAAGTTCCAAACCATATCGTTCGTTTTTCCTCTTTTCCGGATGAGACATTTCAGATCAGTGAAAGCCTTCCTCAGCGAACGAGTATTTTTCAGAACACAGACAAGCCTGGCTGGTGAAACGTTTAGCTTCAGTCGCTTGCGGAACGGTTTGCGTTCCGGCCGGGGCCGTGCAGGGTTACTTTGCAGTTCATCCGCTGCGCGAGACAGCATCTGAAAGGTTGGCAAGAAAATGGACAAGGAGGGGAATATCCCCCACACACGGTGCCCCTTATGTTCGTCTATCACATTAAAACAAAAGTTCAATCGGCTCAGTTCCCAATTTTTTTAACAAAAAATGCCTAGAAGCCATCTCAAAATACCACAACGGGCCGGAGGCAGGGCGAGGGCGGGGATCTTGCTTTGCGGGTGTGCGTGGCCGACGAGGGGCGGACCGGTCACATGAGTTCACCTCACCGAGGCGTCACGGAACCGGCTTTTCCGGGGAAAATAGTCCTTCAGTAAAAATATCGAAATATTTCTTCGTCCTTATTGCTTTTCGACTATCGAACCCGTTGCTTGAGGGACTGCCCTGGCGTAAATTTGACCGCCTTGTATGGCTGGATCTGTATCTTCTCGCCGGTCTTTGGATTTCGACCCTCTCTTGCGGCCCGCTCAACAACCTTGAACGTCCCAAAACCCATAATAGAAACAGAACCTCCCTCGTCCAGGGCGGAAGAAATGCCTTGGAACACCGCACGAATTGTCTCTCCTGCAACTTTTTTGCTCAAATCGGTTTCCTGTGAAACGAATGTGGCTAAATCGTCCTTGTTCATCCCTTTCCTCCTTGAACTGCTTTCGGCTAAAATATCCCATAAACCCACGGAGACGACACCTGCCCGGTGCAAGATCAGGTTTACCGGGGTGGCATGAACAGAAATGTCGCCGGACTTAGAAAGAATTTTTTGAACGGTTTATTCTCTGTCTCCTTTCACTCTCCCGACGTTTGCGACGACGACATTCACTTGGTTTCTCGTAGCTCCTCTTGGCTTTCAGCTGTCGGAACAGACCATCCTTTTGTAACTTCTTTTTTAAAACTCTCATAGCCTGCTCAATGTCGTTGTGAGAGACTGTGACTTCCAAGTTTCTGAATTCCCTCAAATATATCTCCCCTTTCGTCCCATCGCACGGCTCTTGGAAGCAATTTTGAACCGTGGAGGTTAATGCACCCATGACGCTATTATGTGAAACTCCCCGACCAAAGGTCGGGAATTCTGCCTTACGGTCGTGCTTCGGGGGCAGGAAACAGGCCGGTCAAGGCACTGTCTACCACGACCGACGGCCACCACCGTCTCTGCCGCCACTGTCTCGGCCGCCGCCACCCCATGGTCCACCACCTCGTCCGCCACCGCCTCGGCCACCACCGCCTCGTCCGCCACCGCCTCGCCCGCCGCCAGGTCGGCCCCCTCCGCCTCGACCACCCTGGGGACGAGGGCGTGCTTCATTAACGCTCAACGCTCGCCCCTTGAGCTCTTTGTCCTTCAGGCCTGTAATGGCGGACTCGGCTTCAGTTTTGTCGGGCATCTCAACAAACCCGAATCCTCTTGATTCGCCCGTGTACTTGTCTTTAATGACGTTGACGGAGGCCACTTGCCCGAAGGCCTCAAAAGACTGCCGTAAATCCTCCTCGGTGACATCTCGTGACAGATTACCAACGTAAATATTCATTCCGACCTCCCCTTTCTTGTCCCTAACCGTTACACCAATACGCCAAACCCTCTTTTTACGCAACAGATTTTAATTGAACTTACCTGCAGCCGCGGGCCGGATTCGACCGCGAGACCGTTTCCTGCCTCCAGACTGCTTCAATCCTCCTGCGCCATACCGCGATATAAACTTGAACCCTGATTGAGCGAAAGTTGAGGATGCCGCTTCGTGCTTCTTTGTTTTGCCACTTGGAGCCGCTTTACCCCCGGAGCGCAACGGGCCTTGCACTCGCCCCGTCTGATTGGGTTCCCTCAGGGAAATTCAACAGGGCTCGCTGTTGCGGTTCATGTCATGGACAGCCAAATTGGAGCACTATGTGACGATGACCGAGTTATCACTGTCCCCATAGGGGCTTTTTACATACTTATCGGCGTTCCAGTCATTTTCCCATCTGCATTCGTCAATCAAATAGCGAAACTGGTATTCCCTTCCAGGCTTGAGCTCCAGCGTAATGGTGTAGTCTCCATTTCTCAACTTTTTCATGGCATTGGCATGGATACTCCAACCATTAAAATCGCCCACAATACACACGCTCTTGGCGTTAGTGGCAGCAACATGAGGTAGTCTGAACGTAACTTTGCACACCTTTCCGCTCTTGAGATAGGCCTTCTTGATGCCAGCGCTCATTGCCCTTGTTTCCTTGGATCCCGATTTCTCCGCCGTCTTCTTTTTTCCCGTCGCTTCTGCTTTCCTGGTTGTGACCTTCTCGCTCTCTCTTGTTGCCATTCTCCCTCTCCTTTCGACCAATGGGTCCGAAGGGGCAGCATTTCCCTGATCATCACGAGGACTATGGGGAAAACGGACATAACTGTCAAGGAAAAAGGCTTCAGGGGTATGGCCATTCACTTGCGACCTGTGTGCTTTAATTCTTCGGATCGAAATAAAAAACTATTGACTTTTTGGTCAGCAACGACTATTTAGTCTGAACTGAATACATGGTCGCTGCTGAATAATAAGTCAACCATGAATGGTCAGTCAGAAGGCTTTTCTCGGAAAATCAGTGTGTTTTAAGTGACATGAAAAAACTCAAGAATAAGACAAAAGCCAAAGCCAAGCCCCGCCAGAAGCGTCGGGTGCAGGCCACACGGGCAAAGATCCTGAACGCGTCTCGCAAGATGTTTGCTGAAAAGGGACTGGACCTGACCACCATTGATGACATCACAGAACAGGCCGACCTGGGCAAGGGGACCTTCTATTACCACTTCTCCGACAAGAATGATCTGATCGCAGAATTGATCGAAAAAGTGATGAACGACCTCGTGCAGGCCATCAAGGAGAGATGCGAGGGCGCGGGAGATCTGTCCGCCCTGTTGGATACCATCGTGCGAGTCCACATCGATTTCTTCAGCAACCGATGGGAAGATTTTGTGCTCTATTTCCAGGGACGGGCGGACTTGCAGCTCAAGGAGGGGTACTCGGGCCTTGAACCGTCTTTTTTAAGATACCTGGAGAGCCTGGAGGGACTGGTTGACTCGGTCGTCAACTACCGTTTGCCCAAGCTCTTGCTAAGGCGGTTCGGTTACGCAGTGGCCGGTTTTGTCTCAGGCTATTACTCCTTTGCTGCCATCTCTTCGGAAGGCGAAGACGTGGACAAGTCTTTTGCGGATATGAGGGGGGCGTTCGTGGCGAGTCTCACAAAGTTTATCAACGAAGCCGTGTCAGCTTCGCGTTTAGTTAAAGACCAGGCGGAGGAGAAAGACAAAGCAAACGGGCTCCCGGCTTGACCGGGATAGACAACCTGAACGGGAGGAATAAAAGAAAGATGGAAAGTGCTCAGCCAAAGACCTGGAGCATTATTGATCAAGCGATTCAGGAAAATGTCTGGGGGATTGCGTCAAGCATCGACATCTATGATTGCGATCCCGAAACCATCCGCAGCGCCGAAAGAATAAGGCAGTTTGTGGTTGAACTCTGTGACCTGATTGACATGAAACGTTTTCAGGACACACTCGTCGTGAACTTCGGGGAGGATGAGCGGGTTGCAGGCTTCTCCATGGTGCAGCTGATTGAAACCTCGCTGATTTCGGGCCACTTCGCTAACCTCACCAACACCGCTTACCTCGATGTATTCAGCTGCAAACCGTACGATCCCGGTGTGGTGGAGGACTTCGCCAGAGCGTTTTTTCGGGGCAAAAGGTGCATCACTCACGTGAACCTGAGGCGATAACGATCATGACCATACGGGTTGTCTCTGACCTTGACCAGTGCCGGGCCATCTGGGAGGAAACCATACCGCCCGACGCCGTCACGGATCTGTGGGAGGTGCGTACGTGCTTCCAGAAGCATTTCCACAACCGCCCTTATTTCATCGTTGCCGAGGAGGCCGACAGGTTATGCGGTTTGCTGCCCCTCAGTTGGATTGATGAATGCGGGTGCTACGGATTCTTTCCGGGTGAAACCTGGCTGGGTAAAACGTGGCTGGAACAAAACAAAATCGTTTGCACCGGCAATGGCGGGCTGCGGGACCTTCTTTCCAGGTGCCCTTCTGACTATTACCTCCGCTATCTCTCCCCCGTTCCCGATGTACCTGCCGGAGAAAAGACTGTGGACGAAATCGGATATCTGTTCCTGCCCCCCGAGTGCGATTATGACATGGCGAATTACCTCGAAAGGTTTTCGCGCAAGTCCGCAAAAAAGATCCTGCGGGAATTAGCTGCCATCGAAAGCCTCGGGGTTGCCTACCGGTACGACGAGATCGCGGATTTTGATGTCATGGTCGAGATGAGCCTCGCGCGGTTTGGCAACCATTCCTATTTTTTTGATCCCCGGTTCAGGGACAGTTTCCGGGAACTCGCCCGGTTTCTCCAGAAAAAGGGATGGCTCAGGTTTACCACGGTTCTCATTAAGGGTGAACCGGCCGCCACCGATATGGGATGCATTTACAGGGACATTTATACGCTGCTTGCGGGCGGAACAAACAGCCATTACCCGGGCGTGGCCAAACTGATTAACTTTCACCATATGGAGTGGGCGTGCCGAGAAAGGTTGAAACAGGTCGACTTCCTGTGCGGAAACTTCAACTGGAAGGATCTCTTCCACCTGACCCCAAGGCCCCTTTATCTCCTTACGAACATTGAGGAAAAGGCTGCATAGGTTTCCCCATCCAGAGAAGTTCCATGCCGTCACGACGCGTCGTGGTCGTTGGGACCACTTCAGACTACATACACCTCATCCGGCGCCGTCATCCCGACCGGGCGCTGTTCATCACCGATCCATCGGAGCGGGCAAAAGCGAGAGAAGAAAATCCCGGAGCGGGTGAGGAAATTGTAGGGGATCTCACCGATACCGGCGCGATGATCCACGCGCTGGCCCATCATCTGGATCGTTACGGGATCGTGGCGGAGGGCGTGGTCTGTTTCGACTGCGAGTCGCTGGAGCTTGCCGCCTCCGTGGCCCAGGAACTGGGACTGCCGTTCCCGTCTCCCTCCGCAGTGGCGTTAAGCAGGAACAAGTTTCTCTCCAAGGTTACATGGCAGAATGCGAAGGTGGCCTGTCCACGAACCGCTATCGCCCGGAGCCCGTCAGACGCCTTGAGGTTCCTGGACCGGATAAGCAAGCCGGTCATCCTAAAGCCGCTCACCGGTTCCGGCAGCGAGCTCGTCTTTAAGTGTTCCGGGTGGGGGGACTGCCTGTCAGCTTATGAAACCATCATAAGACGCCTATCAGAGTCCAAAGCCAACCGCATGTACATGCCGGGGCAGACAGCGTGCGGGGGTTTCGATCCCCTTCGAGATATCGTCATGGAGGAGTTCATTGACGGACCGGAGTACAGCTGCGACTTTTACATCAAGAGCGGGCACGTTGAAGTGATCCGTACGGCAAAAAAAATTCCGGGCGCCGGCGGCCAGTTTGGTACCACGGCAGCCTATGCGGTTCCGGCGATATTGCCTGGAGGACTGTCTTTCGAAGACTTCAGAGATCAGGTTCACCGTGCTGCAAGGGTCCTGGGTATGCAAAGGGCGTTGTGCATGATTGATTTTTTCGTTTGCGAGGGGCAGCCATATCTGCTTGAACTCACACCGCGGGCCGGAGGCGACTGCCTCCCCTGGTTGATCCGACAAAGCAGCGGGCTCGATATGCTGGGTCTGGCAATGGATTTCGCCCGAGATGTTGAGATCTCTTTGCCCGCAGCAGACGACTGGGACTCGCTCGTGGGATTGCGCCTCTTTGCCTCTCACGCCGGGGTCGTGAGGAAGCTGGACAGTCGGTGGCTCCACCAGGATCCCAGAGTTCGAGAGGTCATGATCAAGCGGCTGCCCGGTCACAGGGTGGTGCTTCCTCCCACCGACTACGACTCACGGCTGCTTGGCCACGCTATCTTCAAACCCTCCGGAAAAGTTCGCATAGAAGAAGAGTGCGCCGAACTGGCATCCAAACTGATCGTGGAAATGGAGATTAGGCCATGATCGACCACACGGCAGTCCTTCAAAAGGCGGAGGAGATCCTGGGGAAGGGTACGCCTCTGCTGGATGGCAAGGTCCTTTCCACTTATGTGCGTTTTTACCAGGCGCAAAGGGAGCGGTTTCTAAATGTCTGCCAGAAGCACGGCACCCCTGTCTATGTATTCGATGAAAAGGCCTTGTTAGAACGGGCCGGGCAGTTCAGGGATGCTTTCGAAAAAGAGATAGATGCGTTCCGGGCCTTCTTTGCCGTGAAAAGCAACAACCATCCGGCGGTGTCCTCCCGTCTGGTCAAATTCGGACTCGGCCTTGACGTCTCAAGCGGCCCCGAACTCGAGCTCGCCCTTGGCACCGACTGCCAGGAGATTCTCTTCAGCGGGCCAGGCAAAACAAACGCTGAACTGGAGGTGGCGGTAAACAGCCGGAACCGCGTGACAATACTTATAGACAGCTTCGGCGAACTCGACCGTCTCGAGCAGGTTGCCATGCGGCATGGTGTGTGCGTCCGGGCCGGCGTGCGTCTCACCACGAACGAAAAGGGGTTGTGGCGCAAATTCGGCATCCGGCTTGCCACACTGGAGGAATTTCTGGAAAGGGCTGACGGTCACAAGCATGTGAGACTGTGTGGGCTCCAGTTCCACACAAGTTGGAATCTTGGACCTCGTGCCCAGGTCTCTTTCCTGCGTCGGCTCGGTAAGTGCCTTCAATCCATGAACCGAACACGGCGGAAGGCCATTGAGTTTTTGGATATCGGTGGCGGCTACTGGCCCCCTCTCGGGGAATGGGTCCATTTCTCGGCGACGCCTCAAGGACGAATTCTCCGGACGGTCCTTCCCGAGATCCTGCCGCCGGAGCATTACAGGTGCAAGTCCAAGCCAATTGAGGTCTTCGCTCGCGAGATCGGCAGATGCTTACGGGAATGCATCTTCCCCCATGCGAAATGCCGGATTTTTGCCGAACCGGGGCGCTGGCTGGTCAACGACGCTATGCACATTCTGCTGACCGTGGTCGACAAGAAAGCGGATGCCCTGGTTATCGCTGATGGCGGTACGAACATCATCGGATGGGAACGGTTCGAAACCGACTATTGCCCGGTTATCAACCTGTCTCAGCCTTCCCTGACAGAGCGAAGATGTATGATCTTCGGCGCCCTGTGCACGCCTCACGACGTCTGGGGATACGCATACTTCGGGCATGGCATAGAGACCGGGGACATCTTGATTGTTCCGGGCCAGGGTGCCTATACATACAGCCTCAGACAGCAATTCATCAAACCGGTTGCGAAAGTGATTTCATTGGAAACCCTTGAGGCTGAGTGTCCCGGCCTGCGGTGACGACGGCCTGTTTTGGCCGTAGTCGATGCATGAAATTGAGTCTTGAACCACTTGGAGCATGGAGATGAAAGACAGATTCATAACTTGCATTCAATGTGAAAACCCCTTCATTTTTGCGGCAGCGGAGCAGGCGCGTTTTGCTGCCTCCGGCTTTGATCAGCCAAAACGCTGTCCGGAATGTCGAAAAAAGAAAGACAAGGGCATTCAGATAGACTATGGCGGGAAAAGCACAGGCAGAAGCAAGCACGGCCGACGAAGAGATGACTATGAGTTCAATGAATGGTAACCCCGGGATGATTTAATGAGGCATGCGGGGAATTAATAACGACCGAGTGAGACGCTGGAGACCCCTTCGATGTTTCGAATCCGACAGATATATGATGACGTCATTCCGATCAATAAACTGGCCATTGCTCAGGTGCAGGCGATTCTGAGGTCCCAATTTCCTTTACTCAAGGAGGAGGAGATCAGTCCGCTGCCGGAGAAGCTGCGAGACCCCCTCAAGTACCGTTTTCGCTCTACGCTTTTTGTCGCGGACAATCAAAAAGGCCAGGTCAAGGGTTTTGCCTTTTTCGCCCATGATCCGGTGTTGCGGTTCTGTTACCTTGACTTTATCTCCGCGGCAAAGAAGTTGACCGGCCGAGGCATCGGCGGCGCCCTGTACAGTCGTGTTCGGCAGGAGGCCCTAGCCCTGGAGACGGTAGGACTCTTTTTCGAGTGCCTCCCGGACGATCCGAAGCTGTCATCGGATCCTCAGCAACGAAAGGCCAACGCCGCCGTTTTGAGGTTCTATGAAACCTACGGTGCTCGCCCGATTGCCAATACGGCCTACGAGACGCCGCTTTCACCCCAGGACGACAATCCGCCGTATCTCATGTTTGACGGTCTGGGTCAGGATACGCCCTTGTCTTGCAGGCTTGCGCGCACGATCGTGCGCGCCATCTTGGAACGGAAGTACGCTCAGCTATGTCCACCAGAGTACGTCGATAGGGTGGTCCGGTCTTTTAGAGACGATCCGGTTCAACTGCGGGAACGCCGGTACGTCACAAAAATCCCGCCGATAACCGTGAGTCGCTCCATATCTCCGGATAAAAGGATCGGTCTGCTGGTCAACGACCGTCATGATATTCACCATATACGGGAAAGAGGTTATGTGGAATCCCCTGTCAGAATAAAGACGATTCTAAAAGCGATCGCCGGCATGGAGTTGTTTGATCCGCTTCCGGTCAGACATTTCTCCGACAGATACATCAAGGCGGTCCATGATCCCCGGTATGTTGAGTATTTGAAGAAGGTGTGTGAGAATGTGGAGGTCGGAAAATCCGTCTATCCTTACGTGTTCCCCATACGAAACGCCGCCCGGCCACCTAAGGAGTTGCCCGTCAGGGCCGGCTACTACTGCATCGATACCTTTACGCCTTTGAACCGAAACGCTTATGTGGCAGCCAAGAGGGCCGTCGATTGTGCCCTTTCCGGGGCCGGATTGGTCCTGGAAGGCCGGCCCATCGCTTACGCCCTTGTACGCCCCCCGGGACATCATGCCGAAAGACACGCATTCGGTGGGTTTTGTTATTTTAATTCAAGCGCCATTGCGGCCAGCTATTTAAGCAACTACGGCAAGGTGACCATCCTCGACATCGACTACCACCACGGAAATGGTCAACAGAACATATTTTACGAGCGCCCTGATGTATTCACGGTCTCCATTCATGGTCATCCGCGTTTTGCGTATCCTTACTTCAGCGGTTTCGCCGACGAAAAAGGCGCCGGACCAGGCGAAGGGTTCAATGTGAACTTGCCCCTGCCTGAACACGTGGATGGAGGTTACTATGGGGAGATCCTGGGAAAAGCCTTGAAACTGGTGCAAAGATTCAAACCGGAGTTTTTGGTTATTGCCTTTGGAGCAGATACGGCAAAGGGCGACCCCACAGGCTCCTGGACCCTTCAGGCCAGAGATTTTGAAAAAAACGGGCGGATGATTGGAGCGCTGAGACTGCCCACCTTAGTGGTGCAGGAAGGCGGTTACAATCATCGTAATCTGGGTTTAAATGTTCGCCATTTTCTCGTGGGGCTATGGGCGGCCCTGCATGCATGATTGCCGTAAAATACAAACCAGGCTCTTTGACGCTCAGTTGTCAGGCAACCCGACAGAGGGGCGGGTGCGGTTTGGACCCGCTTGTACTGTGGCGGCTGACGTACAGCAGGTAATGCTCACACGGCAGCCTTTCCGCGAACCTTGACCTCCCCAGCCACGGCCTCCGGTCCTCCCACGCAGCCAGTTCGACAATGCCCCGCGGGGGCCGCAGCATTCCCGCCGGAGATAGCTCGCTATAATCGAGTCGAAGCAAACGTATGGCTCGTCCGCCCGCTTCCAGCAGCACCCTTGGACCGGTAACGTGCAGGCCATACTTGCCTGCGTTGCGGCCGAAGTGGCTTCGGGTCCACAATACAAAGGAACTCGCGGAGATGACATCCGCTGAATCGTATACATCCTCCAGGAACCGGAAAGTGAGCCGCAGATCCAGGTCGTTGCTGGTCGGAAGGCCGAGAATGATCATGATGAGATTGGAAATTCCCGACTGGGCCGTCTTGCGGAGCACCCGTTCGATGGTCCCGACGTTGGTGCCCTTGTTGATCAGGTCAAGCAATCTCTGGGACC
>Ga0307423_1000549_pt1 | contig 25203 bp, 23 predicted proteins | sample SalMarWE160310MG_FD_202154 | JGI IMG/M metagenome (GOLD analysis project Ga0307423, IMG submission 202154) | Salt marsh sediment microbial communities from the Plum Island Ecosystem LTER, Massachusetts, United States - WE1603-10 | ecosystem: Environmental > Aquatic > Marine > Intertidal zone >...
CCGCCCGCAGTTGGGAGTGCGGGGCCTGCTCCTGGCCTCCCACCTCGACCCGCGTACCATCGCTGCTGCGAAGAGCGTCGAAGGGCCCGTCGTCGATCTGGGCATCTGCCGCCCGATCTCGAACGGCGCCGGTACCGAAATTCTGATCGACCTCCTGGAGGCGCCCCCGCCGGCCTCGGTCCCGATCGTGGAGCCCATCGCCCCGCGGTTCCGAAGCGGGCTCCGCGCGGAGGACTTCAGCGGCTGACCGCCGCCCCCTTCCCCGCGGGACTTCCTTACCTGACAAAATTCGTCCCCAGGTGACGAATTTTGACACCTGCTTCCCACTCAGAGCCACTTCGAGAAAGGGGATGAAGTGCGGGTCGCGGCACCCAGGGTGCCTGACCCGCAGCGGCTGACTGGGGAAGGGAAGATCGGATGGCTTCACGCGGCTCGGAGCCGAGCGCGCCCGTCACTGACGAGGAGCTGGTCGAGTCCATCCTCGGCGGCGACGAGAGGGCTTTCGAGGCCCTCTACGAGCGTTACTTCTCGAGGATCTACCACTTCGTCGACAAGCGGATGCACAACCGCGCCGACACCGAAGAAGTGACTCAAGAGGTGTTCGCGAGCCTCTTCTCGTCGCTCGGGAGCTTCCGCCGTGAGGCGCCCTTCGCAGCCTGGGTGTTCGGCGTGACGCGGCGAACCATCGCCACTCGCTTCAAGAAGAAGCGCCACGAGACGGTGGCGCTCAGTGAAGAGGACACGGAGCAGGCGGGGAGGCTGTCCGTCGCGGCGCTCCAACGCGAACCCGACCCTTACGAGGTCTACGAGTACAACGAGCGCATCGGGCGCATGCAAGACGCCGCCAACAAGGACCTGACCCGCGAACAGCAGATACTCTTCCGTCTGCATCACATCCAGAACCGGTCGATCCAGGAGATCGCCCGGCAGGTGGCCAAGAGCGAAGATGCGGTGAAATCTCACCTGTATCGTGCACGCAAGGTGCTCTTGGCTCGTTAGATACCCCGCCCCGGCGCACCGCACTCACTCTCCACGCGCAAGTCGAGTCCCCCCCCGTTCGTTAGACTCGGCTTCCGTGGGTGCCATCTCGATCTTCCAGCCCGACCCGCATGAGCCGATCTCGCTCTTCCTGCGAGAGGGCGAGAGTCCGGCGGGGTCGCCGGCCGTGCGCCGGCTGGATTTCGAGCTCTCGAGCCGAGGTGACCGGGTACCGGGCCGGCTCCTGCTGCCCGCGGATCGCCAGAGTCCCTTTCCCCTGATCCTCGCCCAGCACGGTGCGGGTGGGGCGAAGGACGCGGATTACATGGACATCGCCTGCCTGCCCTGGGTCCGCCGTGGAGCTGCGGTGGTCTCGATCGACTTTCCCCTCCACGGCAAGAGGGCAAGTCCCAAGCTCGGAGAGCGCATCCTGCGCCTGTTCGAGGCGCGCTCGGATCTCTCGAGCTTCGACGCGGAGCTCTGGATCTGCTTCGTGCGACAGGCCGTGATCGATCTACGAAGGACCATGGACGCAGTGGCGGAGCTTCCGGAGATCGACGCCGGGCGCATCGCCTACGCGGGATTCAGCCTCGGCACCATCCTCGGCGTCCCCTTCTGCGCCGAAGACGCGCGGATCAGGGCCGCCGCCCTGGCGATCGGCGGCGGCGGGATCGGTCCGGTCGCCACGGATCCCGTCGGTCACATCCCCCGCTTTGGCCCGCGACCCTCCCTGTTCGTCAATGCCAGCCGCGACGAGACCATCCCGCGCGAGAGTGCCGAGGCCCTTCACGAGGCCGCCAGAGACCCCAAGGAGGTGCTCTGGTTCGACTGCACTCACTCGGAGCTCCCGGGCGCCGCACTCAAGGCGATGTGGCGCTTCCTGAAGCGCCATCTCGAGATCCAGGAAGGCACCTAGGCGACGCGGCCAGCGCTCTATGCTACCGGTCGCTCCGCCAGTACAGCCCCTCGCGCCGGCAGTCGGCGCCTCTACACGACCGGGAGACACCATGCCTCTTCGAGCCACACTCACGATCTGCGTTCCGGTGCTCTTGCTCGCCCTCGGATGCCCGACGCAGAAGACCACCAGTCCCGAGCAGGGCGAAGCTCCCGACTCGACCGCTGCCGCCAAGGTCGACGGCGAGATCGTCACGCTGGCGGAGCTCGATGCCTGGATCAAGCAGCAGCTGTTCGATCAGGCCACCGACAACGGGGAGCCGACCAAGCTCTACGAGCTTCGGTCCACGGCTCTGGACGACATGATCAACAAGCGGCTGCTGGAGAAGGAGGCGGCGCCCCTGGGGCTCACGCCGGACGAGCTGGTTCGACAGGAGGCCGAGAAGCGGACAAGCGTCGGCGATGAGGAGTTGCTCGCCTTCTACGAGGAGAACAAGGAACGGATGGGGGAGGTCTCCTTCGAAGAGGTGAAGCCCCGGATCCAGAGGCATCTCGAGCAGCAGCGTCAGCAGGCCGCGGGGGCGGAGTACCTCCAGGGTCTCCGGGCAAAGGCCTCGCTCGAGATCTACCTCGACGTCCCGCGAGTCGAAGTCGAGGCGAAGGGTCCCTCGCTGGGACCGGACGACGCCCCGGTCACCATCATCGAGTTCAGCGACTACCAGTGTCCCTTCTGCAGACGCGCGGCGCCGGTGATCCAGCAGGTGTTGGAGAAGTATCCCTCCCAGGTCCGCTTCGTCTTTCGCAACTATCCCCTGGAACGGATTCATCCGCTGGCGCGCGGGGCCGCAGAGGCCGCCGCCTGCGCGGGCGAGCAGGGCCGGTTCTGGGAGTTCCACGACAAGCTGTTCGCTTCCGGAGGGGAACTCGACGCCGACAGCCTGCGGCAGTACGCGAGCGACCTGGAGCTGGATCTCGACGCCTTCCAGGCCTGCGTCGACGAGCGCCGCTTCCAGGCCGACATCGAGGCCGACCTAGCCGCCGGCCAAGAGGCCGGCGTCGCCGGCACTCCGGCATTCTTCATCAACGGCATCCCCATGAAGGGGGCGCGGCCGCTCGACGCCTTCGTCTCCCTCATCGACGAGGAACTCGAACGAAGCGGAACCTGATCGGGGACGGTGTTGCCTAGGAAGCTCCGTCCATGCGGGCAAGAAGCCGGTCGCGCTCGCGGACCATCTTCTCCTCGGTCCGCGCCTCGAGGTTCAGACGCAGCAGGGGCTCCGTGTTCGAGGGGCGAAGGCTGAACCACCAGTCCTGGTAGCGCACCAGCAGCCCGTCCATCTTGGAGACCTCCGGGGCCCCCCGGTGCTCCGCCTCGACCGCCGCAATCAGCGCCTGCGGATCCGAGACGCAGCGGCTGATCTCACCGCTCGTCGCGTAACGCCGTAGCGGCGCGATCAGCTCCGAGAGGGAGCGCTTCTCTCCGGCGAGCACGTCCAGCAGGGCGACGAAGGCGGCGATTCCATCGTCGGCGACGAGCGTCGGCGAGAACCGGAAGTAGAAGTGCCCCGAGAGCTCGCCGGCGAAGATCGCACCGCTCTCGCGCATGCTCGCCTTCACGAAGGAGTGTCCCACTCGACACATCTGGGCGACGCCTCCGGCGCCCTCGATCTCCTCGCGGGTGGCCCAGCTCGAGCGAAGATCGTAGAGAACCCGCCCGCCCGGATGTCGGCGCAGCTGGGAGCGGGCGAGCAGACCGGTCATCAGATCACAGGGGATCGGCTCACCGTGCTCGTCCACGAAGATGGCGCGATCCGCGTCCCCGTCGAAGCCGACACCGAAGTCGGCGCCCGAACGTCGCACCGCCTCCCGAACGTCGGCGAGATTCTCGACCTTGAGCGGATCCGCTGGGTGATTGGGAAAGGTACAGTCCGGCTCGAAGTAGAGCCGTTCGACCTCGAGATCGAGACGATCGAGCAGCGGAGAGAGCCCTACCGATGCCATGCCGTTCCCGCAATCGATGGCGACGCGGAAGGAGGGACGGCCCTCGCCGACGGAGAGAGCGTGCTCGACGTACTCCGACACCACGTCCACCTGGCGAATCCTCCGCGCCGAAGCTTCACCGTCCCGCCCTGGCGCCGTCTCGCTCGCAGCGAGCTTCAGGCACTCGCTCTCGATCTCCTTGAGGCCGCTGGCCTCACCGATGGGGATCGCATTCTCCCGGCAGATCTTGAAACCGTTGTACTCGGGAGGGTTGTGGGACGCGGTCAGCATGACTCCCCCACCCGTCCCGAGCCGATCGACGGCGAAGTACAGCATCGGGGTCGCCACCATCCCGATGTCCACCACGCCGACGCCCTCTCGGGTAACGCCGCGCACCAGGGCTTCGACCAGCGCGGGAGAACTCGAGCGCGCATCGCGCCCGATCACCAGCTCGGGCGCCGCCAGGAAGCGGGCGGTGGCCCGGCCAATCCGGTAGGCATCCTCGGGGCCGAGCTGATCCGGGACCACTCCCCGAATGTCGTAGGCCTTGAAAATGGACACGGATGGATTGTAACGACTCCCGGCCCGTGGGATCAGACGCCGGGTTGACCGACCCTCTCCCGGGCGGCACCCTTGAGGGCCACTGGGCGGCAACGAACGGAGTCAATCCATGTTTGGACTCGGCGCCACCGAGCTTCTGATCATTCTGGGAATCTGTATCCTGCTCTTCGGAGCGAGGCGGCTGCCGGAGATCGGCTCGGGCCTGGGCAAGGCCATCAAGGGCTTTCGGGCTGGGATCTCGGGCAAGGACGAGATCGACGTCACTCCCAAGCAAGAGGAGTTGTCGAAGGGGGAGAGCTCCCAGGATCCAGACGAGACGGCGAGGTAGCGGCCTCCAGCACCCATCCCACCGCGGACTCGGGAATGGTCTCGAAGACCGCGTCGAAGCGGATGGGCGCGCCCGGGCGGAAGGGTCGTTGCGCCATCTCTGCGGCGGAACGCTCCAGATCGAGGCGCAGGCGATCCGGATCCCACTCGCGGAGCCTTGTCTCGGCCACCGCGCGACCCGCCGGCGCCGTGGCACCGGCGATCGGCACCCCCCCCGCGGAGACCAGCTGCACGGAGATCGCTCGACCCAGTGTGACCGGGTATGAGCCCCTGTTCTCGAGCTTCCCGGAGACGACGAGGAGGTTTCCCGCCAGGGCGTTCTCGACCAGGTGGCCCTCTACCTCGCTGGCGGTGATGGGGAGGTCCGAGACGGTGATCTCTGCCGGTCCGGCGCTCACCGCACCTCCCTCGCCCGGCCGGGTGAACAGAGATGAGATCCCCACCGAAAAGGCAAGAGCGACGACGACCCAGCCTGCGATCGACGCGACACCCGCGAAACGGGCCGCCTGGGGAGCCCGACCGGGCTCCTCCGCGGCCAGCGGCCTGGCGGTCGGCGACTCCACGACCTCGGGAGAGGACGAGGCCGAGACGGATTCATCGAACGACGGGGGAAGAGGTTCCGGAGCGTCCTTCTCCGGGGTGAACCCCGGCGTGGACTCGACCTTGGCGCCCCCCACGAAATCCCATTCCGCGGGACTGCCGAGATCGTCCGGCGAGGAGAAATCGAGTCCCGCGTCCCGGTCGCGAATCGACTCGACGGGGTCGATCGACGGCTTCTCGGTGAGGAAGACCTCGGGTTCTCCGATTGAACCCGCGGCTTCTGTTGCGATCTCCGACAGAGGAGCTTCCTCCGAGAGAGGAGCTTCCCCCGACAGGTCGATGCCACTCGAATCGAACACGCCAAAATCCGATCGCTCCGGTAGCTCGGGCTCCGGCTCCGTCTGGATGTGCGGGTGCGAATCGTCGTTGAATTGCCAGTCCTCTTCGAAGTCCCCAGCGGAGCGCTCTTCGACCCGGGGCTCCACAGGCCCCACGTTGCCGTGCCGCTTCAGCTCCGCTCCGCGAGGGCTCGGATCCCGGAGACCGGGAGCCGGCTCGGAAGCCGGCGCCTTCCCAGCGCCCGAGACTTCCGCCAGCACCTCATCGATGACGTCCGCGTCTCCGCTCCCGGGAGGCGCGACGAAGAACTCGTGCTCACAGCGGGAGCAACGCACCCGGACCCCCGCAGCGGGGACTCTCGAGTCGCCGAGTTGGAAGCGGGTCTCACACTTCTCGCAGACGACAACCACGTCGGCTCATTCCCCTGACAGTGCGTGAGTCACGGTGCGCTAGCCTCAGAGCGAATCCGGTCGCCCCCAGGTCGTTTCGGACGGGCCGAGACCGCGCTTGAGCAGGGTGACCCGCGGGGGAATGGCTCTGGCTGACTCGGCCCGCTCGCTGCTGGATCCCAGGCTGCTCATCGTGACGGGCAAGGGCGGGACCGGGAAGACGACGGTGGTCGCCGCTCTCGCCCTGGCCGCCGCCAAGCGCGGTCGTCGGGTCCTGGTCGTAGAGACCGGCCGGGAGGAGTACGTGCCGCGGCTCCTGGCGCCGAATCCGGAGCCGGTCGGATACAAGGGGCGTGAGATCCGACCCGGCCTCTGGGCCATGCGCGTGGATCCCTACCAGGCACTGGCCGAATACCTCGGATTGCAGCTGCGAATGCAGGCCCTGGTCTCCCGGATGATGCGCTACAAGGGATTCCACCAGCTGATGGATGCCTCTCCGGGCTGGAGGGAGCTGATCACGCTCGGGAAGGTCTGGCATCTGAAGCAGCAGCGGACCGAGGAGGGTGAACCCCGCTACGATCTGCTCCTGGTGGACGCTCCTGCCACCGGCCACGGACTCACCTTCCTGGACGTTCCCCGGGTCGTGGTCTCGGCCCTTCGCGCTGGCCCGCTGCGGCGTCACGCCGGCTGGGTGGAGGAGATGCTCCGGGATCCCGCCACGACCTTGCTGGTACCCGTCGCGCTCGCCGAGGAGCTGCCGGCCCGAGAGACGGTCGAACTGGTGAAGCGCGTACGCGAGGGGATCGGCGTCCCGATCGGCCGAGTGGTGATCAATGCAGTGGTGGAGCGCCCCTTTCCCGAGGAGCTTCCGGATCTCGATGAGCAGCTGGCGAGGATTCCCGAGGACCGGGCGCTCTCGGGGCTTCCCCCTGCGCCGGTGATCGCAAGCTGTGCGTCGCATCTGCGCTCGCGTTACGAGCTCAACCAGCGCTACGTCGAGGAGATCGCCCACGCCAGCGGGCTGCCCACCCTGACCCTCCCCTACCTGCCCGGGGGCATTCACAGTCCCGACGATCTCGAGGTCCTCGCCGAGCTGCTGGCGGGTCCAGCGAATGGCGCGGTCGCATGAGCATCGATCCCGAGGAGATCGTCGACGGTCGCCGCATCGTCGTCTGCGTGGGCTCCGGGGGGGTCGGCAAGACCACCATCTCGGCATCGCTCGCTCTGGGCGGCGCCCGCCGAGGCCGCCGCGTCCTGGTGCTCACCATCGACCCGGCCAAGCGACTGGGCGACGCGCTCGGCGTGCGGTCGCTGGGCAACGCACCCCGGGCGATCCCGCGCAAGGTACTGGATGGGCTGGGCGTACCCCCTGAGGGCAGGCTCTCGGCGATGATGCTCGATATGAAGCGCACCTTCGACGACCTGGTGGAACGCTTCGCCGAAGACGAAGTGGTTCGAAACCGGATCCTCGAGAACCCGATCTACCAGCACGCCTCCGACGCACTGGCGGGGAGCGCGGAGTACTCGGCCATGGAGAAGGTCTTCGAGCTGAGCGAGCGAGAGGACTTCGACCTGATCGTGCTGGACACGCCTCCCTCGCAGCACGCACTCGACTTCCTGGAAGCTCCACAGCGCCTCCTCGAGTTCCTCGACAGTCGGCTCGTTCACCTGCTGCTGCATCCCGCCTTCGCCGCCGGCCGCTTCGGCTTCCGCCTGTTTCAGCGAAGCGCTCACCAGGTGCTCAAGGCCCTGGAGCGGGTCTCCGGGGTCTCGTTCCTGGAGGACATCTCCGAGTTCCTGCTCGCCTTCGAAGGAATGTCCGAGGGATTTCGGGAGCGAGCGGGCCAGGTCCAGGCACTGCTGTTCGGACCGGAGACCGCCTTCGTCCTGGCAGCAGGTCCGGCGGATGAATCGGTGGCCCATGCAACGGCCTTCCTCGACCGGCTCGAGGAGTCCGGTGCAGCGGTAGCGGGGATCGTCATGAACCGCTTGCGGACCTGGCCGGCGGCCGAAGTGAAGCTCCCTGACAAGAGCCGGCGCGAAGAGGCGACGGCCAGCCTCGCCCAGGCGCTCGCGGAAGAGAACGAGACCCAGGGAGGTGCCCTCCGCGCCGCCCAGGCAGCGCTCTCGGTGCTCGACAGCTACGCTTCGATGGTGCAGCAGGATCGGGTCGCCACGTCACCGCTGCGGGAGCGGGCGCGGCGGAAGGGCTATTTCTGGCGACCGGTTCCGGAGCTCCCGCGGGATGTTCACGACCTCGACGGACTTGCACGAATCGCCAGCTTCGTCTTCGAAGCGGGCGGCGAGGAGGGAGCCGTTGGCGGCTAGGTCCGCCAAGAGCCGGTCTTCAGGCGCCGCACCGGGCCCCGATGCGGCGGCCCCGGAGACCGTCGAAGAGGCTCTATCGCGAGCTCGGAATCACGGGCGCGCGGCGGCGGCGGAGTCCGTGGCCGCCCTGCAGGCATTGCTCGATGCGGTGGCGCTGGCCCTCTCGGGAAGGGCCGCCGAGCGAGACGCCATCCTCGGGCCTCTCTCCAGCAGCCTGGAAGAGCTGCGGGCCCTGATTGCTCCGGACGACTCGCGCTTCGGATCCTCCCTCCTCAGCGCACTGTTCGACGCTCTCGACGCGGAGATCGCGCGCTGGGAGGTGCAAAGCCGCGAAGACCCGAATGCCCGCTCGGTACTTCGGGCATTCCTCGGGGTGCGCGAAATCCTCTGGGAGATCAGCTCCAGAGGCCAGGAACCGACGAGCCCCTCCAAGGAGGGAGGGCCGAAGGCGGGCAGGAAGAGGCAATCGCCAGGGACGGGCCGTTCACGCCGCAACACCCGGGTGCAGCGGGTGCCGGTCGAGGGATGACGCGGCGCGGCACCCTCTGCTAGGCTTGCGCCGGCCATGGCCGTTCTCATCAAGCGGTACGCGAACCGGAAGCTCTACAACACCCAGACCAGCCGGTACATCACCCTGAAGGGGATCGCCGAGCTTCTCGAAGATGACGAGGAGGTCCAGGTCATCGACAACGAGAGCGGGGAGGACATCACCTCGGTCACGCTCTCCCAGATTCTCGTGGACACGGAGCGGTCCAACCGCGCCGTGCCGGGGAATCTTCTCTCGGAGCTGGTCCACCGCGGCGGCGACGCCCTCTACGGCGCTCTGCGTCGGAGCATGGGCGACGCCTCCGAGGGCCTCGACGACTTCCAGCGAAACATGCGTCGGCTGCTCGGAACCAGCGAGGACGGCAGCGCGCGAGACTGGATCGCCTTCACCCCGCCGGACATGGATCGGGTGGTACAGCGCACCATGGAACGGGTCTTCAAGGCCCTCGACCTTCCCCGGCGCTCGGACATCGAGGCGCTGAACCAGCGCCTGGATCGCGTGGTCGAGGCCATCGGCTCTCTGGAAGAGTCACGACGGCCCCAGGCGACCCCCCGCAAGGGCGCGAAGAGCGTCGAAACGGACTAGAGGCGTAGCTAGAAAGTCTACCTTTCTCGCCAGCTAGCCCCAGACACCGACACGCGAGTGGAGATCCACGTCCACCATGCTCTGGATCTCGGAGCGGAGTTCCTCGGTCATCCGCGAGACCAGCAGCGCGTCCCGGGCCGTCTTTGCACCGAGGTGCTCGGTCTCGATGGGAGCGCCGAAGCGTATCGACCACTTCGAGGGGAGCGGTAGCAGGCCCAAGGGACCGAGCAGGGGAAAGGTCGGCGTCACCGGAATGAAGGAGACGCCGAGGCTGCGCGCGAGCGTCTCCATCTTGAAGAGAACCGGATGTGCTTCCTCGGCCCCGATCACCGCGACGGGTACCAGGGGGATGCCCACTTCGATCGCGACACGCACCACACCACCCCGGCCGAAGCGCTTCAGCCGGTACCGCTGGCGGAAGACCTTGCCTGCGCCCTTCAAGCCCTCCGGAAAGGCCACCACCGAGTGGCCCATGCGCAGCAGTCGATCGGCGTTCTCTCGGCAGGCCCGCACGCCACCGAGGCGTGCCAGATAGGGCTGCACGAAGGGAAGGGTGATCAGCCAGTCGGCCACCAGAAAGCGCGGTCGGCGGCGCTCGGATATCGACTCCGCCACCACATGGGAGATCATCAGGCCGTCATAGGGGAGAATTCCGGAGCGGTTCGCCACCAGCAGTACGGGGCCTTCGCTGGGAAGCTGCTCGATGCCCGCGACATCCACCCGCCAGTAGTGTGCGCGCAGGTACTCCAGCAGGGGACGTGCGCGGCGGATGGTCTGCTCATCCAATCCGAAATCGTCGACGTAGCCGGAGCGCTCGATCATCCCCAGGGTCGGGGCGCGGCGGCGCAGCTCCTCGAAGAGTGCCACCCAGTTTGCGGTACCCCTCCCCCCGACATCGCCGGGTGCGATCTGCGAATCGAAGCGAGAGTGGATCTCCTCGCGCAGATCGAGAAGGGCGCCGGAGAGGAGATCACCGAACTCCCGATCCGGATCTTCCCCGTCGCGGTGGCGCCGTAGCTTCGAGGAGGTCTCGTCGGCCGGGTCGATGTCGGAACCTTCTCCCACCTGCTCGGACCTCAGCGGTAGCGACGCATGCGACGGGAGGAAATGAAGGACATCCAGGCCTCCCGGGTGCTGTATTCAGGCTCCCCGAAGGCAGCCCAGCCCCGCTCGCCGTCGGCTACCCAGAGATAGCGGAGATAATCGTAGAAGCCCTCGGGTCGGTCTCCCGTCTGAGCCTGAGAGGGGTAGTAGCGCAAGCGATAGAGGATCGCCGCCGGGACTCTCAGAAGTCGCTTCCCACCGGCCCGCAGGATCGTCGAGAGGGGAAGGACGCCCCGTGCGACGACGTTGAAGACGCCGGGATGATTGCGAAGGGTGGCGGTTTCGAAGGCGTGGAGGCAGTCGTCCTCGTGGACGAACTGCATCAGGGGATCGTAACCCAGCACCGTCGGAACGACCGGGAGCGAGAAATAACGCACCACCGAATCCAGGTAGTCGGGACCCATGATCCAGCAGGGCCGCAGGACCGTGACGCAGGCGCCCGGGTGCCCCGCCGCCCAGTCGGCGACCAGAGCCTCCATCTCGACCCGATTGGCCACGCAATGTGCAGCGGGGTGACCGTGGAGGGGATGGGACTCGGTCAGGAAGTTCGGGTTGTCGGGCCGCGGGCCGTAGACCATGGTCGTCGAGGCAACCACCAGGCGCCGAACCCCCGCGGCTGCACAGGCATTCAGGATGTGAAGGCTGCCGATCGTCTCGAGCTCGTGATCCTCCTCCAGGTCCGTAGTGGGCTCGCGGCGGAAGGCCGTGTGAACGACTGTGTCCACCCCCTCCTTCCCGAAGATCTCGGCGAGATGCCCGTCCGCAGTCGGGATGGTCAGGTCCACCGGGTGAAAGCGAACCCGGTTGCTCAGACCGTAGGGCCGGCGCAGGTCGACACCGGTCAAACCGATCCCCCTCTGAGTTGCCGCCAGACGTTCGGCGAGACGCCTCCCCAGAAAGGTCCCAAGGCCGGTGATGGCGATGTTGCCGGGCTTCAGCATCTGGTCGAGGCGTCCTCCTGGGTTCCGCTCCGATTCGAGAATCCCGCTGCCTGGGCCGGACCTCTCCCACTCAGATACCATCGGAGCGTATGAGAGTCACCCGCAGCGTCGGCGTCATCCAGGATTCGCGGTACCGCGAGCACCGCGCGCCGGAGGGACATCCGGAGCGGCCCGATCGGCTGGCCGCCGTCGAGGAGGCCATCGCCAGCCGTGCCGAAGCCGTCTCGCAGCTGGCGCCCCGGCAGGCGGGAGACGAGGAAATCCTGCGGATCCACGAGCGCGCGCACCTGGAGTCGATCTCGGCGGCGGTGAGGCGGGCTCCCACCCATCTGGATCCGGACACCTACCTCTCGCCCCGGAGCCTCGAGGTTGCCCGCCTGGCGGCGGGGGGTAGCATCGACCTCGCCCGAGCCGTCGCCCGGGGCGACCTGACCGCTGGACTGGCGGCGGTGCGCCCGCCGGGACACCACGCCGAGCCCCATCGAGCCATGGGATTCTGCCTTCTCAACAACGTCGCCATCGCGGCTGCGGCCCTTCGGGCCGAGGAGGGGGTCGAGCGAATCCTGATCCTCGACTGGGATGTCCATCACGGCAACGGCACCCAACGGAGCTTCGAGGAAGATCCGAACCTGCTCTACTTCTCGACGCACCAGTATCCCTTCTATCCCGGCACTGGAAGCTTCGACGAGGCCGGAAGCGGACGCGGCGAAGGAGCAACCGTCAACGTACCTCTTCCCGCCGGCTGCAACGACGAGGTCTACCTGGGAGCTTTCCAGCGGATTCTAGTGCCCCTGGCCCTGGCCTTCCGTCCGGAGATCCTGCTGGTGTCCGCGGGCTTCGACGCCCACCGCGACGATCCCCTGGGCGGGATGCGGATCAGCGAGGAGGGCTTCGCCGGGATGGCGTCGATCGTGCGCAGCCTGGCCGATGAGGTCTGCGGCGGCCGGCTCGCCTACTTCCTGGAAGGGGGGTATTCCATCTCCGGGCTTCGCCAGGGAACCGGAGCCGTCCTCGACACCGCCCTCCCGCCCGAGGCTCCAAGTCTCCCCGGGCCCGTCGAGGCGCCCGAGGGGAGCCTCCTGTGGAAGCTGGTGGAGCTGGTGATCAGCGTTCACCAGCGCCACTACCCGGGCCTCGGCGCCTCCTAGCCGGAACCACAGCTCAACGCCGTTTGTTCGCCCCTGGATCTGGTATCCCATGCTGGGAAAGAACCCCATATCTTGTGGTAGCAAAAAAACATTCGAAAATTAAGCAAATTCGCGGATTTGTGCTTGGAAACTGCGACTGGAGCATCTATAAGGGGCAGGGTGGGATGAAGTGGGATGAAGTGGGATTAATACCCAAAAACGGGGAATTCAGTCATCGGGATCCCATCAATGGCGCGAGGCCGATCTGCTCATACGATGGATGCGAAAGGGCGCATCAGCATACCAGCCGGATTGAGAGTGGAACTTCAGGTGGAAAAAGATCGGCCCCCCTTCCTCACCAACCTGGCGGACTGCCCCGCCCTGGGGCTCTACGCCCACGACCACTGGCTCGAAATCGAACGCCGTCTCGAAACCATGTCGCAGATCCAACCGGAAGTCCAGTCTTTCCGGCGGCTGTTCGTCTCGGGCGCGGTGGAATCGCCGATCGACGCCCAGGGCAGAGTACTGATCCCTCCGCACCTGCGGGAGCACGCTGGTCTGGAGAGAGAGGTCATTATCGCGGGCGTCGGCAGGCGGATCGAGATCTGGGACAAGGCCCGCTTCGACGAGGAGCTTCAGCAGACCCGCGATCGGTCTCGCGAGATCTCCTCGGTCCTGGCGGAGCTCGGTGTGTAGGAGGATTCACGTCGGGGGGTCCGGGGGAGTGATGTCCCCCGGGTGAGAGGATGGGGTGTCTCCGGAGCGCCGGCCTGCGGCGCGCGGGAATCGTTGGGGGGCGTGACCCGCGCGTGCGGCGAAGGCGCTCCGGAGCACCCCGACTCCTCGGGCCCGCGACGTCGAGCTTATTTCGAGACAGCAAGAGCGGGAGACGCCCCGCACCGCGAAGGGTGACCAGCCGATCTCTACACCAGCCGGTCCTCTTGGAGGAGTGCCTCACACTTCTCGGGGCCGGACCAGGTGCGCTGGTGGTGGATGCAACGGTCGGTTTCGGGGGACACGCCGAGGCCATCCTTGAAAGAACGTCGCCGGGCGGGCGATTGATTGGCCTCGACAAGGACGATGAAGCGCTCCGGCAAGCGGGACGAAGGGTGCGTCGCTTCGGAGATCGGGTGGAGCTGGTGCGAACTTCGTTCCGGGACCTGGGGCAGGCGCTTTCAAGACTCGGGATCACCCGAGCCGACGCCGTGCTGTTCGACCTGGGCGTTTCGTCGCCGCAGCTCGACGAGCCGCAGCGGGGTTTTCGCTTCTCCGAAGACACCGCCGAGGTGACACCGCTCGACATGCGCATGGACCGGCGGTCGAAGCTGACGGCCGCGGACCTCCTCGCGACGGCCTCCGAGGAGGCGCTCGCAGACTGGTTCGGTCGTTACGGCGAGCTTCCCGGATCCAGGCGCCTGGCCAGGGCCATCGTCGAGAAGCGCCGCAGAGCTCCGTTGCTCACCGCCGCCGATCTGCTCAGCGTGATTCGCGAAGCCCGGGTGGGAGGCGGGCGCAGACATCACTCGGCGACCCTCGTCTTCCAGGCGCTCCGCATCGCCGTGAACGACGAGATGGACGCGCTCGCGGCGGGAATCGAGGAAGCGACCGAGTTGCTCGCCCCTGCTGGGCGGCTCGCGGTGATCGCCTATCACTCACTCGAAGACCGCATGGTAAAGCAGCGCTTCCGCGCACTGGAACGGGGTTGCATCTGCCCACCCAAGGCACCGGCTTGCACCTGTGGGCGCACGCCGAGGCTGCGCCAGCTGACCCGCAGGCCGGTGCGGCCTGGCCCCGATGAGGTCGCGCGCAACCCCAGGTCGCGATCCGCCCGTCTGCGGGCGGCCGAGAGAATCGAGGAGGCGGCGTGAACAAGGCCTGGGCGAGACAGAGGGCTCAGCTATTCGCCGAGGAGCTGCCGCCGGACTCGTCCTCGATGCCGCTCCCGCACTCCGCGGCTCACAACACCGACACCGTCGGGCGCGACTTCGCGCGCCTCCGCTCACGGGGCCGAAGACCCCTGCGACTCTGGCTGGCGATCGCGGTCGGCACCCTGGCTGCAGCCCTGATGGTCGCATCCCTGCGCGTCTCGATCCTGCGGCTCCGCTACCAGCTCTCGGCCGCCGTCAGCGAGGAGACCGCCCTCCTCGCCCGACAGCGCGAAGTGACGGTGGATCTCCAAGAGCTGCGCGATCCGACACGACTGCGCGACCTCGCCACCAAGCAGGGCTTCGTCCGCCCGGAACGGGTCGTCCAGCTGTCGGTGCCGGCAACGCGCTTGGTCGAAGCCGCGCCATGAGATCGGCAGACCTGGGCAGATCCGGCCTGCGGCTGCGCGTCGCCTGCGCCGTTCTGCTCGGCTGCTTCGCGCTTCTGGCGGTGCGAGCCGCACAGCTCTCGATGATCGATCCCCGCGGTCTCGAGCGAGCCAGGAAACAGAACTCGGGGACCCTCCGCCTGGCGGCCGCCAGGGGCCTGATCGTGGACCACTCGGGTGCCGAGCTGGCAGTGACCGTCTCGGCTCCGTCCGTGTACGCGACCCGAGCCGCGATCGCGGATGACGAGCAGACGGCCAGGGCCATCGCAGCTGCGCTCGGCACCGACACTGCAGCGGTGCGCGGGCGTTTGAAGACGAATTCGCCCTTCATCTACCTCAAGCGGTGGGTCACCCGCGAGCAGGCCGAGGCCGTCCGTGCCCTCGCGCTCCCGGGAGTGGGAATCATCCTCGAGCCCCGCCGTGCCTACCCCCACCGCGAGCTCGCTGGTCCCGTGCTCGGCTTCGCGAACATCGACGGCAAGGGGACGCGAGGAATCGAGCAGAAGGAGGATTCCTGGCTGCGCGGCAAGGCACAGCTGATCACGGTGGAGCGCGACGCACATGGCCAGCTGCTCGTGGCCTCCGGCCTGGATCCCCGCAGCGCGGCCGGGGGAGACGTCGCCCTCGCCCTCGATGCGACGCTTCAGGCGGAGAGTGACGCGTCCCTCGCGGAAGTGATCGCTCTCACCGGCGCCCGGCGCGGCATGGTGGTCTCGATGGATCCCCGTACCGGAGACATCCTCGCCCTCTCCGATCTGCCGAGCTTCGATCCGAACCAGTTCCGCACCACGCCCTTCGCGGGGACCCGCTCGCACGCCTTCCTCGACGCGATGGAGCCCGGCTCCGTCCTCAAGCCCTTCGTGGTCGCTGCCGGGCTCCAACACGGCGCCGTGTCGACTGGAGACGAAATCGATTGCGAGAAAGGGTTGTTTCGGATCAAGGGGAAGACGCTGCGGGACCGCAAGCCCTTCGGCGTCGTCGATCTGGCCGGAGTGCTGCGCGTCTCCAGCAACATCGGCGCCGCGAAGATCGGCTTCGCGGTGGGACCCGAGGCGCACTTCGATACGCTGCGCCGCTTCGGATTCGGTGCGCCGACCGGGAGCGGCTTCCCCGAGGAATCGGCCGGCCTGCTGCGGAACTGGCGGGAATGGCGGGAGGTCGATCACGCCACCATCTCCTACGGCCAGGGAATCGGAGTGACGGCCGTCCAGTTGGCGGCGGCGACGGCGGCGCTCGCCAACGGCGGTCTCTGGCTGCAGCCGCGGCTGGTGGCCGCGCGACGCGAGGCCGGCGGATCCTGGCGGGCCACGGAGCCGGCTCCGGCGCGGCGGGCGGTTCGAACCGAGGTGGCCGATGCGGTGTTGCAGATGATGGAGACGGTGGTGAGCGCCGAGGGCACCGGCCGGCGCGCCGCCCTCACCGGCGTGCGGGTTGCCGGAAAGACGGGAACCGCCCAGAAGCTCGATCCCGCGACGGGTACCTACTCCACGAAGAGCTATCTTGCCTGGTTCGCGGGTGTCGCCCCGGCAGACGACCCGAGAATCGTCATCGTCGTCATGCTCGACGAGCCCGCGGGCCTCGCCCACTCGGGCGGTGCCACGGCGGCGCCGCTCTTTGCCCGGGTCGCCGCGGGCCACCTGATCCGAGACGGAATCCTGACGCAGCCCGAGCTGCCGCTGCCCCGCACCGCCAGCGTCCAGCCCGACCCGGACGTGCCAGAGAAGACCAGGAAACCGGAGCCCGCGCCTGCCGTGAAGAGCCATCCTCCGACCCGGGGCCGGGAGAAGCCGCAACCCGCCCTGATGATCGCAACCCTGGACGACCGGCTGTTGCTGCCGGACTTCAGCGGTCTCAGCATCGACGAGGTGAAGCGGGCCACGATGCGAATCGGACTCGAGGTCGAAATGCACGGGCGCGGCCGCGCGGTGTCACAGTATCCGGCGCCGGGAACCATCCTCGCGGGCGCCACGCGGCGGGTGAGTGTCCGCTTCGCGCCCCGTGGAGAAGACGGCTGATGCGACTCTCGGCGCTTCTCGAGGCCCTTCCCCCCCACCTGGCTCCGCAACTGAGCGGTTCCAGCAACGACGACCCGATCATCCGGGGCGTGACCTACGACTCCCGGGGTGTCTCGCCGGGGGACCTCTTCGTCGCCTTGCGCGGGGAGAACTACGACGGCCACGAGTACCTGGCCCAGGCCCTGGAGCTGGGGGCCGCAGCACTCCTGGTGGAAGCGACACCCGAGGTTCTCGCATCCCGGGGATGTACGGTCGTCTCGGTCCCCGATACGCGGCGCGCCCTGGCGCCGATTGCACGGCGTTTCTACGGAAACCCGGCCGACGAGCTCCGCCTGATCGGCGTGACCGGCACCAACGGCAAGACCAGCACCACCTTCCTCATCGAGTCGATCCTCCAGGCGGCTGGAATCGGCGTGGGAATCATCGGCACCGTGGAGATCCGATACGGGGACCACCGGGAGCGGACGGTCAACACCACTCCGGAGAGTCTCGATCTCCAGCGCACCCTGCGCGCCATGTGCACCGATGGTGTCTCGGCTGCCGCGCTCGAGGTGTCCTCCCACGGCCTCTCCCTGGGGCGGGTGGAGGGCTGCCGCTTCGAGGTGGGCGCGGTGACGAATCTCACCCCGGAGCACCTGGACTTTCACGAGACCATGGACTCCTACCTGGAGGCAAAGACCCTTCTGTTCCGCGACTTCCTCGCGTCCGACGCGAGCGCCGTGGTGAACCTGGACGACCCGAGGGCCGAGGCCTTTCTCGATGCCGCTCGCGAGGCCGGCGCCCGGTTGATCCGGGTCTCGCGCCGAGCCGACACCCCCGCGGAGATACGGGTGGAGAGAGCGGAGGTGAGGCTCGACGGAACCAGGGCAGCCCTTCGCCTGCCCTCGGGCCCGCTCGAGGTCGACTTGCCCCTGGTCGGGGATTTCAACGTCGAAAACATGGCAGTGGCCGTCGGTGCGGCGGTCGCCCTGGGGATCGAGCGGGACGCCATCGCCCGCGGCGTCGCCAGCTGCGCGCAGGTCCCAGGACGGACGGAGCGGGTGGGCGCGGAGGTCGAGAACGCCCCGACGATTCTGGTGGACTACGCCCATACACCGGACGCGGTCGAGAAGCTGCTGCAAACGATTCGCCCCCTGGCCGGTGGGCGCCTGATCACCGTCTTCGGCTGCGGCGGTGACCGCGACCGATCCAAACGGCCCTTGATGGCGAATGCCGTGGCGGAATGCAGCGACCGGGCGATCGCGACCAGCGACAATCCGCGGACGGAGGACCCGCTTGCGATTCTCTCCGACGTGGAGAAGGGCCTGGGTGGACTCCGCCGCGTGGACGGATCGCAGCTGGATCGGACCGAGCGCTCCTATGCGCTGGTCGTGGACCGCAGGGAGGCGATAGGACTCGCCCTCGGCATCGCGCGGCCGGAGGATACCGTGGTCCTCGCCGGCAAGGGCCATGAGGACTACCAGATCATCGGCCGGGAGAGGCTGCCCTTCGACGATCGCGTGGAGGCGCTGCGGGCGCTGGAGAGACGAAGACCATGAGCCTTCCCTTCCTCGCCCGCGATGTCGTCGACTGGACCGGCGGCGATCTGCTCCAGGGCGAGGAGGCCGCACGCTTCGATGGTGTATCGATCGACTCACGGACCGTCGCCCCCGCCCAGCTCTTCGTCGCCATCCAGGGTCCCACCCACGACAGCCATCTCTTCGTCGAGGGCGCTCTGGCGGCAGGCGCAGCCGGCCTCCTCATCGAGCGTGGCCGCGCACTGCCCGTCGCCGCGGCGCCCGCACTTCCGGTCATCGCCGTCGATGACACGATCCGGTCCCTGGGCGCCCTGGCCGCTGGACACCGTCGCCGCTTCGAGGGACCTGTCGTCGCCATCACCGGCAGCAACGGAAAGACCACCACGAAGGAGATGTGCGCGGCGATCCTCTCCCAGTCGGGTTCCTGTCTCAAGAACCGCGGAAACCTGAACAACGAATTCGGCCTCCCTCTGACGCTGCTGGAGCGTGCAGCCGACCACCGCGCCCTGGTCGTGGAGATCGGCATGAATCATCGCGGCGAGATCGCTCCACTGGCGGCCATCGCCCGCCCCACAGTCGCAGTGATCACAAACGTGGGAACGGCCCACATCGAGTTCCTGGGCTCCCGGGACGAGATCGCCGCGGAAAAGGGAGACCTGCTTGCCGCGCTCGACCGGGACGCCGTCGCGGTGCTGAACGCCGACGATCACCGGGTGATGGCCCAGGCGAAGCGCACCCGCGCCCGCATTCTACGCTTCGGACAGCATGCCGAGGCCGAGGTGCGCGCGCAGCGGATCACCTCGCTGGGGGAGCGCGGCTTTGCCTTCGACCTCGTCACCGATTCGGACCGGGTGCCGGTGCATGTGGCCGGTCTCGGCGAGCCGGCGGTGTGGAACGCACTGGCGGCCAGCGCCGCGGCCCTGGCGGCGGGCGCCTCCCTGGCGTCCGTGTCCGAGGGGTTGGCGCGCTACCAGCCGATCAGCGGACGGATGGAGCGGGTCCCCCTGCCGCGCAACATCATCCTGATCGACGACACCTACAACGCCAATCCCCAGTCCATGGAGGTGGCGCTCCGGAGTCTGACCGAACTCAAGGGGAAGAGCCGAGGGGTGGCGGTGCTCGGTGACATGGGAGAGCTGGGAGACTCCGCAGGCGCCGCCCACCGGGCCACCGGGGCCCTCGTCGCCGAGCTGGGCCTCGACTTCCTCTTCGCCCTGGGGCAGTTCGCCTCGGAAATCGCCGAAGGCGCGACCGAAGCCGGAATGAGCCCGGACCGGGTGCACGTCGGCACCAGCCATGACGAAACCAGCGGAGAGCTCCGACAGATTCTGCAGGGAAACGACTGGGTCCTGGTCAAGGGCTCGCGCTCCATGCAGATGGAGCGCGTGGTGGAAGCGCTGACGCGCGGAGGAGATCCGCAGTAGATGCTGTATCACCTGCTCTATCCGCTGGCGGGAACCATCGGCGCCTTCAACGTCTTCCGCTACATCACCTTCCGCACCGCTGCGGCCACGCTCACCGCCTTGTTCCTGTCCTTTCTTCTGGGCCCGCCGCTGATCCGCCACCTGGGTCGCCTGCGCGTCGGTCAGCCGATCCGGGCCATCGGACCGAACCACCAGGAGAAGGAGGGCACGCCGACGATGGGCGGGCTGCTGATCCTGATCTCCCTGATCGTCTCGGTCCTGCTCTGGGCGAACCTGGAAAGCCGAGCCGTGTGGATCGTGCTGGGGCTCACGACCGGCTACGGCATCCTCGGCCTGATCGACGACTACCGCAAGGTCCAGCGGCGGAACAGCGCCGGCATCCGTGCGAGGGAAAAGCTTTTCTGGCAGTTCCTGATGGCCTTCGGCGTCGCGCTACTGATCTACACCGACCCCAATTTCGACAGGGAGCTGGCAGTCCCCTTCTTCAAGAACTTCACGCCCCACCTCGGCTGGATCTACGTCCCCCTGGCGGCGCTGGTGATCGTGGCGGCCAGCAATGCGGTGAATCTGACCGACGGCCTCGACGGGCTGGCGATCGGACCGGTGATGATCGCGGCGGGAACCTTTCTGATCCTGGCGTACGCCGCCGGACATTCGGTGATCGCCGACTACCTGGCCATCAAGTACGTGGCCGGTAGCGGCCAGCTGGCGATCTTCTGCGGCGCCCTGGTGGGAGGCGGCCTCGGCTTCCTCTGGTTCAACACCTATCCGGCCCAGCTCTTCATGGGAGACGTCGGCTCTCTCGCACTCGGTGGAGCACTGGGAGCGATCGCCATCGTGATTCGCCAGGAGATCCTGCTCGCCGTCGTCGGAGGAATCTTCGTGGTCGAGACCCTCTCGGTCATGATCCAGGTGATCTCCTTCAAGCTCACCGGGAGGCGGGTCTTTCGGATGGCCCCCATCCACCATCACTTCGAGCAGATCGGCTGGGCCGAGCAGAAGATCGTCGTCCGCTTCTGGATCGTCGCGATCATTCTCGCCCTGGTCGCCCTCTCCTCGTTGAAGTTGCGCTGATGAACGATCTCTCCGGACAGCGCGTGCTGGTACTGGGCCTCGGAATTTCGGGGAGAAGCGCGGCCTCCTTCTGCGCATCCCAAGGCGCCGAAGTGGTGGCCGTGGACGAGCGGCCGGCGAGCCAGCTCGAAGACCTGGGAGAGCTTCCGCAGCGCGTCACACTGCGGCTGGGCGAGCCATTCCCCGACGCCGCGAACTTCGACCTGGTGGTGCCGAGCCCGGGCGTTCCGCGAGAGCGCTACCAGGCATGCGCTCGCCGGGCCTGGGGCGACGTGGAACTCGCCTTCCGCGCGCTCGCGGTCCCGGTCGTCGCGGTCACCGGAACCAACGGAAAGTCCACCACCGCGTGCCTCATCGAGGGAATGCTGCGAGCCGCGGGGCTGCGCGCGCTGGCCGCCGGAAACCTCGGCGAGCCCGCCCTGGGCCTGGTGGGCCGCCCCATCGACGTCGCCGTCCTCGAGGTCTCCTCCTTCCAGCTGGAGACGACCGACGCCTTCCGGCCGCGCGTCTCCGTGCTGCTCAATCTGAGCGAGGACCATCTCGACAGACACGGCAGCCTGGAGGAATACACCTCGGCGAAGCGGCGCATCTTCGCCAGGCAGGAGGCGGATGATGTCGCCGTGCTGAACGGGGACGACCCCCGGGTCACGGCTCTCGAGCCGCAGATTCGCGCCGAGATCCGCAGATTCCGGCGATCCACTCCCACCGAGAGGGGCGCCTGGTGGGATGGCGGGGCCATCGTCCTGCGAGCGGGCGGAGAGAACATCCGCCTGACTCTCGAGGGTGTCCAGCTGGGAGGGGGACATCAGCGGGAGAACGTTCTGGCGGCGCTGCTGGCCGCGTCCGCTGCGGGCGCCGATCCGTCCAAGGCCGCCCGCGCCCTGGCGAGCTTCAAGGGCCTCCCCCATCGCGGTGCTCTGGTCCGCAGGATCGGAACCGTGGACTGGATCGATGACTCCAAGGCGACCAACCCGGGAGCCGCGCTGGCCGCACTCACGAGCCAGAACGCACCGATCATCTGGATCGCCGGCGGCAGGGACAAGGGCCTGCCCTTCGAGGCGCTCGCAGAAGCGGCACGCGGAAAGGTCCGGTCTGCCCTCCTGATCGGAGAGGCCGCGGGGACGATCGCCCGGACGCTCACCGACCGCGTCGCCTTCGAGCTCGTCGAGACCCTCGAGGAGGCCGTCCATCGCGCTCACTCGCTGGCGGAGCCCGGTGACGTGGTCGTCCTCGCTCCGGCCTGCGCGAGCTTCGACCAGTTCACGGGATTCGAAGACCGCGGGGACCAGTTCACGAAGTTCGTCCACGCTCTGCCGGAGACGCGAGAGCGATGACCTCACGCGAGAAGACCAGAAGCCCGAGGCAGGCGGCAAGGCCGCGCGAAACGCCTACCGAGGGCAAGCGGAGCCGGTGGAGGTGGATGGGTAGAGCGCGCAGAGAGCGAGGCAGAGCCGGGCGAAGCCCGGAGCGCCGTGAGCTCAGCGGGGCCGTCTTCGGCTGTGTCGTCGTCCTCGCGGGCCTGGGGATGGTGATGGTGTTCAGCGCCACCGCTCCCCTTTCCGCGGGTGAGACGATCCCGCCCCACTTCCTCCGCCACGTGAGCGCGATCCTGGTGGGGGGGGTGCTGGCGCTGGTCGCCTCGCGGCTTCCGCTTCGCGTCTGGCACGCGATCGCCCTCCCCCTCTGGGCTCTCGTCATCTTGCTGTTGACGGCCACCTTGTTGGTGGGCCTCCGCGTCAACGGTGCGCAGCGATGGCTTCCGATCCCCGGCACCGGGAGCGCGTTCCAGCCGGCGGAGCTGGCGAAGCTGGCGACGGTGATGGCCGTCGCCGTGGTGCTCTCACGGCGCGACGGCCACGCCCCGGTTCCGATCTCGCGCTTCGGCATCGCCATCGCTCTGGCGGGTGTTCCGGCGGCTCTCTGCCTGTTCCAGCCGGATCTTGGAAACGCCGTGCTGCTTCTCGGCCTGGCGGGGCTGCTCCTCTTCGCCGCCGGAGCCCCCCTGCGCGCCCTGGCGACCCCCACCGCGCTCGCCTCCGTCGGAGTGGCTGCCTACAGCATCCTCAATCCATACGCATTCCGCCGCTGGATCGGCTTCATCAAGCCCTGGGACACCGCCCAGGAGCAGGGGTATCAGCTGGTCCAGTCCTTCGTGGCCTTCGGGCGAGGCGGACTGCTCGGGCAGGGTCTCGGCGACGGGCGTCAGAAGCTCTTCTATCTCCCGGAGGCACACACGGACTTCATTCTCGCGGTGATCTCCGAGGAGCTCGGACTGATCGGCGTCCTGCTGGTCCTGGGCGCCTTCGCGGCACTGCTGGTCGCGGGGGTACGGATCGCACTGCGCTGCCGCCAGCGCTTCGCCATGCTGCTTTCCTTCGGAATGACGGGATTGCTCACGGTGCCGGCGTTGGTCAACGCCGCCGTGGTCATGGGGGTGGCTCCCACCAAGGGACTCACGCTGCCCCTGCTCTCCTACGGGCGCAGCTCTCTCCTCGCCTCCTGTCTGGCGGTGGGCGTACTCATCAGTGTCGCTCGCAGCCAGGCGTCGGCAGAACGGACTGCGGTGAAGGGGGCCGTTCCACGTGGACTGGTGCAGGTGTGAGCTACCGGTGGATCATCGCGGGAGGCGGAACCGGGGGACACGTGACGCCGGCTCTCGCCCTGGGGGAGGTGCTCCGCGAGGCCGGCGAACGGGTCCGTTTCATTGGAACGCGCCGCGGGCTGGAAACGCGACTGGTGCCGGACGCCGGATTCGAGCTTCTGGCGCTGGACGCCCGCCCGATCATCGGCCGGAGCATCTTCGAGCAGATCCGCTCCCTCTTCGCCCTGCTCGGGGCGACGTTCCGGGCCGGTCGCGGCCTTCGCGAGTTCGGTGCGGACCTGGTGGTCTCCGTGGGAGGCTACGCCTCGGTCCCCACCGTCCTGGCCGCACTCCTCACCCGTACGCCGACGGTGTTGGTCAATACCGATGCGACCCCCGGAGCCGCAAACCGGACGCTCGCGCGGTTCGCCCGCCGCATCTTCGTGGGATTCGAGGGGACCCGGAGTGCCTTCGCATCTCTGGCGAGGCAGGAGCGGATCCGCGTCGTCGGCGTGCCGCTGCGCAAGAGCTTGATCTCGGAGTTCCGGGACGAGCGTTCCCGAGCACCGCGGAGCGGAGAGGCCGGCGCGGGGCCGACGGGGCCGGTGCACCTGTTCATCTTCGGTGGAAGTCAGGGGGCCCGGCAGATCAACGAAGTGATGATCGAGGCCCTGTCGAAGCTCGATCCCGCCCGGATCCAGATCGTGCATCAGACCGGCGATTCGGACCGGGATCGCGTCGAGGCGGCCTATGCGGAGACGGCTCTCCAGGCGGAGGTGATCGCCTTCGAGCGCGACATGCCGTCGCGTTATCGCTGGGCGGATCTGGTGCTCTGCCGTGCCGGAGCGATCTCGGTGGCGGAGCTGGCTCTCGCGGGCCGGGCCTCCCTGCTCGTCCCCCTCGCCCACGTGGGCGGAGGCGAGCAGTTCGCCAACGCCCGCGAGCTGGAGAAGGCCGGCGCCGCCCGGGTGCTCGACTCACGCGCCCTGACGGTGAACAAGCTGCTGGAGGAGCTCGAGACCTTGCTCCGCGATCCGTCGCAGCTGCGGCGCATGGGCGAAAACGCTTCGAAGCTGGCGCGGCCGGAGGCATCGGATCGGATCATCGAGGAATGCCGTTCGCTGCTGGCGGCGCAGAGCCATGGGGGACGAGGGCGATGACGGGGAGGATTCGGGGGATCGAGCAGGTCCACTTCGTGGGAATCGGCGGTATCGGCATGTGCGGTCTCGCAGAGCTGCTGCACAACCAGGGCTATCGGGTGACGGGATCCGATCTCAAGACGGGTCCCACCGTGGCGAGGCTGCGGTCACTGGGAATCCAGGTGACCGAGGGCCACGATTCCCGGAACGTGGGTGACGCCGACCTGGTGGTCGTCTCCTCGGCCATCCCCGCCGGCAACACGGAGATCGGCGAGGCTCAGGACCGGCGGATTCCGGTGATCCCCCGCGCGGAGATGCTCGCCGAAGTGATGCGGCTCAAGGATGGCATCGCCGTGGCGGGCACTCACGGCAAGACGACCACGACCTCTCTCATCGCTCACGTCCTCGACCAGGTGGGTCTCGACCCCACGGCCATCGTCGGAGGCAGGGTCCTCGGCCTCGGCGAGGACCGAACCGGCGCCAAGCTCGGCACCGGAAA
>Ga0307423_1000550_pt1 | contig 25191 bp, 28 predicted proteins | sample SalMarWE160310MG_FD_202154 | JGI IMG/M metagenome (GOLD analysis project Ga0307423, IMG submission 202154) | Salt marsh sediment microbial communities from the Plum Island Ecosystem LTER, Massachusetts, United States - WE1603-10 | ecosystem: Environmental > Aquatic > Marine > Intertidal zone >...
AATCCCATCGGCGTAACCGATAGGTAGAACGGCAATGGTTGTCGGTTTTTCCGATGTCCACCGTCTGCCGTAGCTTACCGGGAAATTGGCCGGGATTTTTCTGATATGTGCCACAAATGTTTTCAGAGTCATGACCTGCCTTATGCTTATTGAGCGGGAGGTTTCTGATGACGGATAATGTCCGTATAACAAAATGCCGGGTCGAACCGCATCAAACGTGCTTTCAGGCAAATCCAGAACCGCTCCGCTATTGGCCATGTGAATGATGGCGGGTGTTTTGCCTTTTTCTTTCAATCGGGAAAGGATATTCTGAAATCTTGACAACTGGAGATTTGCGTATGTTTTGTCGGTTTCATCTGAAGTGGAAAAGTGTGAATAGAGTCCCTCCCAAATACAGTGCTTAGATGTGAAAAGCACGTCAAAGAAGTCGGCTTCCCGATCGAAAAGAACACCAATTCTCCCCATACCGGTTTCCACATTCACATGCACATTCGCCGGTTGTTCCTGTCCAGCTTTTTCAATCCAGCGAATGTCTTCTACTCCGAATAGACTGATTCTGAAGCCGGCTTTTATGGCCTCTGAAATTTCATCAGGGAACAGTCGCCCAAAAATCAATATCGGATGCAATATTCCACTGTCGCGCAATTCCATGGCTTCTTGAAACTGTGCCACTGCAAATCGTGTAAAACCTTCTTTTACAAGGCGTTTGGTTACGGCAACGGCACCGTGGCCATAGGCATTGGCTTTTACCACCGGGATGATTTCAGATGGGGCTACTTTTTCTTTAATGGCGTTTATGTTGTGAACCAGATTGTTCAGATTAATTTCAGCGAATGTTTTTGTATTCATTGATTCACCCTTTGGGTCATGATTCGATTATTAAGACGGGTTAGGGTTTCAATATCATGTTGTCGATCAGGCGAGCTTTCCCGATTTTTACGGCAAGGGCCATCAGGGCAGGTTTGTCGATGGTTTTCATGTCATCAAGGGTTTCCGGATCGCAGATGGTGATATAATCGATTTCGGTTTCCGTATGGGATCGGATCAATTTTGCTGCTGTGTCGATGATTTTAGCGGCATCTTGCAGACCATTTTCGACAAGGGTTTGAGCTTTTTTCAATGATGTGTTTAATGACAGAGCGCTCATCCGCTGATCCGGTGTCAAGTAAGTATTGCGCGAACTCATGGCAAGCCCGTCTGACTCTCTGACCGTTGGAGCACCGACAACTTTTATATCGAAATTAAGATCACGAACCATTTGACGTATTACCGTGAGTTGCTGATAATCCTTCTGGCCGAAAATCGTTACGTGGGGTTTAACAATGTTAAACAGTTTTGTCACAACGGTTGCAACACCCTTAAAAAATACAGGCCTTGAAAGACCGCAAAGATGATGCGGAAGTTTTTCAAGCTCAACATATGTCTGAAAATTTTCCCCATAAATTTCAACGGTCTTCGGAGTGAACACAGCATTGACGCGTTCTTTATTGAGCAGTTCGAGATCCCTTTCAAAATTTCTGGGATAAGTCTCTAAATCTTCACCAGGCCCGAACTGTGCGGGGTTTACGAAAATGCTGACAACGATATCATCGCCGTATTTTTTACCTTCTCTTATCAGAGATAGATGCCCTTCATGAAGAAATCCCATGGTGGGGATAAAAACCATGGTTTTGCCCTGACAGCGTACCTTGTCAGAACGCACCTGCATTTCCTTGACGGTAGTTATAATTTCGATGGAATACACCTCAAAAAATTTTTAAAAATCATAGGCCATCGGCAATGCAAAGTCAATCAGAGTATGGAGTGTGCGAAATGAAATTAAAAAATGTATTAGTTGACAAACAGAACTGAAATATCCTTTGCCAGACTGAATACTTTTTGAGAGATACTTCCCAATAAGAAATCTTTAATTCCGGATACGCCTCTTTTTCCCATGACGATAAGGTTATAATCGGATTGGGCTTCTTTTATAATATCTCTTGCCACGCCGTTTTTTTTGAGTTCTGCTTTAGTAGCGATATTCTTTTCTTCAAATCCTGCATCCACGAGTATGGTTTTACTTTTTTGTAAGGCTTTAGTAACCAGATCTTTCTTTTTTTCTTCAAGCAGACAAAAAGAGCTTTGCTGAGATGTAAAATAAGGCGTTAGCTCCGGACTGTTCATTTCGCACATGGTTGCAGTGTCTTGAACAACATTAAATAGAGTGATCCGGCTATCCGTCGTAAAAGTATCTGCCACAAATTCAACTGCGCGTATCGCATTTTCAGAATCATCAATCGCCAGCAATATTTTTTTAGCCATTTATCATATCCTCCTTCATATAAATACCAGTTTGTGTTCATGTTACGTATGCCAGCTTGTATTGATAACTTCAAGGGAATTTCATTTTTTGGGGTAAAATTCTTAATAAGAAGATAAGAATTATTTCTAATTTTATAATGTTGGCGAATGGATGGATAGGGGTTGAGGTGAATCAACGGGTTATGCGGGCAGTTTAACGTCTTGCCCGGGACAAAAGACTACAACCGCTGCTGCAATGTGCAACTCTGGGTATCAAAAAACGCTTCATAGGGATCACCTCCTGTTGTTTTATGATTGTGACGACGGTGTTTATATTGTGATATTTCTTATTTTTCCGCCAACCGACGGAGAAATCGAATAGGACGTATCCGTGTTGGCCGGCGATACGAATTCATCTGCAATCGATTCTTGCAGGTGTTTATGCCTGCAAGAAAAACATGACCAGTATTCCCAATGTTTTTTACTGGCATGGTCCAAACAATTCCTGTAATAGGGACAAAAGACATTTCTATACCCCTTGGACTGAACAGGCTTTCTGAATTTTCTCATTACTGAACTCCTTATCTCGGGTCAATAATTACTATCATATAGGAGCATGAAACATAGATAATACCACATTGTGGTTATGTCAACCTTTTTTTGAGGCGTTTAATGGCGGTATCATTGAACGTTCCGGGAAAATCGTCATGCTTATCTTCAACCATTTATACCATTATTTGATTACAGTTTTTCTGCATTTGCTTCAAGATAGTCTGACACACCGTCAACTGTGGGTTTCATGCCCTGTTCACCCTTTTGCCATCCGGCAGGACAAACTTCGCCATACTCCTCGGTAAATTGCAGCGCATCGACGACCCTCAACATTTCATCGACATTACGACCTATGGGCAGATTGTTCACCACCTGGTGTTGAACAATGCCGTCTTTGTCAATGAGGAAAGACGCACGCATTGCCACGCCGGCAACGGGATGTTCAATACCGTAGGCCCTAGTAATTTCATGTTTAACATCTGCAACGATGGGAAACTGAACCCTGCCGATACCGCCTTTTTCAACAGGGGTTTCGCGCCATGCAAAGTGCGTAAACTGTGAATCGATGGAAACACCGACAACTTCAACGGATCGTTCTTTGAATTTATCAATTCGATGGTCATGAGCGATAATTTCAGTGGGACAAACAAAGGTAAAATCCAAGGGCCAGAAAAACAGGACAACATATTTTCCCCGAAGATCGGATAATTTGAAGTTTTCTTCGATAATACTGTTTGGCATGACTGCCGGAGCAATGAAATCAGGAGCCTCTTTTGCAACAAGTATGGTCATAATATTCTCCTTTTTATAATTCTTCCATATCGAACTCTTTGAAATCAAACCAATATCCAGTTTTTGTGATGTAGTCCAGCTCAGCCTGAACCGCGGCAATGTGGTTTTCTTCAATCTCCAGAAACCGGGAAAACATCTTTTGACCTTCATCGGTCATTTCATTCACCATTTTTTCGTAAAAATTACTGGTTTCAACTTCTGCTTGAAGGGCTCTGCTGAGAATGACTTTTACGCTGCTAAGATCCTTTGCTGACATATGAGCCCTGATTTTGTCGGTTTCTTTCTGAATAATTTCCTTTGAGGGAACAGCAGATATCAACTTCTTTGCTGACAGTGTCCCTGATTCTCGCCACAATCTGAGTCTCTCCATCAGATAATCGAGGTGATATTGCTCGTCATCTCCCATCATTTTAAAAAATCTTGTACCTTCCGGATCATGAACGCTTTGGGCGGCATCCAGATAAATATCCCGTATTTTTGTTTCATAATCGATGGCTGTCTGAATGGCTTTTTCCATTTCCACGGTGTCTCTCCTCTTTTAAGAAGACCTAGGGTTTTAAGGCGGATTTTTTTATTTAAAAATCGTTATAAAAAGAATAATTAATCTATATAATCAAATTTCGTGCCATATTTGAGAGTGATATTTTTAGGCTTCTATACATCAATATAATCAATAAATTAAAAAATTTTATAAATAAAGGTGTGCGTTGAAGAGGTTGGCTGAACACTTTTATTGAGACAGTATGTCTCATAATGTGTATCGAAGGACATGAATTGCACTGTGAAACTTATATCTCAAGTTTCGCCACAAATTTTCTCTGTGAGATGAGATAAGGCTTAAAAGGAGCGAATTTTGGGTTTAAAAAACAAAAGGATCAGACGGCATTGTTTACAATCAAGTTTTGTGCGGTCATTTCTTTGGGAATATCCAACCCAAGCAGAAACAAAACCGTTGGTGCAATATCCGACAGTTTGCCATGGCCAATAAGCCGCTTGTTTTGGGAATCGTTGGCAAGGTAAATGACCTCAACAGGATTCAAGGTATGACTGGTTTTGGTCATACCGGTCTGATCATCGATCATTTGTTCGGAGTTGCCGTGATCCGATGTTATGAGAATATGGGCATCAATTTCGAGAAGATGATCGACAATTTTGCCGATACAATCGTCTACCACCTCGACGGCTTTTGTGGCAGCCTTCAAGTTACCGGTGTGGCCGACCATATCTCCGTTGGCAAAATTTACGGCAATAAAGTGATAAGGGTTGTTGCGGAGTCTTTTGAGAAGTTCATCGGTAACATGGTAAGCCTCCATTTCCGGATGACTGGCAAAGGTGGCTGGATCGAATCGGCTTGGAACGTCGACCTGATCTTCATTTGGGTATGGGGTGGTTGCTTTCCCGTTAAAAAAACTCGTAACATGACGAAATTTCTGGGTTTCGGCAATTCGCAGTTGGCGAAAACCTGCATGGGAAATCACCTCGCCAAGGAGGTGTTCCATGCCTCCGCCCGCGTCAATAGCACCCAGCATGTAGTTCGTAAATTCATCCCAGTACCGTGTAAGACCAACATAAGTTATATTTCGAATTGTTTTCAGTTTTCCCGGATATTTTGGATCAATAAAGGCCATGGAGAGCTGGATGGCGCGATCCTGCCGGTAGTTGGTGTGCAATATACAGTCGTTATCCCTGACACCGTCATAGTTGCCGATCACGTAAGGAGGAATATATTCATCAAACATTTCAACATCATCCGGAGTCCTGTCTTTTTCATATGATTCATTCACCGCGGTTTCAGCATTTGAGGCTCGACGACCTTCGCAGGCGACAATGCAATGATAGGCAATATCGGTCAATTTCCAGTTTCTGGAACGGTCCATTGCATAATATCGACCCATTATAGTGCCAATGGAGCATCCACCGACTTCGTCCATCACCTGATTGAGCTTTGCCAGATACTCCAAACAACTTCGCGGAGGTGTATCGCGGCCGTCTAAAAAGGGATGGATGATAATGGGACCATCGGGATATTCTTTCCTTGCCCGCCGCATGATCTTAAAAAGATGTTCCTGATGCGCATGTACACCTTCGTCCTGGAGCAAACCAAACAAATGAAGACGGCTTTGGTGTTTTTTCCAGTTGTTCACCAGCTCTTTCCACTTTTTTACTTTAAAAAGTTCCCCTGTGCTTAATCCGTCGTCAATACGCTTGAGTTCTTGAATGACGATTCTACCGGCGCCCATGTTTAGGTGCCCCACTTCCGATGATCCCTGATATCCATCCGGAAGGCCCACAGGTTCTCCGGCACAGTCCAAAAGTGTCCACGGATAGATGGCTTTGTAAAGGTCGATATTGGGGGTCTTGGCCGCAAGTACCGCGTTGCCTTCCACGATGTCGCTATATCCCCATCCGTCACGAATGATCAAGCATACAGGGCGCATGGCTGCTCCTTTCAAATGTTTTTATCCAAAGGTCCAAAAAATCTATCACATAGATATTATCTAGTGTCCATCCATAAATGGTCTTTTTACCCAATCTCTGCGTTATGCTCAAAAAATAATCCTCGGAATATCAATTATATGCCTGTGGTTATTTTTTTCGCATGCCTTGATCTTGAACAAAAATCCTCATTTATGGATGGACACTATCTAAGAGACAATTTATAATAATGGCCTATTTCAACATCACCCGATATTTTTTAAGAAAATCGATTGGATGATACGATAATTTCGTTTTGCGAAGGCCTTCATTACCGAGATCCTGCTCACGATTTACGAAATCAAATTGTTCACCGTTATGTTCAAGAAACATCTGGTTAATTGCCTGATATGCACCTTTATAATCCGGATTTCCTTTTTCGAAATGGATCACGATCGTATCTTGCGACAATTGTTCGGCAATGGTGTAGGCAACCATTTCTTGACCGACCAAAAGCGCACCTCCGGTTAGGCCATAAATGGTTTGCCAGTTGTCGAGAATTCTTGAAATTGCCCGGTTTTCAGCGGAGAGAGCTTCGGACGACTCGCAATCCCTCCAAGTGCACCAATCTTCCTGCATGGCCAGGGCCATATCGATCATTTTTGCATCAAAAGGAACATATTGATAATTATATTTTTTGTTGAATTGGTTCACCAGGTTCTTTTTTTTATGGAAGCGATTGCCTTTTAGTTCGATGAGTTCTTTGACATCGTAAATGTAATCCCAGTGTGCTCTTTCATCCTCTTTTTGGATACGGTCTTCGGTATTTTTTTCCCACACCCGAAGCAATTCTTCAGGGATACGGAGAAAGGTGATCGGTTCATCGAAATATTTGTCAAAACAACGGCTCCAGTCAATGTCCGTCCATGACCCTATCGGCGCCCAAAATACTTCATTTGGAATCGTCTGCTTTATCCAGACGAGATCATCCGACCACGCCCAATAAAGTCCATAGTCATCCGACCATCCCCACAGATTAACAAAACTATAATCAGAAGGCTTCTGGAGGCATCGGTAAAATTTGTCCAAATATTGGTTTTGTTTATCCAAACTGATCGTTTCAAAGTTTAGCGCCATTTGACTCATCCTTTTAAATAATGTTTGATTTTCGATTTATACATTTTATAAACATAAAGCAAGCTTTATGCGGACAAATGTTCCGGGGATAAAACGCAGAATCTCCTTTATGAATAGGGAATTTTATGACAAAACATCTTCTACTGGTCGGCGGTGGTCATGCGCACATGGTCACACTTTCAAATCTTCGAATATTCATTGAAAAAGGGTACAAGGTTACGGTTATCGGCCCTTCACCATACCATTAATACTCCGGTATGGGGCCTGGTATGCTTGGTAGAATCTATGCTCCGGATGACATCCGTTTTTCCACACAGGATGTGGTGAAAAAACAGGGTGGGACTTTCATTATAGGAAAGGCCGTCCGTGCGGACCGAAAGGGGAAACAACTGATTCTTGAATACGGTGAAACGGCTCCTTTTGATCCCGGAGGGGATTATCTCCTGATATTCAATATGGGGGATGGTACGGGGGTTTTGCGTAAAAAGTGGTTGACCTTTGATGGAAGACTCGCCTTTAAGATTAAAGATTACATTGATCGAAGATTTATGAATAAGTTTCAAATAATGGAATAAATGTTTAAAATGTAATCAAATCTGAAAAATAAAAATGTCATGAGGCTTAATAATTTTGCGGCTGCTGTGGCAATTTTAAGTGTTTCTTTTGGGGGAGTGAAACATTCGTTTAACTTTATATAATATTTAAGAATAATAGTGGAATTTATAAAAATTCTTGCCATTGCAGTGGCTCTTGCCATGGATGCCTTTGCGGTTTCAATAGCGACCGGCGTAAACTTGAAAAATGTCGATTCGCGACAATTGTTCCGTTTGTCATGGCATTTCGGACTGTTTCAGGCTTTAATGCCGATTATCGGTTGGAGTGCGGGTTTATCCATACGGAGTTATATTGAACATTACGACCATTGGATCGCTTTCGGCTTACTGGCATTTGTGGGTGGCCATATGATTAAAGAGGCCTTTCAGGATGGTAAGGCCGAAAAGCCCATAAAAGATTATACAAAAGGAATGACATTGGTGATTCTTTCGGTGGCAACCAGTATTGACGCCCTAGCTGTGGGCTTCGGTCTATCTTTGCTGAAGATATCGATTTGGATGCCGGCCTTGATTATTGGAATTGTAGCGGGAACATTTACCCTCATTGGAATGCGCATTGGCGAGCGGATCGGCGCTGCCAAGCGGTTGAGTCTTTATGCAGAAACCATCGGCGGAGTTGTTTTGATCTCTATCGGGCTGAATATTTTATACGAACATGGTGTGTTTTCCACTTTTTTTAAATAGATGAGCCCTCGGAGAGCGGAATAGATGGTCTTTTTTTTAAAGAAGCGGGTGCTGTTTGAGTGGTTTTGGAATCGATAAGAAAGACATCGACATCGATGTAAAAGGCAGGGTTCTCACTCTGAAGGGTGAACGATCCCTTGATCGTGAGGTTAAAGAAGAGAAGTATTATTGCAGGGAAAGAACGTTTGGAAAATTTGAAAGAGTCTTCAAAATTCCTGTTGATGTCGTTCCTGAAAAAATAAGCGCCGATTACAAAGACGAGATTTTGAGAATCGATATTCCAAAACCAGAAGAACAAAAGCCAAAACAGATTGCCGTTCATTAATCTTGAATTACAAAGATGAACAATAAAACCAGGGGGGCGGCTTTTCACAAGCCGCCCTGCAATTTAAATATTGTGGTGATTATAATCGGAAGCGTTATGAACGGACGGTATCGAACCTCCGGCTGGCATAGATATTGCTTTTACAAATTGAAAAACGTACAAAAAATTTGATACGTCTTGAATAGAAGATTGCTGTTGCCGAATTTTGTATATAGAGTGTCAATTAATAAATGAGGATTTTTGTTCAAGATCAAGGCATGCGAAAAAAATAACCATCCCAGTACGATCTGCCGGACCTACGGGACAAGCAGGCATATGTATAATATTCCGAGGATTATTTTTGAGCATAACACAGAGATTAGACAAAAAAACCATTTATATGTGGACACTATCTATGCCGGGAGGACACCATGGATAAAGATACATATGATGTTATTATTTTGGGTACCGGACCTGCCGGACTTCAAGCGGCCATCCATGCTGCCCGGACCAAAGTCTCGGTTTTGGTCATGGGACGTGAGCACAAATCGAGTCTTTTTAGAGCCCATGTGGAAAATTATTGTTGCATCACGGGAATTTCAGGGGAAGATCTTATCCAGAAAGGTGTAAAGCAGGCACTGGATTCCGGAGCCCGTTTTTTACATGAAGACGTTATCAAAACCTCGAAAAACAATGACGGGTTTATTGTTGTCACTGAAAGTGACAAAACCCTAAAGACACGAACCCTTATTATGGCCATGGGGGTTTCCCGGAATCGTCTGGGCGTTCCCGGTGAAAAGAAATATATCGGCCAGGGCGTCAGCTACTGTGTGGACTGTGATGCAAATTTTTACAAAGGCAGCAGCGTGGCCGTGGTCGGCAATGAATCAGCCGCGGTTTCAGGGGCATTGACACTGTTGTTTTATGCGGATAAAGTCCATCTTATTTCTGATGAACTTCAGGTTTCCGAGCGTCTCAATTTTCAGATTCAAGAATCAGACGTTGATATTCATTTCGGACGTAAGGTTACAGAGATCATTGGTGATGATACCGTTAGAGGTTTGATTATGGACAACGGTCAGAAACTGGATTTGGATGGCGTATTCATCGAGAAAGGTGCTAAAGGAGCGGTGGAGTTGGCAGCAACCTTAGGCGTTGCCTTGGATGCTGAAAAGTTTCAATATATTGTCACTGATAAGCAGCAGCAGACCAATATCAAAGGTATTTATGCGGCTGGAGATATATGCGGCCCACCGTGGCAGGTGGCAAAAGCGGTGGGGGAGGGCTGTGTTGCGGGTCTTGCTGCGGCCAGATATGCAAAAAAAATGAAAAGAGCATGAACAACTGGTCGGATCAAGACCGCTTTTGACCGCCAATACACCATGTCCCCGGTCCTGGGTAGCCTTCACACACCCAAGGTCTGACAGGATAGATTCTACAAAATGCATTTTCCATACTGTATTTCAAAAAAGGGCACGGTGCTGCGTTAAACTCGGTATGTTCGATTTTTCCGGAATATTCATTCTTAACAAAACCATATAAATCTATAAAATCCTCAAAGTCCGTGTCCAGATAATCCGCAGCAAGACGAGGATCCAATTCAGACCATGGAATTCCAATCTTTTTACAGCAATTTCCGCATTTTTTGCAATTGAAGTTCATTGGCTGCCTCGCACCTTGATTTAAAGAGTGTACCATGAGAAGACGTGATGCAAGCAACAATTATTCAGATTCGTAAATATTTGATCCGATATCCGGGAAATTATTTAAAAAGCGGTATAATGTGGCCCGTCCCACACCCAGATATCTTGCAGCTTTGGCTTTGTTGCCACCGCTTCTAATAAGAGCTTCTTTAACGATTTTCGAATCCAGCCTCAGAGACGGTCCACGGGATGACCGATTAATTTTCTGCGTTCTCAATTCCATAGGGAGGTGAACAGGTTGAATGATTTTTCCTCTGGATTTTATAAGTGCATAATGAATGGCGCTTTGAAGCTCCCGAACATTTCCGGGCCACGGGTAATCAATCATAACAGATAGCGCACTTTCCGAAATATTTTTTGTTTTATGTCCTTTATAGGCGGCTTTTTGAAGAAAGTTGTTGACGAGGAGAGGAATATCGTTTTTACGCTTTCTCAGCGGCGGCATATGAATGGGAACCACACTGACCCGATAGTATAGATCATCACGGAAATTTCCTTTTTCCACTTCGTGTTTCAGGTTTCGATTTGCGGCGCTGATAATTCGAACATCCACAGAAATGGTTTTTTCATCCCCTACCCGTTCGAATTTGCCTTCCTGTAGAACCCTCAGTAGCTTTGCCTGCATCACTTTGGGCAAATCTGCTATTTCGTCCAGAAACAGAGTGCCGCCGTTTGCCATTTCAAATCGGCCTTTCCTGTCTCTCAAAGCCCCGGTAAAAGAACCCTTTACGTGACCGAAAAGCTCGCTTTCCAGCAATCCCTCCGGCAGAGCCCCGCAATTGACCGGTACGAAGGCGTTATGCACACGCGGGCCTTCGTTATGTATGGCACGGGCTACCAGTTCTTTTCCAGTACCGCTTTCTCCCTGAATGAGGACAGGAATATCGATGTCAGTAATCTCTCTTATCATCTCGAAAATGTCTTTCATCTTCGGGTCGCGTCCGATAATTCCTGAAAAGCGATGCTCATCCAGTTTTTGATGGGTGATGTCTTGAACAGTTCCAAGGGAGCGCAACGGTTTTCCATCCGCATCGTATATGGTCCGACACTTTTCATGAACATATTTCAATGTACCGTTTTTAAGGAGCAGTCTGTGAACCATATCATAGCCTGTCTTATTTCTCACTGAATCCGTAAATGCTTTGTCAACAGCCTTCCTGTCTTCAGGATGCACGCCATCGAGAAAGGTTTCATACGTTGCGCCAAATTCTTGAGGATTTGAATCAAAAATACGATAAATTTCGTCCGACCAATATAACGTATTGGTAACCAAATCCAATTCCCAATGTCCTATCTTTGCGATCCTTTCAGCTTCTTTCAATCTTTCTTCGTTTCTTTGAATGGCATTTTTGCTCCCTTCCAGCTCTACAATCTTGTTTTCCAGAACCGCAATTTTTTTTTCCAATTCTTTATAGGTTGGTTTTGTGTTCATGAAAAAAATCTCCGAACGCTTTGGATAACCGTTCATTCAAGATCATCGTTTCAAAGGGCACTGCGATGAATAAGTTGCTTTGTGTTTTGAATAAAAAGAATACGAAGCGTCATTTTAAGAGCAAAAAATATTCAGGGATCAAAATTTACAACTATTGATATTAACTATATTTTTTATGCATCTTTGATGAAATTTGTCAATGAAAAACTAAAAAAAGACGTTCGCTTGTAACCATATTTTAACGATTCCGTAAGATTGACATGGATATAGAATCATACTATTTAATTTAGGATCCGGGTATTTTTATTGTAACTAAAAATGTACATGTTCACGAGGTGTGCTCTTCCTTTTCACTCTGGTGTCTACATGTCTGGTCATTTCAATGACTTAGCAGCGGTGGCATTCCTGCCCCCTCCGCGTTCTCCCGCTAAAAACCATGCGGGAGCCGCGGTCTCCCCCACTGCTAAGTCATTGAAATGACGAAGCCACTCTGCCAATATCGTTACACGGAAAACCACACCCCGTGAACACACGCAACACTTGTGAGTAAGAGGAATGGAAAATCTTTTTTGGAAAGCGTGTACTGTTTGAGTGGTTTAGGGATCGTTAGAAAGAACTGACGCATACCGAAATATTTTTATAGTAAGAAAGTGCTTGATTTAAGACAATCCCATTTTTTATATTGATTTCTGTTCTTTCTTTACGATCCTTTAACCACGAGTTTACACGGTTTGAAAAAAAGCATTATCCATGGAGCGATTTAACAAATAAAAATGTCCCGCCACTGAATTAATTGGCACAAATTTATAAAGCGTAAATATATTCATATCCAAAAATAGGGGAGATATTTTGTGGAAAAACCGTCTGTTTTTAAAGAAACGTATCAAAACTACTTGGCTCAGATTGGCAAAATCGATCTCGAATCAAGAGCCGAAAAATTAGGGGGGCGTGTTGAAAAAGATGAGATGTTTCTTTCTTTTTTCGGGCAACCTTACAGGATATCAAGCCGGGGAATAACAGATCCGTCCGGTAAACAACCGCTTATGGGAATCAGCGTTGTCCTTTGCAAATACCTGCTTCTATGTCCGGATATACTCTCACTGGACAAGGAATGGGTCTCTTATAGAGACTTTAAGGATACCGCGCCTTTGGTTCATAGCTTCATGAATCATACGGAACGACCGATAGCCCGAAATTTTTCGAATTGCCTGGAAAATCTGGCAGCGGCATGTGAAAAACTTGGTGGGAGGGATCCGGATTTGGATCTTAATTATCAACTCATCATGAAACTCTATCCACTTCCGAAAGTTCCGATGCTTCTACTTTTTGATGATATTGATGAAGAATTTCCGGCCCAGTGCAAGGTTCTTTTCGAAAGACGTGCGGAACATTATCTGGACCCCGAGTGTTTGGCGATTTTAGGAACGCTTCTTAATAATTTTCTAAGCCATTGAAATGACTGGCCACTCCAATCGTATCGTCAAACGGGAAAGCACACCCCGTGAACGCTACCAGCATACCTACATCAGCCTCTGGCTTTGCTTCCAGCCCATACGGAGTTTCGTCCGGAATGGAGAGCGGAATGGAAAATCTTTTTTAAAAAGCGTGTACTGTCTGAGTGGTTTAGGGATCGTTAGAAAGAACAGATGCATGCCGAAACATTTCAACATCAAGAAAGTGTTTTCTTAAATACGAGCCCGTTGTTTTTATATTGATTTCTGTTCTTTCTTTACGATCCTTTGGCCACGAGTTTACACGGTTTGAAAAAAAGCATTATCCATGGAGCGATTTGACAGACAAAAAATCAACCCGACTCCTCAAATCGTTAAAGCAGGTTTGCTAAATTCCATATCTGTCCCGCAGACGGTGTGATAATTCCTGAACAACCTGAAATGCCTTTTCAACGGTCTTTTCTCCGTCCGGGTTGACCAGACAGCAGGTTGCCGGAGATAAGAGACTTCTCGAAATTAAAAACTCTTTATCGATGCCTTTATCATCCAAAAAATCCCACAATGCTGACAGCCTTGATTCCAGCGAATCAATATCTTCAGTTTCAAAAGGCTCAAAATTTGTGGGTACAATCCCCCATACAATGACCCCGCCGCGGTCAAGGAATTTTTTTATCGATCTAGAATACGATGAAAATACTTCTCCGTTTTGGTAAATATCCAAAGAAAGGATGTCAAGATCCAGATTCAAAAGGAAATCCCAGTCCGGATTTCCACATAAATGGATACCGCGAGGTCTATGTACTATAGAGAAAAAATGCTCCAGATCGTCTTTGGCCTTTATGTTGTCATAACCCGAAAGTGCACTGAATAAAAATTGCAGTCCCGGTTCATCAATAAACATAAATGCATTAGGATTCATTTGCTGAAGCCGTTGCAGCTGAACATTTATTCGCTTTGCCATGAATTCGAGCATAAATGGGCGAATGGTATCTTCAAAGAGAATCGGTCGGTCATCTTGGTCAAGTATATTTAAGCCAAAACTGACGGGCCCTTCCAGTTGTCCTCTAATGGCGGGCCGGTCGGAAAGGTTCATTTCTAGAAATTTATGATAAACTACCGAATACGCTTTGCTGATGTCAAAGTATTCAGGTTCGTCAAAATGAGCCATGGTCTCCTCAAATTCATTGATAAACTTATCCATTGAAAAATGAAGGGTTCGTTTTTCCATATCCAGAAGAATACCTGGGAAATGTTCGGCAGCCTGAACATACATGTCTTCATAGTAACTGACGTGCGGCAATTGAGGCCAGAAGGGAATATCCATGGATAGTGCGAATTCCAGTGCCCTGTCCGCATCTTTATGGGGCATAACCGCCATGGCGGTTGTATTAAGATTTCCCGGGATTGTCATAACAGTCCTCTTGTACCTGAATTGTGAATGTTGTGTTTTTGGTGGCAAAAAAATCTTAACCGTATAATTTTACCATTACAAACGATTGACGATTGAATATTAGCGAAATGGATGATCTTTTTTTAAAATGGGTGCTGTTTGAGTGGCGTAGGGATCGTCAGAAAGAACAGGCGCACGCCGAAATCGAATTTTTAAAGAAATTGTAAGTTGTTCAGTGAACCTATTGATTTTTTAAAGATTGGTTCCTGTTCTTTCTTTACGAACCCTTGCTACGAGTTCACGCGTTTTAAAAAAGATTATCCATGAAGCGGCTATTCAGAAAAACACCCCGAGGGCTCAAGTAGTTAAGAAAAAAAAGATTTTTTCCAATTCTTTCTCAGGAAGAATCTTTTCCTCTCGTACAATTTCAATAACGGTTTTACCTGTTTCATGGGCTTTGTATGCAATGGCGGCTGCCTTGTCATATCCGATATGAGGCACCAGATAGGTTGCCATGGCCAGGCTTTTTTCGATGTTGGAGGCACATTTTTGTCGATTGGCGCGAATTCCGCTGATGCATTTTTCAGCTAAAAGCTTGGTTGCAGAGGAAAGAAGGTCTATGGATTGCAGAAGGTTATAGGCAATCACCGGCAACATCACATTCAATTCAAAATTGCCCGCCTGTCCGCTTATGGTAATTGTGATGTCGTTTCCCATAACCTGAGCGCATACCTGAATGACGGCTTCCGGAATAACCGGATTAATCTTTCCGGGCATAATAGAAGACCCGGGCTGAAGAGAAGGAATCGATATTTCACCCAGGCCGCATCTGGGACCGGATGCAAGCCATCGAATGTCATTGCAGATCTTAATCAGACTGACAGCGATGGTTTTTAAGGTGCCGCTGGTTTCCACCGCAGCGTCTTGTGCCCCTTGAGCTTCAAAATGGTTTTCTGCTTCTTTAAAGTTGAACTTTGAATGTTTCGAGATCAGAAGGATAACTTTCTTTGCAAAATCAGGATGGGTATTCAGGCCGTTTCCAACAGCGGTTCCGCCCAGGGCAAGTTCTGCGAGATGGTCTTGGGCCGTCTCAATTCTTTTTATGGCAAGCGCTATTTGTCTTTCATATCCTGAAAACTCCTGACCCAAAAATATAGGTACGGCATCCTGTAGATGGGTTCTTCCGATTTTTTTTACATCTTTAAATTCAATGGCTTTATCTGAAAGGCTGTTTTTGAGACTGACCAAAGACGGAATAAGATTCATTCTAATAAGGGTTAATGCAGAGATATGGATGGCAGTAGGGATGGCGTCATTGCTTGATTGTCCGAGATTGACATGATCGTTGGGATGAACCGGAAATTTCCCTCCTTTTTTCCCTGTAACAATTTCGTTTGCCCTTGATGCAATGACCTCGTTTACGTTCATGTTCGTTGACGTGCCTGATCCGGTTTGAAATACATCCACCACAAACTGGTCATCCAATTTTCCTTCCATAATTTCTTTGGCGGATGTGACAATGGGTTCTGATACCATTTTGTCAAGAAGTCCCAGTTCATGGTTCACCATCGCAGCACATTTTTTTATCAGGGCAAGGGAATAAATAAATGAAGAGTGAAATCTAAGATTGCTGACAGGAAAGTTGTTAACCGCCCTCTGGGTGCTTGCTCCAAAATACGCATCTTCCGGAACTTCTATGGTTCCCAATGAATCTTTTTCTTTTCGGTATTTCATAATCAACTCATTCCTATAAAACTTTTCCGGCCTGCTACACTGTATTGGCGTTGTTGAAAATTAAGGGTTCAAAACTTGAATTATAATAAATACTCACCAATCCTTATAAATTCACAATACAATAACTGTGCCATCCTCGGGACCAAACTTGTGAAGTATTTGGCATGAGCATTGCACTAAGATACAAACGTTGGCATGCTAATTATCTTGGATCGTTTATAGATCATCATAATCTTTAGCTCATCAAAAAGCGAACTGTTTCTGTAACATATCGTATTAACCTTTTTATCAACCCATTCATAGGAGGTGCAAACATGTCGGCCAAACGGTATAAAATTGAAACATCCTGTCCTCAGTGCGGGTGCAGTGCTGTTACACATCTGTCTTCCGAAGAAATCAAAGAAAGATACCAAGATGTAGCAAATGTTGAAATGGATTGCAGCGAATGTTTAATCAAGTACGAGACTGATATGAAAACTGCATGCCCTGAATGGGATAAAGACTGCAAGCTTCAAGAATAATTCAACATATCGAAAGGCATGAAAAATGATTTTTGACTTTACTGCGGACAACGTGTTTGAGATGGCTGAACAACTTGAAAGAAATGGTCCCTGAAAAGTTTGGGAAGGATAAATTTGACAAAATTATCAAAGAAGGGATGGGGCACATAAAAATACTCAGCAATGAACTGGTTGCCCTAAAGAATGAATATGAATCTTGTTTCATAATACAAATGTGTATCACCATTCAATGTGAGACAGTTTTTAGTCTTTTCACATTCTTTTAACACGGTTTTGTATTTATTTTTTTTTGTCGGCGTTTCAAAATATTTTGATCGTTGTAACGGTTTTGCGAAGCCTTAAAATCAATGATAAACAACATTAACTTAAAACAAATTTTGGGTTGGAGTAATGGTTAAAACAACTCATGTTTATTCAGGATATTATGATATCTATCGTTTTTTTATTCTGTCTGGCATGAAACTTGTTAGTTTTAAAATAAAATAAGGAATTATTATGAAAAAAGCATCCATTGTTATTTGTATTTCAATTTTTTTGTTATTGTCCATCGGTCTGCTATCCGCGGGAATTGCCCCCCCTAAAGAAGGGGGGGTGCTGCCGGAAATAACGTTGTCTGTGCCTGAAGTGCAAACCCACCAAAACTATCTAGGCATTACCAACAATAAAAAAACATTTCACATTCCTGAGATTAAAGCAGAGGTTGTACTAATAGAAATCTTCAGCATGTACTGCCCATACTGCCAGAAAGATGCACCGGTGGTAAATGAATTGTACAATAAAATTGAACAGGATGAAAAACTGAAAAATAAAATAAAGCTGATCGGTATTGGTGCCGGTAACTCTCCTTTCGAGGTTGATTTTTTCCAAAAGACTTATAATGTTAACTTTCCACTTTTTCCAGATGGCGAATTCATCATCCACAAAATGCTTGGAGAAGTGAGAACGCCATACTTTATCGGCGTTAAAATGAATAAGGATGGAACCCACAGCATTTTTTATTCAAACCGCGGTGCCATAGAAGATGCTTCAAAATTCTTAAACTTAATTCTTTCTAAAGCTGGATTTTAAAGAGGAGGTGTTACCGGTGAGAAAATTCTCTAAGATATTTTTTTCGTTTTTCGCCCTTTTTTTTGTGAGTAGTTATGCATTTGGGCTGTCAGATGCGTTCAAAAATAATATTTATAATCCCGGACAGTTGAAACCGATAGACAGCAAACTGAAAGTCAAGGTCGGAGAAAAGGCACCAGAATTTACCCTTCCTTCTTTATCCGGAAAGAAAATTTCTTTGAGTCAATTTAAAGGGAAACAAAATGTTGTCATTTCCTTTGTGCCGGCTGCCTGGACTCCGGTGTGTTCGGATCAATGGCCGGGCTATAATCTTGCGAAGGCTATTTTTGATAAAAACGGTGCAATACTTTTGGGGATTACGGTAGACAACATTCCGACCCTTTATGCATGGACCAATCAGATGGGGGATCTGTGGTTTCCGGTTCTTTCCGATTTTTGGCCCCATGGCAAAGTTTCGAAGATGTTCGGTGTACTTCGCTCAGATGGTGTCGCTGATCGGGCGTTGTTTATCATAGATAAGAAAGGTATTTTAAGGTACGCACATGTATCTGACATTAACAAGCGGCCCGACTTAAAAGACTTGGCAACAGAGCTGGAAAAACTGAACAAAGATTGATTAAAATACTGTGAGCTTATGGAGGCCTTGACACGTGAGACGCTGCAATCATAATATTAGAAAAACGTTGAATCTTGTAAATGAAATGATCAAGGTCGCCGATGAGGGCGACATTGAACGAGAAGATAACGGCTGCGGCATTCTTTACGGTGTATTGCGTGATTCGGCATATAAATTGAAAAAACTGGCGGAAAAGGAAAAAGAGAAACACATATTAAAAGGGTGGTGGATAGAAGAGTCCGACATCTGAAAACTAGACCGGCGTGTCTCCATGCAAGGTTGGAAACAATTCTTCTATATTTCATTTTAACAAACACATATAAGGAGGTTTTTACATGACGTTAAAGGGGACTCAAACAGAGAAAAATCTTTTAACTGCATTTGCCGGTGAGTCGCAGGCAAGAAACCGGTACACTTATTTTGCCAGCAAAGCGAAAAAAGAAGGGTATGTTCAAATATCCGATATATTCACCGAAACCGCCAACCAGGAGAAGGAACATGCCAAGCGGCTTTTTAAATTTTTAGAGGGTGGGGAAGTTGAAATTGTCGGCGCATTTCCTGCCGGAGTTATCGGAAATACCTCAGAAAATCTGAAGGCTGCTGCCGCAGGAGAAAATTACGAACACACCGAGATGTATCCCGGCTTTGCCAAAGTTGCCCGCGAGGAAGGGTTTGGAGCCATTGCCGATGTATTTGAAGCCATTGCGGTAGCTGAAAAACAGCACGAAAAACAGTATGTTGATCTTGCCGCCAACATAGACACCGGAAAGGTATTTAAAAAAGAGGAAAATGTAACTTGGCGATGCCGAAACTGCGGTTACCTCCATGAAGGTGAGGAAGCTCCGGAAGAATGTCCGGCATGTGCCCATCCTCAGGCCCACTTTGAATTACTTGGGGAAAACTGGTAGTGTTGGTTTAAGCGGTTGCGCCCGCAGGCCCGTTATCCGGTAGCCTTTATTTGGTAAAGGATGTGATGAGATTCGATGTTTCTAATTTTAACTATCATTAAAAACAACCAAAATGTTTTATTTTAAAAGGAGGAAAGAAAAATGGCGGAAAAACTTGAAGTCTATAAATGTGAAATTTGCGGAAATATCGTAGAGGTTCTCCATGGTGGGGGCGGTGAGTTGGTGTGCTGCGGGCAACCCATGGTTCAGATGATTGAGAATACGGTTGATGCAGCCAAAGAGAAACACGTACCGGTGATTGAAAAAGTATCAGGCGGAATAAAGGTTAAAGTCGGCGATGTTCCACATCCCATGGAAGAAAAACATTATATTGAATGGGTTGAAATTATTGCAGACGGCAAGGCTTATAGGCAGTTCCTCAATCCCGGTGAGACACCGGAGGCAACATTTGATGTTAAAGCTGATCAAGTTACTGCACGTGAATACTGCAACATCCATGGTTTGTGGAAAGGATAATATCAATGTTATCAGATAGAATGCAAAAAGCACTCAATGGGCAGGTGAATGCCGAACTTTATTCTTCTTATCTGTACTTGTCGATGAATGCCTATTTCAAGTCCGTCAACCTTGACGGGTTTGCCAGCTGGATGAATGCACAGGCCCAGGAAGAACTCATGCATGCCATGAAAATTTATGACTTCATCAATCAACGTGGTGGGAGAGCTCTCCTCGCTGCAATTGAAGCCCCCCCCGACCAATGGGATTCTCCTCTGGCTGTGTTTGAAGACACGTTAAAACATGAACAGAAGGTGACCGGGCTCATCAACGGCCTGGTTGACATTGCCATTGAAGAACGTGACCATGCGACACAAATCTTTCTCCAATGGTTTGTGACCGAACAGATAGAAGAAGAAGAAAGTGTCGGTAATGTGCTGGAGCAGCTCAAACTGCTGGGTGATGCTAAACAAGGTCTTTTTATGATGGATCGAGAACTGGCTACGCGACAGGCTGCTCCGGATATGGCCATTGAATCAAAATAAAGAGCACACATTTAGCTGAAAAGGAGGTGATTTTATGCCGAGTTGGAAATGTTCAAAGTGCGGATATGCTCTCGAAACCGATGTGCCCCCGGATCAATGTCCTTCTTGCAAAGAAAAATGTGAATTTCTTGACAATACCTGTTATACGCCGGATTGTGAATTTGAGGGTAAAGATAAACGAATATAATAAAGATGGTATATTGCCGAAGGAGAAAGCATAATGGCAAAGGTACTCGTCGTTTGTGCGACACGAACCGGAGAGACACTCAGAATCGGTGAACTCATCGCCGAAGGTATTCGTTTTTCCGGTCATGAAGTAAAGGTGGTTAACGTCAATGCAATTAAAAAAGAAGATGATCTTCAGGGTTATGATGCCCTTACATTTGGATCAGCCACATATCACGGAGACATGATCCAAGGGATGAAGACCATGCTTTTTCTTGCTGAAAAAGCCGGCCTTGAAGGTAAAATTGGTGGCGCTTTTGGTGCATTTGGGTGGAGTGGAGAAGCTCCGGACCGTATCTTCAATACCATGAAAAATATTTTTAAAATGAACATGGTTGGAGGACCGTTGAGGCTCAAAGCGAGTTCTTTGGGAGGAGGGGTCCAGATGGCCCAGGACTATGGCCGTGAAATCGCCGAGAAGTTATAAATTCTAAAGTTTTCAAATCATATCATACTAACGACTCAATAATAAAAGGGGAGAATATTATGTCTACACCGCAACATTGCCCGGGGTTTCAGAATTTCAAAGCCTTGAAATCTTTTATGTGTAAATGCGCCAACTGTGGGAAAGAGGTGGAAATCTTTTCGGATGAATTTGACAAAACCCATGTATGCAGCGGCTGTAACGAACAGATAGACTTTACCCAGTGTAAATTGGACGGGACGTCATAACTTCCCGACGCTGATTTCAGCAACCCATGTCTATTTTTCTTAAGTTGTCGACAAATTCTGGTTTGGCAATGATTCTAAAATGTTCTGAATTATGATCGTTATTTGGACGTGGCGGACGATTTGAAGACACGACTGTTTCTATGTGAATTGAATTGCTTGGAAATTCACCATCAATTGAATCCGAAGCGGCATACGAGCTCTGACTCCATGGCTTTTTCAGAAACGGATCATTTTCAAACAGATAAAAATATTCGGATGCGAAACTTGAAAAGATTTTAGTTTGCTGTATTCACAAAGGAGATGCTAATGGATGTGGTATTGCTTTCGCGAATGCAATTTGCGGTCGCAACTATGTTCCACTTTTTATTTGTTCCTTTCACTCTCGGTTTATCCTTTATGGTGGCCTACATGGAAACCAGATACGTCAAAACCGGAGATGAGACTTACCTTCGCATGACAAAATTCTGGGGCAAGCTGTTCCTCATTAATTTTGCAGTGGGGGTTGTTACAGGGATCACCCTTGAATTTCAATTTGGAACCAACTGGTCCCGCTATTCAGCTTTTGTCGGTGATATTTTTGGTTCCCTTCTGGCCATTGAAGCCACCACTTCCTTTTTTCTGGAATCGACCCTCATCGGAGTCTGGATTTTCGGCTGGAAAAAGCTTTCCAAAAAGGCCCATGCCACGGTGATGTGGTTGATTGCTTTTGCATCTACCTTTTCGGCGGTCTGGATACTCATCGCCAATGCCTGGATGCAAAACCCTGTCGGATATACCATCCGGGACGGCCGGGCCGAACTGGTGGATTTTACGGCCGCTTTGATGCAAAAGTGGGCTATTCTTAAATTTATTCATACGGTCAGCGCTGCTTATGTTCTGAGCGCCTTTTTTATCATGGGGGTCAGCGCATATCATTTGCTTAAAAAACAGAAAATAGAATTTTTTACCCGCTCTTTCAGAATCGCTCTGGTATTCGGACTCATTTTTTCATTGGTTGTGGTGATTATGGGGGATCTAAACGGCGTTGTCGTAGCTGAAAAACAACCCAGCAAACTGGCGGCTATGGAATCTTTATGGGAAACGACTACCCGTGCGCCGGTCTATCTTTTTGCACTGCCCGACGAGGAAAACGAACGCAATAAGATTGAAATCGGCGCCATTCCCGGTATGCTCAGTTTTCTGGTCCGCCACGATATCAACGCAGAAATCAGAGGCCTAAAAACCTATCCCAAGGATGAACGACCTCCGGTGCTGCTGACATCTTTTGCGTTTAAAGGCATGGTGGGTCTGGGCCTTTATTTTATCCTGGCAACCATTATCGGTTTCATCAAACGCAATCGCCTGATTGATAGCCCCAAATATTTGAAGCTCATGCTGCTGTCGATACCCTTGCCCTATATTGCCTGTGAATTGGGGTGGATGGTCACGGAAGTGGGACGCCAGCCCTGGATCGTCTACGGCTTGATGAAGACGTCTGATGCAGTCTCTCCCATTGCCACATCTCAGGTATTGACCACATTGATTGCGTTTATCGTGTTGTATGGTTTGTTGGGTGTCACCGGATTTTATTTGATCGCCAAAAATGCTTTGAAGGGTCCCGAGAACATGATTGAGAACTAGGAATTCGAAAAACCCGAAGATATAAAAATACTGGAGGAGAAAATGGTTTTACAAACAATATGGTTTTTCTTGTGGGGCCTTTTATGGGCGGTATTCTTCATGACAGACGGATTCGATTTAGGCATCGGAACGCTCTATCCTTTCTTGGGCAAAACCGATCAGGACAAACGGATCATGATTAATTCACTGGGGCCCTTGTGGGACGGGAATGAGGTGTGGCTGATTACCGCCGGAGGGGTTACTTTTGCTGCTTTTCCCCTGGTATATTCTGTGATGTTTTCATCTCTTTATTCAGCGTTGATGCTGATTTTATTTGCCCTAATTCTTCGGGGTGTTTCTTTTGAATTTCGCAGCAAGATCAATCACCCCCGCTGGCGAAAGATCTGGGACACCTGCATTTTTGTTGGAAGCTTTGTGCCGGCACTCCTTTTTGGCGTTGCTTTTGCAAATATTTTCCAGGGTATTCCCATCGATCACAATGGGATCTACCATGGAACACTCTTTACACTGTTAAATCCCTATGGTCTTTTGGGCGGCATTCTTTTTGTTCTCCTATTTATGATTCATGGTGCTTTGTGGATTTCCATAAAATCAGAAGGGGATCTCCAAGAACGGGCCGTTTCCACTGCCAAAAAACTCTGGCCGGTTCTTCTTGGGGTGGCGGTTGTTTTTTTAATCGCCAGCAAGTTCTCCACCCGCCTGTATGATAATTACATTAAACATCCTGCCTTTTTTATCGTTATACTGATGATGGTTCTCGCACTATTGAGCGTCAGGTTTTTCCTTGTAAGAAAAACCTTTTTTAAAGCCTGGTTTGCTTCAGCCCTGACCATTGTGGGTGCCACGTTTTTCGGCGTGATCGGGCTTTACCCGAATCTGTTTCCTTCCAGTCTGAACCCCAGGTACAGCCTTACCGCATACAATGCCTCTTCAAGTCCTTTAACATTGAAAATTATGCTGATTGTCGTTATAATTTTTATACCTGTTGTCATTGGCTATCAAATTTGGGCATATAACCTTTTTAAGGGAAAAGTGACGGAAGCGGATCTATCCCATGATGAAGCCTATTAGGTATTCGCAGTTTAATTGATATGAAAGTTACATTTATCGAATCAAAAACTTTTATGTTGTCTGTCATCATATATTTTCCCAGAAATTGGGAATTATCAAGGAGTTGAAAAATCAGGCAGATAGGCGAAAAAAAGGTCATGAATCATTGCAGGGGGTGCCACCGCTATCGGATCAAACAGGGCCAAAAAAGCCGGCCCGACTTCCTGTCTAAAATGTTTTAAAAAAATAAAAGAGGTACAGCTGATGATGATTCTTGGATTTCAAGGGAGTCCCCGAAAAAAAGGCAACACCAACTATCTTTTATCCGTCTTTATGGATGAGGCTGAGACGTTAGGTGCTCAAACCCGGATCATTAAAGTGGCCGAAAAAAATATTGTGCCATGTATCGGCTGTGGTTATTGTGAAAAGAAAGGCTACTGTATCACTAAAGATGATGATATGACCAATGAAATCTACCCGCTGCTTCGGGAGGCCGATGTTGTTGTTTTGGCGGCGCCCATATATTTTTATAACGTTCCCGCCCAGCTTAAGGCCCCCATCGATCGCACTCAGACACTGTGGTCCAGGAAATATAAGCTGAACCTGACCGACCCGGCAAGACATTACCGGCGCGGATTTCTTCTTGCCCAGGGGGCGACAAAGGGAAAGAATCTTTTTGAAGGCGTCGATCTTACGGCAAAATATTTTTTTGATGCGATAGGAGCGAGATTCAATGGAAGCCTCACCTACCGGCAGATTGAAAATATCGGGGATATGAAAAAACATTCCACGGTTCACAAAGATGTGACAGTTTCCGTGAAGGAACTTCTGACCCCTCTTTTGGGCAGAAAAAAAGTATTATTCGCCTGCCGGGAAAATGCCTGCCGCAGCCAGATGGCCTCAGCATTTGCGCAACATCTTGCCGGGGATAAAATTGAAGCGGCTTCAGCGGGCAGCGAGCCTGCGGAAAAAATAAATTCGGA
>Ga0307423_1000551_pt1 | contig 25183 bp, 25 predicted proteins | sample SalMarWE160310MG_FD_202154 | JGI IMG/M metagenome (GOLD analysis project Ga0307423, IMG submission 202154) | Salt marsh sediment microbial communities from the Plum Island Ecosystem LTER, Massachusetts, United States - WE1603-10 | ecosystem: Environmental > Aquatic > Marine > Intertidal zone >...
AATTAAAGAAGTCGTCAATTTTAAGATTTGATAGCTTCATAATAATTCTCAATATATAATTTATTACTAATTATTTTCAAACCTATATTATTATTACTGCTAAGAAAACTTTTTTCTGAAAAAATATTCATCAAAATTCTATATAATTTGATAACAATTACTATATTTGATTATTTTGAATTATATCCTAGAAGAAATGGAGACAATTATTGGGGGCAAGATTGTTTATAAACAATTATTTTAATCTAAGAATGTTTCTGAATGAAATTCCAGATTAAATTATTCACTTGGTCAGGTTCTTCAACAACAAAACCATGCCCTGTCTTTTCAATTATTTTTAATGTTGAATTAGATATTTTTTCGTGAAGCAATTCTGAGTGATGGGGCCCAAGAATAATCCTATCTTCACTTCCTACTAAAATCAAAGTTGGTTGCGTAATATTGGATAATCTATCTCGAGTGTCATGATCTCCTAATGCTGCTCCTTGATTAATATAATCTTGAAGTCTAGTAGGATTTTCCATAAAATCATTCTTCAAAATTTCATAAATTTGTACATTAGTTTTCAGATTTTTTCTAAATGGCCTGGAGTATAGAGCAGCAACTCGAACTTTAAACTTTTGTTCAAGAGTACTATTCTCCATTTCTTTCTGTGAATCAATAACATTCGAAACCTTCTCATGATAAGCAGTGGTAGCACAAAGAATTAGTGTTTTTACAGTATCAGGATACTTTAAAACATAATGTTGAGCTATCATTCCTCCCATTGAAATTCCGCAAAGATGCACTTTTTCTTTAATCTCTAGATGATCCAAGAGTGCTTTTATATCATCGATGTACATTGTCATCGCATATGGATAATCTGGTCGTGAGCTTTTTCCCACTCCTCGATTATGAGGAATAATTACTCTCATTCTTTTGTTAAAGTATGGTATCTGAAATAACCAACTATTTTTACTACCTAAACCGCTAATCAATACTATGGGTGAACCCTCACCTTCAACTTCATAATATAATTTTACATCTTCACGTTCAAAATAGGGCATATAGAAACAACTAATTTTTTATTTATTATTAATTGATAATTCACTATACCTAATAAAAATAAGATAACTTAGATTCCTTGCAGGAAGTATCATCCATTAACTATCATTTTTTTAATAGAATCATTTACATTTTTAATTATTATTTTTCAGGGATGATCAAATAGATTGAAATTAGTAATGCTGTAATTGTATAAAAAATACCAGAATTAATGTCTAATATATAAATCCTATTACCTCAAGCAGATAACGTATTTGCAAAAAATGTCCCTAAGATAGCGATGGTGAGGAAAATAATGCTTAATGTTAGTACAAAATTTCTTAAACTATTAGTTTTCATGATTTGACCAACTCAATTTTAAAATTTTAATTTTTTCCAAATTTTAATGATAAATATTAAAGAATTATTTATTAAACAATATGGATTGATTTTTTACAAGCTTTGATTAATTGACAAAATAAGTAGGTATCAGATTAATTATCATATTAACATTTAATCTGTAAAGTATAAGTGCTCATCGAAGCCAGTTTCACTTATCAAATCTTGGCCAAGCTTTTGAATTGCTTTTTTAGTTGGATGTTGGAGGATCTTACGTGCGATATTAATAATTTTAGTCAATTTAGCATCAGGAAAATCTGTAATGATCGGATCATAACGCGAAAAATCAATACCCGCCGTAAATACACCAGCATCACCATGACCGGCACTAGAAGATACTTGCCAATGTTCTACTTTCAATTCAATTTTCGATAGCAAGAAACTGGATGCAAACCATTCGAGAAATAGTTCCATTCGTTTTGACTTACGTTTGGTTGATTTTAACATCTTTAGAGCGCGAGCCAATCGATCAGGATGCATTTGTTGGAATATCTTTTCTTGAAGCTCGCTCATCATTTCCCTGACATGATCTTTAATTTCACCAAGTATTTCTTCTACCTTTTGGGCTCTTTCTTCAGTGATATCTTCGTGAATTGACTGCATATGACGTTCTATGGCTTCTTGAACACTTAATGTCTGATCTATAGTAGTGCTTTCATTTCTAGAAGGAGGTTGCATGTGTGAAGTAGAGTCTTGTTCAAGTTCAACGGGCATGTTATATATTTCTTTCTCTGGCAGATTGAATAATTCTCCTAATTTAGAGGGATCGTTACGAACTTTGTTGAACTTTTCTTGAATTTCTTGTCGATTGTATCCCATATTCATTAGATAAAACGCAGCGCTGGTTAATTGATTTTCTAGTGCTTCTGATACACTATATCCTCCTCTTGTACCTCCAAACTGTTGCCGTAAGTGTTCATCAGCAATTAAACTTATTTTTGTTTCGTCAATTTCTTCTAATTTAAGGGATGGTAACTTAGTTAATACGTGGTCAAGTTGTTCTTCTCCAAGATAATTTAAACTACCTGTAGGACTAACAAGGTATGATACTACTTCCATTTTCTTTAGCTTTTCCTCAATGTCTTTTTGATTTTTTCCTCTCGATTGGTCTAAAAAATATCGCAAGAAATTTTTATTGAATCCAGCAACTACCTTTAGAGCATTCTCATCAAACTTATCAAGATGTTCATTCAATCCATTCCCTTGGTATTCAGAAGGAAGCTGTAGTCTAAAAGCCAATACATTATCAAGGATCATGTAAAGATAATCTGATTTTTGCAAGGTCATCCCTGAAGCTTTAGAATTTTATACCTAAAAAAAATAAATCGAAGTTATAAACATTATAAAATCAATTACATTTATATTTTGCATTATTTATTTGACAGATACTTTCGAGCTAATTTCCTAGCAAATTCCATTTGATCTTGAGTTTCCAAACTACAGGGTCTTAATTTTCTAATCCATTTTACAGGATCCATTTTTTTTGGAATATATCCATTATGTGCTGCCCACGCAACTATAAATTGCCCAGTTCTGCCACAACCTGCTACACAATGTGCTACAATTGATTCATTCTTCCTTCCGTGCTCAACACAGATCTTTAAAAATCGTGAGATTTGTTCTTCAGTAGGCAATCCATAATCTGGAACATTGATATGATAAAATTGAAAAGAATTTCGAATTTCCTTACTGTTTTCAAACTCTGAACAGTTTATAACAACAGATATCTTTTGTTCTTTAAAAATTCTTATTACAGGAGCATCTGGCCACCAACTTGCTGCCATTCTTCCCTTTACAATCCATGTGAACGGTTTGGATTTTCTAGGCATGCCTTCAATTGGCCAATACCAAGGACGAATTAATAATTTCACCAAATAAATTATTTTTGGTTATTACACCTTTTCCTCAATAATTAATTAAATTATAATTATTTTGGTTTTTTTTAATTGAGGATTAAATAACATTATATCGTTTTCTAGTGACGATAATAATCGTTATACAAATCCCAATTGCAGTAATAACGAGAGTAAGATTATAGCCTGGAATCCATGGAGGAGTTGGTACCAACGGAATTTCAACTACCACTTTGATGCAGTTTGAAAGGGTACTTCCGAACTCATTATAAGCTATTACGATAAAATAGTACGATCCACTAGCATAATCGCTTAAAACAAGAGAAATATTTGATAATCCATCCACTAAAAGGGTTAAACTTCCATTGATTCCCGAAATATAGCTTGAATATTGGTACACAGAGTAATTTTGAGCTCCCGCTGCAATCGTCCAATTTAAATTAAACGCACCATTATCATCCGGCGTTCCTGCATTAGATGATAATATAAAACCACCAGGCGGAATACCTACAACAACTTCGATGCAATTTGATAGCGTATCACCATAGTCGTTATGTGCGACAACAATAAAGTAATAGGTTCCATCAGAATAATCACTCAAAGCATGAGAAAGGGCGGTTATTCCATCTCCTAAAAGGGTTAAACTTCCATTAATTTCCATAATATAGCTTGAGTATTCATACACAGAGTAATTTTGAGCTCCCGCTGCAATCGTCCAATTTAAATTAAACGCACCATTATCATCGGGAGTTCCCGCGTTAGATGATAGATTGAAAGGACCAGGTGGAGGATCAACACTAAATCGTAAGGAAAAATCATCAGTTAAATGTGTTAAGCCTTGATATGAATTATAATAGCTAGTATTTATACCTAAATTTAATCCACAAGTATATTCATCAACCACATAATCAATGTAATCGTAATTAAAGACAATTTCTCCGGAGTCATATAGGATAACTTCAAAAGATCCAATTAAATTATCATTATAATGTTCAATATTTTCCCATTCTGCTACCCAATATGTGCTAAAAGATTGTACATAAATATTTCCACTTCCATTACCAGAAGCGGGTTGTAAATCATCCCAAAATGGAGCGATTAAATAATCATTATCAAAGTCTCCCGATGGAATTGGATCATTATTAGGATCCATCGGAGTTGTATCTGTGAAACTAAGATACCCATTTGCTCCTAAATAGATTGTTGAAAAGATTTTATCATAGAATTGAAAATTAAAAGGTAAAGATTGTGTCGAATAACCATCATCATTTAATAGTAGTTCTGTTCCACCAGAAGCGTCTATCCAACTATATTCATAACTTGGTATCATGGTATAATTTTGAAGGAAGCTAATTAGTATTACTTTAGTTTTGATATTGTTATTAATATAAGACTCATCAGGTACAGGTGGAGTATAAGCAGTGAAATTGTAGGTTTTATATTCGGTTGGCGTCCATACACAATTAATAGTATCTCTCGCACCAACAGGAAGCGTTGAAACTGTAGTTGAATTAACAAGCACACTTTCAAAATATAGAAACAAATCAATATTTGTTTCAATGTTAATGCCAGTATTAGTTACTGTCGCATTTATGATGTACGTCTGATTAATTTCGGGATTGGTTGGAACTTCTAAATCTACTTTAATATCGTGATTTAAATCCATGAATGTACCGATTACATATCCAGGGGTAGCACAGGGAACATCTGATGACTCAGATGTAATTTCTTGTAGAATTCCAGATATATATCTCTCAATATGGAAAGAAGAGATTATCCCAGGCGTGTTTGATAATTCTAATTCTAAATAAAATAATTCATCATTATTCGAGTCATAATAAGATTGGAACTCCGAAATATCTAAAGCCATAAACGAAGGAAATAGAGCAGTTGTATGTTCTTTATACTCAGGATTAAGTGTATTTAAAGGTGCATCATGTGGCCACACTCCTAATGTGATAATATCATCCATCCGAGTGGGAGCAGAGCTAAATTCCCAAGTGGCAACCAAGCTTGGGTGATAATCAATTCTATCATCATAATATCCTATTTGGATAGCGCCATCTCCAAGGACTCCAATTTCTTTTAGAGTTTCGTAGGTCAACCAATAAAAACCGCCATCCCCCCAGCTATCCCCCCATGAATTTACGACCCGAAACGCGCCAACATCACCATCATCCGTTATACTATCATCGAATCCAACAATGCATTGAGCGTGGTTGATTATACTAGAAGAATATTCTGCAGAAGATAGAATATAATTATCAGTTAATCCAGGATCATATTCAATTGCATCGATATTAAATGTCACTGGAGTTCCCCCCTCGAGAAGATTTTTAATTGTGGTGATCGTCGAATTTCCCAAATAGGAAAGCCAATTGAATTGTAGGGGCCTATGGAGTGGTGCTTCTCTCCATGCAGATTCATTACCCCAATTAGTGTAATCAGTGTCTGTATATGGTATTGTTTCCCAAGTGGCTGCACCCCATTCCTCTAAAAGAAGCCCCGTCTCAATATGGTGAGTACCTGACCCCTCATAAGTGAGTTTATTATAGGACCAAGCTGGACTCAGCAGATAAGTATTATTTCCAGAATTTGCATCCCACCCATTATCTTTTGCTTCTAAATAACCCATTGAATAATAAACGCTTGCCCAAGAGGTGCAAGATCCTTGGCTACCTTGACTTCTTACAGGGGGAAAATAGATTTCTGAAGAAAAATCATAAGCCCCTTTCGAATCTACTGGATTTTTGGGGTCTTTAATCACATTCAAAATCATCATTTGCCCAACCATCTTTTCCAACACCTCTTTTGTTAGAGTCTCTGCCCCAGTACCCATCCCATTGATGATTTGGTCGGAAGATTTATTGGAATCTGTGATTCTAACTTGTTTTTTCATTAATTCCACTTTCTCTTTTGTTATAAACTCAGCAAAATATTTCAAACCATTTTTAGTATATGTAAAAAGTCCATCATCTCCAACATTACTGGATAGAGTAGACTCAATATCTGTAAATTTGTAAAAAGTATTTATTGAGCCTAAAGAAGAGAATATTAAAAGCGATATACATAATATCAAAAAGTTTTTTTTATTTTTTATTTTATTCAAATATCTCATTTTAAATAACGCCTTCTCTTATTTTAAGGAGAATTCATTAAAAGATCATAATTTTCTTAAAAAGATCATAATATTAGTGATATAGCTCATATTTATTCTCTTGCGATTAATAATTAAAAATATATTAACTAAATAGATGTAGATCATATATGATAAGAGGAGGATCTGACCACCAACTTACTATAAATTTATTTTTTACGATCCAAGTAAATTCTTCTGTTCGATAAGGCATTCCTCCTTTAGACCAGTATGAAGGTCGTACCATGATATTCTTTTAATGGTAATTTTTCAAATAACTAAACAATTTCTATGTTTCTGCTTAAAATAAGAATAAAAAAAAATAAATTGACTTAAATTAGTAGAATAAATATGTTCGATCGAGAAAAATTAAATGCTTTGGATACTCGAAAATATCCCATCAGACCTCACATTGGGGTGGGTATAATTCTTGTTCGTAATGAGACATTACTATTAGTTAAAAGGAAATTTGATCCTGATGCAGGATATTGGGCGATTCCAGGCGGCCATTTAGAGCTTGGGGAAAGAACTGAAGCGGCTGCTGAAAGGGAAGGATTTGAAGAAACTGGATTTAAAGTTAAAGTTTCGAGGTTGGCGGGAATAATTGATAAAATCATGCATGATGAAGAGGGAATCATCAAATATCATTATGTTCTAATAAATTATTTTGTTGAACAAATTGAAGGGAACATGAATCAAGCGCCAATACCAGATTCTGATGCCTTAGATGCTCGTTTTGTAGCTTTTTATGAATTAAAAAATTATAATCTAACTGATTCACTAATAGAACTTTTAAAACAACTTAAAATAGGATATTAGCAAAAATGGATATAGTTATGTAATATTTTTGAGTATGAAACTGCCTATTTCTTTAATTGATTCTTCACCCTCACGAATCAGCACGGCATAAGCTTGGAAAACATGAATCATTTCCTTCCAAATTTTTAAAGTGACATTCACACCCGCTTTCTTTGCTGTTTCAGCAACACGAGTGGAATCGTTAAGTAGCTTTTCTACAGTTCCTACGTGAATTAATAAGGGTGGCAATCCTTTTAGATCAGCATAAACGGGTGATATATATGGATTTTTTGGATCATTATTACCAATATAAAGATTCGCAGAAAACATTAAGTCATCAAGAGTGATCCCGGGATCAATAATATTTTTATCATAATATGATTCTCCAGTAAAAGCTAGATCTGTCCAAGGAGATAGACAAACTCCTGCCGCAGGTAATTTAATACCTAAATCACGCAACTTTAATATAGTGGCTAACGTTAATCCACCACCTGCGGAATCTCCAACTATAACTATTTTATTAGGGTTAAATTTCTCCTCATTAATTAACCAATTATATATTTTTATTACATCATTTAACCCTTTAGGAAAAGGGTGTTCTGGTGCTAAGCCGTATTCTATCGTTATAACTCTACATTTTGCTTCTCTTGATAATCTTTGAACGAGATCTTTGTGAGAATTAAAAGAACCAGCAGTATAACTCCCTCCATGGAGATATATAATTATATTTTCCGCTTCGACTCCCGGAGTTTTTAACCATATCGCATCTATTCCATCAAAAGATACCTTTTTAGTTTCAACATCATTGGAAAGTTGGATCATATTAGCCATATGTTCCAATTCATCACGTTCCTCTTTCACTCTCTTCTTCGCAGCTACTTCTCGATTATGAAGCAATAATTTTATAACTCTTTCTAAGCCTTTATTAACCATTTCCTTAAATCACTAATCTCCAATAAAATTCAAAAATACTTAGATATCAATTAGAATAGCATAATATAAAATTTTTACTTTAAACAAAAACTAAATGTATTTTTCTGTATGTTAATCTCATTTATTTAATAAAAATGTGCTATAAAATCCATGAATGAGCCTCTATAACTATTATTTACAGTGGGTTAGTAGCCTCACCCATAACCCTTACTTTATATACCCATTTTCTCTAAACCAATTAATTGCTTTCTCAACAGTTTTTCTAATGGGTGTTAGTTTTAAACCCAGTTCATTTACAGCCTTAGAACAATCAAAATGTTCGCCCATCTTACCTAAACGTACCTGAGATACTGAAACTAAAGGTGGATTCTTGGTAATACGTGCTCCCGCTTGGAAGAAATATCCCAATAATAACGCAACTCTATAGGGTATCTTTCGCTTTGGGGGTTCAACTCCAGCTATCTCTGCTATTAATTTGAAAAATTCTCCAACAAACAAATTTTCATTTCCAAAGAGATACCTTTCACCAATTCTTCCTTTCTGAGCTGCTAGAATTTGTCCGCGGGCAACGTCTTCAACGTCAATGATATTAATAGCTCCTTCAATATACCCCGGCATATCCTTATTAGCAATATCAACAATTAATGCCCCAGAAGGCGTTGGTTTATAATCTCTCACTCCAATGACTAAAGTTGGATTTACTATTACTAAAGGAAGACCCTTTTCGCAAATCTTTTTTGCTTCAATTTCAGCTAGATACTTTGAGATCGCATAGTGGTCTCCTGCCTCCCATCCATTGAATTCTGCATCCTCTTTAACAAAGTTTCCAGCACCATGAGAACCTATCGTATTAGAAGTACTTGTATAGACTACTTTTTCTAATCCCTGAGAAAGGGCTTCCTCGAGAAGAAGTTTGGTCCCCTCGACATTTATATCGTAAAATAATTCTTTATTAGGTGCCCAATGGGCAAAAAAAGCTGCGACGTGATAAAGAGTATCGCATCCCTTCAACGCTGTTTTTACGGATTCTTTGTCTCGAATATCGCAATAGACCTTCTCCACATCCAAACCATCAATATTTCTAGTAACGCTATCTTTTCTAATAGTAACCCGTACTTCTTCACCATTTTTAATTAACTCTCTTACAACAGCTGAACCCATAAAACCATTTGCGCCAGTAACTAATATTGTCATTGTAAGAATAAAATAAAACAAATCTTAAAAAATATACTTATTAAAATAGGTTAAATGAAAGCTATTGTAATTTCAACCAGTGAGGAATTTCATGTTTTAACCTATTATTTTGACAACATAATGAAAGCAAGGAAAAAGAACCATTGGAATACACGATAAAACAAAATTTATTTATTGTATACAAAGTCAATAATTTACGATATAAGGTTGAAGATATAATCGAATTTACGGAAGCATATAAGATTATTAATATTACAGCACCATAAGCATAGAGTTAAAAATAATTTAATAAAATATATTCAACTCTCTTATTTTTTAATAAACAAAAGAATATAATTCAAATTGTATTATTAAGCAATATAACTAAATCATATAAGTGTAAAATTAGGGAAGGTTCGAAGATTTGCCTACAATAATGAAACTTGCTAAGGACGGTAAAATAACCAAAGAAATGGAAATAGTAGCGAAAAATGAACAACTAAATGTCGAATTTATAAGGAAAGGAATTGCTAGCGGACGTATTATCATCCCGAAATCCAATCGGCGAGGTACGAATCCAGTTGGCATTGGAGAAGGGTTGCTCGTGAAGATTAATGCTAATATTGGTTCAAGCAAGCGAGTTTGTGATATAGAAGAGGAACTAGAAAAAGCTAAAATTGCTGTAAAATTTGGAGCTGATACTGTTATGGATCTTAGCACTGGTGTAACAGAAGAAGATGTAAGGAACATTCGCAAAAGGATTTTAACCGAAGTTAAAGTTCCAATTGGAACAGTTCCCATTTATCAGTCCGCATTAAGGGCTCTTGAGAAAAAGGGAGCAATCATAAATTTTGATGAAGATGATCTGTTTGGTGTGGTTGAAGAGCAAGCAAAGGAAGGAGTGGATTTTTTTACAATACACGTAGGGGTTACTAAACAAATTGTTACGTATTTACAAGGACACCCTAGAATGATGGGAGTTGTTTCAAGAGGAGGTACCTTTCTTGCTGCATGGATATTAGAAAACGAATTAGAAAATCCCTTCAATAGTCAATATGATTATTTACTAGAATTAGCTAAGGAATATGATTTCACGCTGTCATTAGGAGATGGCATGAGGCCAGGGAGCATATTTGACTCAACAGATCATGCTCAAATCCAAGAATTAATTGAAATTTCTAAATTAGTAAAGCGAGCATGGGATAAAAACGTTCAAGTTATGGTGGAAGGTCCTGGACATATTCCTGCACATGAAATCGAGAGAAATATAAAAATTATGAAATCCTTATGCGATCGCGCTCCTTTTTACGTATTGGGTCCTCTCGTTACTGATATCGCCCCTGGATATGATCACATAGTTAGTGCGATAGGTGGAGTCATGGCAGGATTAGCGGGTGCTGATTATCTCTGTTACGTTACTCCTTCGGAACATTTAGCACTCCCAAACATAGATGAAGTAAAACGAGGAGTGATTGCATCCAAAATTGCAGCACATGCTGTAAACATAGCAAAATATGGTGATAGAGCATCTAATTGGGATTATAAGATGGATATTGCTCGAAAAAATCTTAATTGGGAAGAAATGATCTGTCAGTCTATAGACCCAGAATTATCTAGAGAGATTCATTTTAGAAATGGAAATATGGATGATGATGTTTGCTCTATGTGTGGTGAATTTTGTGCTATCAAGATATTACAAGATGCTTTAGATAAAAAAGCATCAAAGAAACTAATGTAAAACGAGTTTTATTAGGGAGTATTTCTTAGATTTAAGACACAATATAAAAATATTATGCGACATAATCTTCTATTTGTCAGAATGATTAAAGATGGAATTTTTGTTGTTGGAATCGATGATGCACCACACGAAAGAGAGAATCTTACTACTGAGTTATTTTTTATCTTCTGTCGTGGTAATTTATTAGAACGGATTGATCATGCCTCAATCGATGTAGATGGATTAAATTCTACTAATGTTATAATTAAAAACTTAAAACCTATTATAGATCAATTTCAAATTATTCTTACACACGGAATAACAACTGGTGGATTTAATATATTGGATATTGAAATGATTTCAAATCTATTAGAAACACCTATAATAGCGGTTACTGAAAATAATCCTAGAGGTAATTTTTTAGAAGCTATAAAAAATTTACCTAATTATGAAGAAAGAAAAGCTATCATAGAGAGAGCTGGAACATTATATTCTTGTATTACTCCCATTGGCAAAAAACAAGTTTATTTTTATACTAAAGGAATAGAGAAAAAAACTGCAATTCAATTTTTAAAGAAATTTGCGATACGTTCAAGACTTCCAGAACAACTTCTATTAGCTCATAAAATTGCATCTGGTTGGACTTTGAAATAAGGGGGAATTATATCACAGAAATAATTTTCGTTAATTTTCCTATCATTTCATCAGCATTTCTTCCAAATAATCTGATAATCGGCTCTTTTCCAATTGATCCCGCATCCCAGATTATATCTGGAATCGTTCCATGTTTTTCTATGTTATTTTTAATTAGCCATTGCATAGTTGAAAATTCTTTCTTTTTTACATCCTCGGGTTGCTCGTCTCGAGTAATTTCTTGAAGCTTTAAGTCCGTATTATTAGAAATCAATTGAATCCATTCTTGTTCAAATTTTAAATTGATAACAAAATTAATAGTATTATCAAATTCTTTAGCTGAAAGTATTAATCGTGCTGTATGATCTGAAGTTCCAAATTTAATGTCTCCACATTTATGAGGAAAACCATTTACAATTGTTATTCGCCCGTCTATTCCTGCAATTTCTTGTTTATTCTTTGCATTCGGAAGAGCTCCTGAAATGTTCATTCTAACTTCAGGGATTAGTTTACAAAATTCTTTTTTAGTTGATATAAAATTGTAAATTTCCTTTATTTGATTTATTAATTGACCTTTTTCTTTAGATACGGTTAAATCTAATATTTTACCCTCTAATGGTAATTCGATAAAATTTTGAAATTTTTCATCAAAAAAGGTTTCTGCCATTTCGATCGACTTTTGAAGGGAACAACCTTTTGCGAGGTAAGCAGCAATCGCAGAAGAAAAGACACATCCTGTTCCATGTACATTTCCTTGTAAATTCAGTTTTCTTTTATTAAAAATATTAAAGGATTTTTCATAATTTGATCCAGGATTATTGTATATGCAAGCGAGATCCATCAATCCGTTATCAACAATGGGAATGCTTTTGATTATCACGGCTTTTTCCTTTTTTGGCACCTCATTTTTTGTCATTATCATGTCAAGCAATAAATTTCCCGCTTTTTTAGCAACTTCGATATCTTGAAGTGATGATATATCAATATTTGAAAAATAGCTCGCTTCTGATATATTTGGAGTTAATACTTTAACTAAGGGGAATAAATCTCGCTCCATTTCTAATTCCAAACCTTCTATAGACAAGCGTTCTCCAACACTTGAAATTGAAACTGGGTCAAGAACAACATCTAATTCATAAGTCTTGATATAATAACTTATGATTTCAAGTGCCTTATTATCAGGTATCATTCCTACTTTTACCACTTTTATTGGATAAGATTCAAATAAAACTTCTAATTGTTGATTCAGACTGCTTGATAAGCTAGTAAATCCTGTGAATTCAGTTGCGGTTTGATAGGTAAGAGCTGCTATAACAGAAAAAGGATGTATCCCAATTCTATCAAATGTTCTTATGTCTGCCTGAATTCCTGCTCCAGATGTAGGATCTGAACCAGCAATGGTCAAACAAATAGGTTTCATAATATAAATAAAGTAAGAAGGTATTTAACTCTATTATTTTGCTCTCTCGTATGCCCACTTAGCTTTATCAATTAACCCAAGTGCTTCATAGGATTTTCCTAAGTAAAGAAACCCCTCTGGAAAATCGAAATTTTCTTTCACTAATCGAAAAAGTAGATTAATGGCTAAATCAAAACGTTTTCTAAAGAAATTTATTTTGCCTTTTAAGAAGATAGCTTTTTGTCCTTTATAACTTGTTAAGGGAAAATCACCCAATGATTCTACTTCGTTTAGGGCTAGGTTATATTCTTGATTTTCAACTAATTTTTCTATGTTTTCTATACTTTTTAGAAAAATTACCTTTTCCGTTACTTTATTAACCTTGCCCATTTGCTCCGCTTTAATTTGATTTTCAAATTCATTTATTTTTTCTTGATTTTTTTGTTTAACATAATCCTCAAATCTTAATAAAACTTCTGGGGCATAAGGTTCACTACATAAAGGACAAGTATTTGACTTTATTAACCATTCCATTAAACAACTTCCGTGAATAGGGTGATTATTTGGACAAGTTTCTTTTTTTTCAAGACCGTCAATAATCTTCATGTGACAAATGATGCATGAATCAACCATTTTTCTCAGCAAAATTATTAATTAATTATAAATTAATACTGTTAAACCTACAATAATCTTAAAAATTCATTCTAATAAATTCATTTTATTCGATAAATTATGGCGATCCCCAAAGAAAAATTATTTTCAGATTTATTTAAAAATTTTTTAGAAATTGACGCAGATTTAGAAGCTGTAATTGTCTCTGATAGAGAAGGATTTGTTATTGCTGGGGAGAAAAGAGAAGAAGTAGATATTGAATTAATTTCAGTTCTTACGGCATTGATCAACCCAATTTTAGATCGCATTAGAAATGAGTTCGCTTTCAAGCTCAGAAACGCCAGCTCCTTTGATACTGACCAATTCCGATTGTTATTTATATCAATTGATGAAAATATTACTTTAAGTATTGTTCTAAATAACATCGGCTCAATTGATTCTATTTCTCCCTATGCATATTTCCTTGCAGAAAAAGTAGCTCAAATTCTATTTTCAAGTGAAGGTGATAAGATTCACGTTTCCATCCCTAATTTTCAGGTTGAATCAGATACATCTTCAGATTCACCAAAAATTAAAGAACAGATATATCAAATGCGTTTAGAGTCCGGTGGAAAATATAGGTTTAAATTTGTTATTATTGGGGATCATATGGTAGGAAAAACAAGTATTATACGACGTTTTGTCGAGAATAGGTTTACCACAGATTATCGTGCTACTATTGGATTAAATATACTTACTCACAAATTGGAATTTTATGGTAATGAAGTTATATTTTCACTTTGGGACGTAGGAGCACAAGAAGTTTTTAAACGTTTTAGAAAAACTTATTATCAAGGAGTACAAGCCAGCTTTATAGTTTTTGACTTAACAAATAAAGAATCCTTTATTAATGTTAAAAAATGGTTCAATGAATTGAAACAACTTACTGGCTCAAGAGAGATCCCCATAATTATTGTTGGAAACAAATCTGATTTATCCGAGGAACGTGAAGTTGATTTTCAATTTGCAATTAAACTAGTAAATGAATTAGCGAGCGAAGTTTATGATGGAGGACTTTCTTATATTGAAACGAGTGCATTAAATGGTGATAATGTTGAAGATGCTTTTAGCTTAATGGCATATCACCATATTATAAGAAGCAAAGCTTTAGAAGAAGAAAGATTAAAAACAGATTTTATGAATCAGATTAACCGTCTATTAAAACAACAAGAAAAGCTTAGAATATCTTTTATTACCGAAAACCCCTTCTGGAGCCCTGGTTTACAGATTTTAAATGAGGTTAATAAATTCTGTGAATGTGAAAAGATTGAAGATGATAAGGAAAGTCGGTTTTATGAGTACTCCAATGGATTAATAATTAAGAATTTTATTTATGACACATTCGATGTTTCTGATTCTGATGGAGTTTTTGTCATTTTCGATGCAAGAGATAAAGAAAAAATTGATCCTATATGGAGAGAAGTAGTACTTAATATTATTGCTCAATTAAATGAAAATAAAGTTGCATTAATTGGAATACGAGTATCTGAAAAAACAGATTGGTCCAAGATCATAGAAGAATTTGGAATTAACCAGTATTTGGAAAGAAAGATGGTTTCAGTTTTATTTTTCAAGATAGGAATGGAATATCGTTTGGAAATATATGATCAAATGCAAATTATGTTGAGTGCGATTCTAGACAACTAATTTCTTTCAAAATTTGCTAAATTAATGTCTCCTAATCTACATATTTAAAAATGTAATGTGTTATTAATAAGATAATTATAGAATAACCTATACAAAATTGACAAGAACGAAGTTGTAGAATCTTGATAAATAGAAATAAACTTTTTATAGAATTATTCGGGAGGTTTTTGGAGAAATTTGTTGATGTTGAAGCAATTATTGTATCCGATTTTGAAGGTTTGGTAATAGCTGGAGAAAAAAGAGAAGGGATAGATATTGAACTTGTTTCTGTATTAACCACATTAGTTAATCCTATTTTGTCTCGAATAAGAGAGGAATACTCATTTAGACAATTTGGAACCGGAAGCTTTGATACAAATGAATATCGGCTTCTATTCATTTCGATAGACCGTGAAAGGATTTTAAGTTTAATTTTAAAAAGTATGGCATCTATTGATAAAATCTCGCCCTATGCTTACTTTCTCGCCGAGAAAGCGGCGCAAATTCTAAATGCTGAAGCTGGAGATTCGATTCAACTTACAATTCCTGATTTTGATGAAGAAGTAAAAAGACATAATAAATTGAGAGATCAAATTTGCCAAATCGATGAATCTCCGGAAAAAGGATCCTATACATTTAAATTCATTATTGTTGGGGATCATGAAGTTGGAAAAACTTCTCTCATAAGAAAATATGTTGAAAATAAGTTTCTCACGGATTATAGGGCCACCATAGGTTTAAATGTATTAGCACACTCTTTTGAATTTCAAGGAAACAGTTTAAATTTAACATTATGGGACGTAGGAGCACAGGTTTTTTTTAAACGCTTTAGAAAGATATATTATAGTGGAGCCGAAGCCGCATTTATAGTTTATGACTTAACAAAACGTTCTACATTCGAGAATATTAAAACTTGGTATCAAGAACTCACCGAATTTATTGAAGATAGAGAAATTCCTGTTATTTTGGTCGGTAATAAATTAGATTTGAAAGACCAGCGTGCAGTGACTCGTGAGGAAGGACTTGAATTAGCTAATAATCTATCTCCTGACGGAGTATCATATATTGAGACCAGCGCCAAAAATGGAGAGAACGTAGGAGATGCATTTAAATTAATTGCTTATCATTACTTGCTGAGAACCAAGCTAAAAGAACAAGAAATTATCAATAATCAGCTTGTAGATGAAATAAATAAAACTTTGAAGCTACTTATAATACTAGAAATATCTTTTATAACCAAGGATATGTCATTTAGTCCAGGATTCCAAGTATTCTCTGAACTTGATCAGTTAGGGGACTATTCTATAATTAAAGATAGTAATATTGAAAGATTATATGCCTTTAACAATGGGTTGATAATTAATAATTTCTTATATGTAAATTTTAATTTAGCAAATTCAGATGCAGCGTTCGTTATATTTGATGCAAGAGAAAAAGAACATATTGAACCGGAATGGAAAGATATCCTACTTAAAATAATGCAGAAAATCAGGAAAAAGCGTGTAGTAATTGTTGGAATTAGGGTATCTGATGATCAGCAATGGTCGAAATTACTGGAAGAATTTAACATTGAAGGTGACTTAGAAAGCAAATTAATATCTGTTCTTTTTCTAAAGATAGGTGAAGATTATAGGACACAAATCTACAATTATTTAAAATTAATGCTAAATGCAATTGTGAATACAAAAGCCTTAAAATAGGAAAAACTATTTTTTTAGTTTTATTTTAATTTTCTGCGAAATTAAATCACCCATTTGAGAAGTACTCAACGTATTTATTCCCTCTTTTTTAATATCTATAGTACGTCCGATTAATAGTGCCTCTTTTACTGAATTTTCAATTTCCTGAGCCATTTGAATTGATTGAAAGGATTCCTGCATCATTAGTTTTACACTAAGAATAGCTCCAATCGGATTAGCAATATTTTTTCCTGCAATATCTGGTGCAGAACCATGGATCGGTTCATACATTGATACTTTACCTGGATGAATGTTACCACTTGATGCCATACCTAAGCTCCCTATGAGAAATGCACCTTCATCACTGATAATATCTCCAAACAAATTACCAGTAACAACCGTTTGAAATTTATAAGGAGCTCTAATTAACCATTGACAAAAAGCATCTACATAAATGTCTTCCTTTTGAAGGGTTGGATATTCATCTCCAATCTCGTGAAATATTTTTCGCCATAGTTTACTGGGACTTAAAAGATTTGCTTTATCAACAGAAGTTATTTTTTCATGTTTAAAGCGTTTGGCATAATCAAATGCATATTTTATTATTCTTTCACATCCTTTACGTGTATAGATCATCAGGTTTTGAGCTTGATCATTATTTAACATGGCACCTTTATTAGCATACAAGCCTTCCGTGTTTTCTCGGATAAACGCTATATCAATACCTTCACCAATAAATTCTTCTTTAAGAGGACATCGGTCCCGTAATGTATTAAATAACTTAACCGGTCTAAGGTTTACGTAAAGATCCAAATCTTGTCTAATCTTTAATATAGCGGATTCTGCAACCCCAGGAGCTAAGTCAGGTAAACCAGCAGCTCCAAACAATAATGCATCAGAATTTTTTATGGTTTCAAAAGATTTCTCAGGAAGATTTGTCCCATATTTTTTCCATACATTTCCCCCTACTGGAGCTTCTTGGAAGGAAAAATCAAATTCAGAATAATCAGCAATAGCCTTCATGAGCTTTATAGCTTCATTAACGACTTCAGGACCTACTCCATCACCTTTAGAAATTGCGATTGTTTTTTTCATTAATAATCACGCTCTTATCACTATCTGATTGAAGAAATTAATAATAAAGTATATTAAATTAAGGTTTTAAATTAAAGATAATCACCTAATTCTTCAATTTTTAAATTTAAAAATACTCTCTCTTCTTCGGAATTTGCATTCTTACTTAAAACCTTAACTTTATTTATTTCTTCTTGCAAATTTTTCTTTATATTATCTAAGGTCATACCTTGAGTTGTAACAAGAGAGAAAATATATTCGCATATTTGTTTCCTAATAATATATAGATCGTAAGCTTCTTTTGATAAGTTTGCAATAAGATTTGGATTATACCTGGCAATTTTATTAAGTGCTCGATCTCCAATTTTGGAAATAGCAAGCATCTCCATTAGATTTTCCCCATCTATATTTATAGGACATCACCATATTTGAAGGAAATTCTTTCTTGACTAAAAATTTTTTACTTTACTCCACGTAACAGTCCTTGCCTTTTCTTATAGAAATGAATAAACAAGCCAGAAAGCCATAATGCATAGAAAGCATAAGATTTTGTGAATTCATTAGAAAGAATGGTTTCTAATCCTGTTATTACATTCCATCTTTGAAAACTATCAAAACTACTTGTGAAAATAAAATAAAACAATAGGCCCCATAATAAATAACCCTCATGAATTGGAATTTTCTTGTTGAAAATGATAAATAATTGTATTGTTGCTATGAATGCATGTAATATTGGACCAGCTATGAAACTAAAGGTGTCTGTTGATGTAAAAATTAACCCAATGGTTATGTTAATGAATCCATAAAAGGTTATGCAAGTTATCGAATTAAATAACAGTGATTCGAATCGATATATGCAAGTAATGCCGATTAATATTAATGTGAAATAGGTTGTATATAATAATGGCTCATAGTAGTGAATAATTACAAAAAAGAAGAACCAGTAATAAATACATCCAACAAATATTGTCCACCCGAAAACCTCAAAAATCATCTTTTGCTTTTTACTAAATTCTACTTCTTCGCATTCTTCTATTAATAACTCATTTTTTAATTTCTCAATTTTTTCAGTGATTTCTGGTAACTTTGACAATTTGACTTCTCGTATTATTAGATTAATTTATGAATTTTATATAGTGATAGTCATTCATATTGATATAAGTTTTAATTAAATCATTAACAAAAATTATATGCATTTGAAAGTATATCACCTATAACCAAAAATCCTTAAAAAATTAGAAATTTTCAATTCAATCTCATCTAGTTCTATGATGAAGAGTGTAATCATTAATTAACTACATTTAGAAATAACAAATCAATTATTTAGTTCTAACTGTTTAAACATAAAGCTATTACGCGCACATTTTTTAAAATAAATTTAGATCTCAGATCTAAAGGCTCAGAACTATATCTATCGCTTTTTTTCTATGACATCAAATTTTTGTCGAAATGATGATCTTGAAAATATTATTAACACTATCATATTGTTTCAGCAACCTACAGAAAGATTTATATATTTGAATAGAGTATTATAATTTAATGACGTATTTTGTCAAAAATAACTATAAAATAAATAAAAAATACTAAATTGGAGGAATAAAAATGGCTAAAAAAGTATTTGCTTGGTCTCCCGTAAGAAAATTAATGAAGGATAATGGTGCTGATATGGTCGCTCGTGAAGCAGTAGATGCGCTTGTTGACTATTTAGAAAATATTGCTAAAGGAGCAACCAATAAGGCTTTAGAAATGACCCGCCACGCTGGTCGTAAGAAGCTCACCGTTGGGGATATGACCATGGCAATGAAATTAATGTAGAAAAATCGATTATTACTTCAAATAAGATATCTCTTTTTTTTTATGCTTCTTTTTAATATATTATGTTGTATGTATCACTTAACTAATCTAAAGAAATAAGCTGATAATTCAGAAATACTTCAAAGAGACTTCTATTAATATTATAGAAAATTGATAGTATAAGATAATATTATAATTTTCCAAAAAGAAATCAGATGTCTCAAGAGAGCGTACCAAAAAGTTATAAATCTAATATTTATAAATATTATATTTACCAATTCATATTTGGGATTCACACTGTTCGCGGAGTGTATTTTGCATACATGACCGAATGGGGGAGACTTAATTTTTTTGAAATAATGGCTTTACAGAGTTATTTTATGTTCGTTATCTTTCTCTTCGAAATCCCATCGGGAGCAATCGCAGATTATCTTGGAAGGAAAATGGCTTTAATCCTCTCCGCTCTGAGTGTTGTTGGGGCAGCTTTTATGTATAGTATTGTGCCAAATATAATCCTCTTTATCTTAGCTGAGACCTTATGGGCTTTAAGTCTAGCCTTATCCTCTGGAACGAATGAAGCATTTCTCTATAGCTCATTAAAAAGTTATGGAAAAGAAGATACACTTCCAAAAGTTCAAGGGTATAATCAAACTTTAAATTTAGTAGCATTGACCATATCGGCTCCTCTTGGTTCTATCATAGCGCAATTCATTTCCTTACAATTTACTATGACTTGTCTTGGTTTTATTTATATTGGCTGTTTTATAACGGTTCTTACCTTTAAGGAACCTCCATTTAAGAAGCATGAAACTGAATCTAAGTCCTATATGAAGATTATTAAGCAAGGGTTTCTGGAATTGAAGAGAAATAAAATCCTCTCAATTTTATGTTTTGATAGACTTTTTATTAATGTTTTAATATTTATGTTATTTTGGACATACCAACCCTTTCTAAACATTCTTGGTCTTCCATTAGTATATTGGGGGTTTATTACAGCCGCAATGAATGTTACAAATGCAATATTCTCTTTAATTATCCCCAAAGTCACATTAAAAGTGAAAAATAAGTTAAAATTTTTGATACTAGTCGATTTAACAAATGGAATCGCATTTCTATTAATGGGATTTACAACAAACCTGTATCTTGGTATTATCTTAATTCTAGTCGTAGTTGCTTTTGGATATCCCCGATTTTTAATTTATGTTAATGGTATCAATAGGCAAATTGAAGCAGACGAACGAGCTACAGTTCTCAGTACGATTAATATGTTTGCGAGTCTTTTTATGGCTGTATTAAATCTAATGGTTGGTTTAATTGGGTCTCTGAACATTTTCTATGTATTTTTTATAGTTGGAATTGCTATCATCCTATTTACTTTATTCTCTAGAGCAAAAAATGAATATTTATAATGAAAATGCTTGAAATCGAATATTTAAAAGGCAAGAGAAAAATTTTAATCTAATTCTTCACTTAACTTATTGAGTTTGAAATAGAAATTATATCTAAAAATATTTTAATTATGTCAACAAAAAAGCAAGAAATTGAACCAATACCTTTTATTAAAGGAGAGAATATCAATTTAGTGGTCAATAGATCTGAATGGATCGAATTACGATGTAAGTGGGTTAACAATCCAAATAATAGGATATTTCTACGAGGACCTCTTCCAAGTTCAATTGATCAGATGAAAAAAAGATTTGAATCTCGCACATCAGACGGATTAGGCGATTGGGCGGGGTTCATCATTTATCATATCAAAGATAAGAAACCAATCGGTGAAGTAGGATTAAGCCGAATTAATTGGATTAATGGATGGGCAAATGCTTACGCAAATATTGGTGAAGTTGAATATTGGAATAAAAATATAGCCACAGAAGCCACACAACTCCTATTAAAATATTCTTTTGAAGAGCTTAATCTAAATAAGGTAAGTGGATCTGTTGTAGTAGATAATATAGGATCCTGGAATGTTGCGGAAAAAATTGGATTTCAATATGAAGGTACTTTAAAAGAAGAGAAGTATATTGATGGTAAATACCGGGATGAAAAACGATATGGATATCTAAAGAGCGATTGGTTTAGACATAAAGCTGAAAAAAATAGTAAGGTGGAAAAATCATGAGTAAAGTTAGAGATCCCTCGTTTATTGAAGGAGATAAAATAAATTTAGTCCCTCTTAATTCAGATCATATAAAATTATATGTAAAATGGCAGAATCAGCCAGATGTTAGAAGATATGCACGAAATGAGTTTCCTATTACGATAGAGATGTTTAAAAAATTATTTGAACCCAAGGGAAGAACTATTGAAGATAAAGTCCAGTTTGAAATTTTTCATAGAGGAGATAATAAAGCTATCGGGTTAGCAGAACTAAGTAACATTCGGTATTCATATAGAAGAGCTAATATAGCAGTTATTATTGGAGATTTTCAATATTGGGGCAAAGGAATAGCAACTGAAGCTGGAAAGTTATTATTAAAATATGGTTTTGGTGAACTCAACATGTTTAAAATAAAGACTATGATTTATAGTCCAAATATCGGTTCATGGAAAGTATGCGAAAAATTGGGCATGGAAAGGGAAGCCACTCTAAAAAATAATGGATTCATAGATGGTGAATACGTTAATGATTATTGTTATTGCATGTTTCAAGACGATTGGATAAACATGTGTAATAAAGATAAAAAAAGTAAAATTAATTAGTGAAATTGTGATTAAAATGGAAGAAAAAGAAGAAACACCAATAATGAATTTCATCAAAGGAGACCGGATTAACTTGACTCCTTTACTTCAAAAAGACATCAATCTCGTTGTTGTTTGGATGAATAATCCAGATGTTCGAATTTATACTAGGAATCCTCTCCCAAGAACTATCGAAGAAGTAAAAAAATGGTTCGAGCCGAATAATGAAGAGGTGAAAACTGATGTGGATTTTCTGATTTATCATAAAAATGATGAGAAAACTATTGGAATGGTAGGATTAAATGATATACACTGGTTAGATCGAAATGCCAACATTTTCGCAGTAATCGGAGAACCTGAATATTGGGGAAAAGGAATTGGAGTTGAAGCAAGTAAATTGTTGATTACTTATGCATTTGAAGAATTAAATTTGCATAAGATTCATACTAGCATTTTTTCTCCAAATGAGCGTTCTTTAAAGGCAGCTACAAAGATAGGATTGGTACAAGAAGCAATTTTAAGAGAAGAAGTATATATTGATGGTGTGCACGTGGATAATTATAAATTTGCTGTGTTCAAAAAAGATTGGTTAAAATTAAAAACAGATAAGGAGATGTGAAGCAGATGGAACATGAAGATATTAGAACTTTTATCAGTGGAAAGAATGTAGATCTTTTACCTGGAAATAATCTTGAGCATTTAAATTTATATGCTAAATGGGATAACGATCAAGAAACAAGACACTATGCGCGGAATGTTTTTCCAATTTTACCAGAAGCCTATAAAAAATGGATTGAAGAAGTAAAATCAGGAACACCTTGGAAGTTAGATTTTGAAATCTGTGATAAAGCAGATAAAAAAATCATTGGACATGTTGGATTTAATCACATTAATTGGTCAGATAGAAACGCAGATATTGGGATGGTGATTGGAGAACCAGAATACCGGAGCAAGGATTTGGGAACAGAAGCAGCAGCTCTAGTTATGGATTATGGCTTTAATGAATTGAACATGTTCAAAATAGGATGTGGAATGTATGAAATTAATGTGGGTTCTTGGAAAGTAGCTGAGAAGTTAGGCATGCATCGTGAAATAGTTTATAAGGAATCAGCTTGGGTCGATGGTAAATATGTAGATGAATACGAATATTGCATTTTTTATGATGAATGGAAAGAAAAGAGAAAAGAATTATTATAATTAGGAAGTGAAAGAAAAATTGAGTAGTGAAGAAACAAAACCAAAGGAATATGTTGCTTATCCCTTTATTGAAGGAGAAACCATAGATTTATGCCCAACAAATTTGGATCATGTTAAATTATATGCTAAATGGATAAATGATTCTAAAGCCAGAATTTACGCTCGCAATAATCAACCCCACACTGTTGAAGACATAACAAAGTGGTATGAACCAAGTGAGAGTAGAAGTTTATCAAATTATGTGACTTTTGAAATCTGGCACAAAAAAGATAAAGTTCCAATTGGGACTTGTGGTTTTGGTCGTATTAATTGGATTGACAGGAATGCAAATATCTTCATGAGTATAGGCATGCCTGAATATTGGAATCAAAACTTGGGCACTGAAGCATCCCGTTTGCTAATTGATTATGGATTTAAAGACCTCAACTTTCATAAAATCTATGCTGGTATTTTCGAACCAAATATTGGTTCATGGACCGTAGCTGAAAAGGATGGATTTATCCTTGAAGGGATTAAAAAGAAAGTAATCTTCGTTGATGGGAAGTATCATGACTCTCGAAGATATCGAATGTTGAAAAAAGATTGGCTAAAAAACCATCCTTGAATTTAGGTAATTTTTATAATATCAATAAGAAATAAAAATGTAAATATAATTGTAAGTAAATAGGAGAAAACAAAAATGACTGAAGAAAAACCCATAATTTTCATAAAAGGACAAAATATCTCATTAGTCCCTTTAAATAGTAATCATGTTGAGCAATACGCAGCATGGGAAAATGATTTCCGTGTCCGGGTTTATGCTCGAAATGTTCAACCTAAATCGGTTGAACTATTTAAACAATATCTTGAACCAAAAGGTGAAGGTCTTAAAAATGAATTAACCATGGAGATCTGGCATAATACTGATAATAAAGCTATTGGAGATTGCGGATATCATAATATCAGGTGGTTCGATCGCACCTGTGTTATTGGACTACAAATTGGTGAACCAAAATATTGGGGACAAACGTATGCTACCGAGGCTACGTCCTTATTGATTGATTACGGATTTAAGGAATTGAATTTTCATAAGCTATATGGTTACATTTTTACTCCAAATGTTGCTTCCTGGAAATGTGCTGAAAAAAATGGTTTAACACGAGAAGCAGTATTAAAAAAAGACTCATATATCAACGGGAAATATGAAGATACTTATGTTTATTCAATATTAAAAGAAGATTGGTTAAAAATAAGGAAATAAGAGTTCATTCTTTTAACTGTCTAGTGCTGGTATTTCTTGTAGTTTTTTTAAAAAAGCGATTTTCCTTGAGAATAATTTTATCTTAAGGGTATTATCTGTAATAAAGATAAAAAAATCATTAATTAAAGGTCCAAGAGGAGTAGTAAATACTAAGATTTCATCAGAAAGCCAATACT